>Ga0194129_10002509_pt1 | contig 27505 bp, 41 predicted proteins | sample TA2KigCa35mmetaG_FD_150862 | JGI IMG/M metagenome (GOLD analysis project Ga0194129, IMG submission 150862) | Freshwater microbial communities from Lake Tanganyika, Tanzania - TA2015038 Kigoma Deep Cast 35m | ecosystem: Environmental > Aquatic > Freshwater > Lake | place: Tanzania: Lake...
ATCGAACATTAAGATTGAAAAAAAAGAGGTAAATAATTATTACACACAAAAAAAAGAAGAAATAAAAACCGCAGATAAAAAACAAGTGGATAGTCTGTTGAGAAAAAGATATAATTTTTAAATTATGAAAAAAATTGTTTTGTTTACATTAGTGATGTTAGTTAGTTTTTTTGGAATGACTCAAAAAATAAAACCAACTGACACATCAGAATTATGCATACCATATCATGTTGCACAAAAAATATTATTGGACCTTAATGATTACGACAGATTAAAAGAACTATCCAAGTTAGATAAAGAAGAAATAAAACAATTGAATAACAAAATTTATTTTTTAGATAAAAGTATTCTTGTTTGGAAAGAAAAAGATTCATTGAGTAATAAAATAGTTAATAATACGGAAGAAAAATTTAAAATAATTTCTGAACAAAATGACAAATTAAGAAAAGAGGTTAAAAAATTGAAAGTTAAAAATACGGTAACACAAATTTTAAGTGGGGTTCTTTTAACAACATTAACGGTATTTAGTATTATGAAATAATGGCACTTTCTCAAACAGATAAGAAAGAAGTTGAAAGAATTATAAAAAAAGAAATACAAAACTTTTTTAATTCAAACACATTGAAACAATTTGAAAATCAGATGGTTGAATTAATAAAAAAAGAAATACAAAAAGGAAAGTTAAGAGGAGACATTACTGAGTTTATTTCCAAAGCATTCACTGAATTTTACTTTGAACTTTATAGACAAAGAGCTAATTGGACCGGTACAATTAAAAATTTAAAATTATAATTATGAGAAATATAAGTCCAGAAAAATTAATAGAAAACGCACTCAAAGAAATTTTACAAGAAAAATCGGCAACAATCAGTAGACCTATATTTAGTTTATTTTCAAAAGACGAAAAGGCAAAAAAAGAATATAAAAGAATAAAAAAAGAACCAAAAGAAGGTATGGGTGCAAGCTCCGCAGGTAGTTTTTCACCGGCAATTAGTTTTAGTGAAGAAGAAGATGAGGGTCAAAAAATTGAAGCAACTGAAGCTACCGGGGCATCGTCTTCAGGTTCTTATGAGGGAGCCTCTTTTTTGGCTAAAAACCTTGATAATTGGGGGCCATCAAAAAAAACACAACTACCTGGCGGTATGTTTGTAAAACCAAAAGAAAAATGTAAGACTTTTCCGTACTGTAACCAAGGGGATATCAATTCATTAGATTTTAGTAAAACAGGTGATTTTGGCTTTAAACTAACAAAAAAAACTCCAAAAAAGAAAAAATCGAAACTAAAAGAGGCCATTATAAATGTTTCATATAGAACTGGTTTAACTGAAGAAAAAATACTAAAAATCCTTATTGATAATATTTAAGGTTTTTTTCTTTAACACTAATATTTATTAATATGGATGATTATATAAAAAACGTTACAAAACAAATAATATCTGAGGAATTAGATAAAAGGATTTTAAGTATAAAAAATAAAATATTTGAAAATAAAGACATGAAAAAACAAATGTGCTCAGAGTGCGGAAGTAAGATGTACGAAGGAGAATGTATAGAATGTGGAGATAAGTACGAAGGAAATATTCAAGAATTAGGAGGAATGGATGACGGACATCCATTATTTGGTGATTTAAATTTTTCCAACATGAACCCCGAAAAAAGAAAAAAAATTAATAAGTACCTTGGTATGGAAGATGAATATTCTGATTTTGATGATGAAGATGATAAGTGGAACGCCCCATCACCTGACGAAGATAATAAAGACAAAGGTGGTTTGGATGAAACTTTCAAATACAAAGGAAGAATAGGGAAACTTAAAACTAAAATGTATCCCAACAAGTTAAAACATGGGGTTACTGAAACAGGTGAGGATGAAATCTCAGATGGTTGGATGCATGAAGATGACTACGAGGGTTTTACGGATGGTAGAAGAAAAATTGATAAAGCCAAACCATACGGAAAAATTACAGGTGCAGATTTTAAAGCTCTAAGCTCTATGAAAAAAGAAGTTGAAGAAACTTTATATGAATTAGATTTAGAAGAAGAAGATGTTGAAGAAGGTAACGCATTTTCAGGAGCATTATCATCGGCACGTGAAAGAGGTTATAAAACTTTTAAGGTTGGTGGTAAAACATATCCTGTTGAAGAATCTTACATCACTGAAAAATGGAAAGGAGATGTTGAGGTAAAACAAACTGGTGAATATGCCGACATGACTATTGAAGAAGTTGATTCAGCAATTAAAAAATTAAAGAAAAGAAACGCCGAACTCAAAAGATTGGGCAAAAAAGTACCGAGTTCAAGTAGAGAAAAAATGGGACAACTTTATTTTGCTAAAAGAGCAAAAAAAGATTGGCCAGGAAAAGGTAAAGCAAAAGTCGAGGAATCTAGATTAATTTTTACTGAAAGTGAAATCATTAACATAATTGAATCAATTGTTATGGAAGAAAAAAGAAAAAAATCAATAAAGGCCGATACATACTTAAAATCTTCACTTGAACAATCAAAAAAACAAGAAAAGGATTATATTGATAGTGTTGTTAAAAAAATGAAAGATTACCTTAAAACAGGTTCTAAAGGTAAATACGAAATGTCACCCAAAGGGTTTCCCAAAGGTAATGGAGAACTTGTTAAAATGGATAAAATGGCTTATGTCCCATCTAAGACTGTTGATGAGTATATAACAAACTATACCGCATTTTCTTTAGAGAATTTAGATTACGATACTTTCGAACCAAACGATGAGAGAGTTTCTAAGTACATTAAGGGGTCATCTGAAACAGGAAATAACCCTAAGTGGGCAAATGCTGTTGAAACTCCTGTTAACGACATTAGAGATAAAGTACGTAAAAATAATTATTTAGCTAAACTCAAGAAAAAGGCTTATAACAAAGCACCGCAACCTGTGGTTTCAGATAAGAGCGGTTCTGAGTCGGGCGCTAATAAAATTATGATGAAATTAGAGTCAGTTAATGGTAGTGAAGTTATCACTGAAATGGAAAAAATGAAAAGTTTAATTGGTTATAGTAGGAAAACACAATAATTAAATTCATTTTTATTAAACTTATGTTATATTTTTCCCATGTCGTTATCTAATAACATGGGGAATTTTTTTGATTGGTTAGCCAAACCAATGGAAAAAGAAGACGTTGTTGCTTGGTATTTGGCAAATAATATCATACCAGAGTATACAGAACTATTCAGAGATTTTTGTTTTTCTTTTTATGGTTTAATTAAAATCACATATTTGGGTGATGACCATAACGAACCTACAGAAACCAAAATTGGAATGACAGAACAACAAAATAAAGAACATTTCAATTGGTGTTTAAGCAAAACAGTAGAAAGTTTTAAAAAAGAAAATATTCAATTCAATTTAAGTGATAAAGACATTATTTTTTTCGAAAGTTTTTTCTTTGATACTTTTTATAACCAAAAAGATGAAAAAGTAAAAGAAACAATTGATAAATTTTTCAATCAAATGTTTGATTTAGACACACCTAAAAGTAAATCTGACATTGAAATTTTTACAGAAATATATAAGATGTTGGAAAGGTCTGTAAATCTTATAGACTAGTGTTTACAATATTTAACCAGTGGTTAAATTAGAAAATAAATAAATGAATAAAAACTTATGAATGGAAACTTTAGAACAAATTAAAGCATTAGTTGAAGAACTATCAGTCGACACTACAAAATTTTACAATGGAAATAAGTCTGCAGGTATAAGAGCTAGAAAAACTTGCCAACAATTAAAAAGTTTATCACAGATACTTAGAACTGAAATTTTAAATAGCGGCAAAAAAGAAAAGAATGATTAATTATCTATTAATATATTGTTTTATTTTTTGTATATTACTATTATTAAGATTCGTATTCAATTTTTACCGGTCTGTTTTTTCTAACCCACCAATACCTTATGAGTTTAAAAAATACGAACAACTATATTATGGTTTATCAATATCATATATATTAACTTATTTAATAATGATTTTATGATTTATAGCAACTTTATAAACAAAACGGAAAAATACCTCAAATCAGTTAGGGTTTTGAGAAACTATATAACTTTTGATATGACTTTTCCAACAACATGGTCAATGTTAAAAAAAGCACCTGAAAGTGTAGAGATTTTACAAAATCAAGATAATGATTCGAACTTAGTTACATCATTTGTTTGTGAAAACAATCCTTCTCTTATTGATATTATTGAAAAAACTATCGATTTAGTTGTATCAACAAATTTAGAGAGAGAAGAAAAAGAAAGATTATTTAAATTAAAAGTTACCGAGCTAAAAAATATTTTTGAAAGCGGTGATATTGACACACTAAGGACTTTAAAATTTGACACTAACGAATTAACAACTTTAAACACCAATGGAACAAAACAAAAACTTACATCCGTTACTCAAGGAAATGAAATCACTGAAGGAGGAAGTAGAAAAGTCCAACAAGATAAATGAAGACTTAAAAAAAAAGTTTTCTTCAGAAATTAAGAATTTCAAACCGTCAGAAATAAAGAATACAATATTCGTAACAAAAAAATTAACCTTATGGGAGAGAATCAAAAGGGCTTTAGGGACGACTTAGAAAAATTGGCACAAGTTTCAGATTTAATTGAAAGTTCTTTCATAAAAAATGAAAAAGTTGAAGTAAAGGTGTCTTTAGATGAGGGCACCTTTTCTAATCTATTACAACATCTAATGATTAATCAAAACGAAAAAAAATGTGTGATTCAAATATCTAATTTAGAGTTTACCTTTTTGAAAAAGTAGTTTTGTGTCTGTACAAATTTCTTTTACTGTGCCCTTTTTCTGTTAAAACATTATAAACCCATTTTCTTTGGGTAATAGAAACATCCCTTACAAAAATGGCATCATTTCTTGAGTTTTGATAAAATAATTTTTCTAAAATGTCCAAAAACCTATGACATTCTTCAATTTCTTTTGTTGAAAAAATGGAAATTTCTTCATTTACCTGAACACAAATTTTATTGTTCAAAGTAAAAATGTTTTTAAGTTCACTGTTTTTACAATAAGTGTTTAAAAATTCGTCAAAACCTATTTTAGTTTTACTTTGATAATCATAAATTTTTTCTTCTAACTTATAATTGTCAATTTTTAAAAAAACATAATTTTCATTATCCAACTTTGCAACGTTGTTACGACCCATATCATCAACAAAATATAAAGTATCTTGAACGTTTGTTTTATTTGTTAGAAGAGCAATATGAAATGAAGATGGGGTTGCGTTTTCTACTTTTTTATCAAAAAGTATTTTTGTATTTTTATTTATTAAAACTTTATAAAAGTCGGTTGCTTTTTTTTCTGTGGAATAACGTTTGATAATTTTTCTTTTTTTCCTATTTTTAAAAAGTACTATTATAAAATTAGACATTATGAAAAACTATTACCAAATTTTAGAGGTTGACGAAAACGCAACACAAGACGATATAAAAAAAACATATAAAAAATTAAGTAAGAAATACCATCCAGATGTAAACTCTAAGGGTGAGGAAAAATTTAAAGAATTGTCTGAAGCTTATGAAGTGTTAGGTGACGAAAGAAAAAGACAAAACTACGATACAAAAAGAAAAAACCCTTTTGGGGGTGGTGACTTTGATTTTGGGTCAATATTTGAAGAAATGATGGGTCAAGGTAGAAGAAAACCAAAACCTGCTGATAAAATTGTTGATATTGTTGTAACGGCAGAAGAATCTTACAAGGGGGTTGAAAAAACAATCGAAGTAGATATAAATCAATCTTGTAATACTTGTAATGGGACTGGTGGAAATAAAAAAACTTGTAATAGATGTGCAGGTAGAGGATTCATCATTCAAACAGTCGGTACTGGTTTTTTTAAAACACAAATACAAGCGACCTGTACGGATTGTAAAGGTGTTGGTGAATTTTTGATAAATCCATGTCAGGTTTGTTACGGAAATGGAGTAGTATCAAACACCACAAAGTTTAACGTCCAAATTCCTAAAAATGTTGATAATGGAGATTTTATGAGAATGAAATATAGTGGTGACGAAATTCCAAAGTTTGGTAGAGGAGATTTAATTTTGAAAGTTATTTGTGTTAAAAATAATAATTTTGAAAAATCTCAAAACGATTTAATATATTATTATAAAATGAATGTTGTTGATTTTTTAACTAATAAAGAATTAGAAATACCACATCCAGACGGAACACTTAAGATAAATTTACCTGAAAATTTTGACACAGACAAACCTCTTAGATTAATTGGTAAGGGGTATAAAATGAGTAATGGGGTAGGTAATTTATACGTTAAGTTAAGTGTTAATAATGTTATAATCACAAACGAACAAAAAGAACAAATAGAAAATATTTTAAAATAAAGAAACAATATTTTTAATAATTTCAATAGTCCCATAAACTGCGGCAATCAACATATAAACCGCCAATACTGTAATCCATTTTTGTGAGCCTGACATTCCTTTTTTACATGCACTACATCCTACTTCTGTTGCTTTTTCTTTTTTCATACCTATAATTTAATTATGTGTTAGTTGAAAATAAATATCAAAAAAATATTTATTTTTTGACGCACTTTTTTATATTAATTGATATTTATATAATATGGGTAAACCAGGAAGACCAAAAAAAAATGAAGAAAATAAAAAAGTAAAATACGGTATTAGTATTGACCGATATCTTTTTGATAAAATGAAAAATGAAGAAATAAGTATTTCTAAATTTATACAAGAATTAGTAAAAAAACATTATGAGAAAATATAATTTTAATGAATATTTTTTTCACGAGTTGAATGAAAAATCATCATATTGGTTAGGGTTTTTATATGCCGATGGATATACTAGAATGAAAGATGGTAAAAGTGGTGAATTAAAATTAAAACTTAAAGATACCGATAAAAATCATATTGAATTGTTTCTTAAAGATTTGGGATGTAATAAATTTATAAAATGTGGAGTTGATAATAAATCTAAATTTTGTTCTGTGACAGTTTATTCGAATATAATGGTCAAAAAACTTTTTGAACTCGGATGTGTAAATAACAAAACGTTTAAAATATTACTTCCCGAATTGAATGATGAAATTATGTGTCATTTCATCAGAGGATATTTTGATGGTGACGGATGTATTAGTAAAATTAAAGGTAAATGGGATAAAGTGTCAATTGTTGGAAATCAAAATTTTATAGAATCCTTAGAAAAATATTTACTTAAGTTTGATATTTCTAAGATTAATATTTATAGTCAAGGTAAAATAAAAATTCTATCAATCACTAACATAAGTGATATCATCAAATTCAAAAAAATTATTTATAATAACGATACTATTTCTTTAGAAAGAAAAAAAAATAAATTTGACAAAATCAATTATAACTTTGTGAGTAAAGATGAGTTTTTAAAATTGATTAAGGAAAATAATTTAACTACATTTGGTAAATACGTGAGTTATATTGCATTTAATAAATTATCAAGGTTTCCAAGAAACCCTGAATCTGAATATAAATTTAAATTTTGAAAGTATGTTAAGTTGGATAGGAGGTAAATCAAAAATTGGCCGCTGGATTGTCGAATTTTACCCAAAAAATATGGAAATATATACCGAGGGATTTGGGGGTATGATGTGGTGTTATTTTAATATGGATTTAAAGCGGTTCCCTAATTTAAAAAGAGTTGTCTATAATGATTTCAATAATCTCAACTATAATTTATTTAAATGTGTTCAGAATCCACATGAATTGTTGAGAGCAATCAACTCTATTGAGTGTCAACAACAAGGGGTTGAGAACACCCCTATTCATCTTAAAGAACAATTTATTAACTTTCAGTCCGAAATATTTAACAAAGATTTCAGCGTGACCGATTACGATTATGAAACCGCAGCTAAATATGTTTACATTGTTACACAAGTATTTTCAGGGTCCAAACCTGAGACATCATCATATATCGATTTAAAAGGTAAATACAAATCAAAATATTTAACCTTTAGAGATAAATTAAATAAACCTGATTGGATTGAACATTTTTTAAATATAACTGATGTTGAAAACATGGATTTTGCCGACGTTATTACTAAATATGATAGTGAAAATACGTTCCATTATATAGACGCCCCCTACTGGAAAACTGAAAACTACTATTCCAATCATGATTTCGATAGACAAGACCATGAGCGTTTGGCTAATGTTTTGAAAGAAGTAAATGGTAAGTTTGGTATGTCTTACTATAATTTCCCCTTATTATCTGAATGGTTTCCTGAAGACCAATACACTTGGGTTAAAAAAGAGTTTGCAAAAGCGGCAGCAGCTAAGAAAGGTGAAAAACAAAACATGGGTGAAGAATTACTAATAATGAACTATTAATTTTGATTTTCTAAAATTCATAATATTTATATATAAAATAATTAAAATGGCTATTAGATTTACCAATATTTTAAGAGATATAATTCTTGAAAGTTCAAGATTTCAAGTTCTTTTTGACAAATACGTTAAACCAAAGGAAAGAGGGCAAAAAGGAATGATGCCTTTACAAGTATTATTCAAAATTATTGCAGGAGACCCCACATCAAAAATTCCTGATGGTATGACTGAAGATAATGTAACTGTTGAAAAAATGGACAACGTTAAAATTGGTAAGTACACCCAATGGTTGTTGAAAAATTTTGTATCACCAAAAATTGAATTCGAAAGTGCTATTACCGACCCTAATAGTCCTGCAGTCAAAAAAGCAATTAAGGAATGGCAAGATTTGTTTTTAGAAGATTTGTATAAAACAACTCAAGATTTGATGAAGTTTGAAAGAAATAAAAACAAATTACCTCAAGAATATAGAGACATCAATAAGTTAACACCAGAAACACTTTACGACCAAGTAAAAGATTTCAGCCTAGAAAAAACCAAAGCGTCTAAAGAAGAGAAAAAAGAAGCCTCACAAACATATTCACATCCAGGCGCTGATAATGTTACAAGACTTTCCAATTGGACGGTAGTAAAAATTACAAGAACTGATGATTTAGGTAAAGATGCCGCTTGTTTTTATGGTGGTTCCCACAACGAACCAAGTAAAGGTGAAACAAGATGGTGTACCTCTTCACCTGGTCTTAGTTATTGGAAATCTTATTTATCAAGAGGGCCACTGTATGTTGTTATTCCAAATTCGCCAACTCCATTTAAAAATTTTGGTAAAGAATTAGGTGATGTATCAGGATTACCGGCAAACAGATATCAATTCCATTTCCAAGACAAACAGTTTATGGATGCGGATGACAGGCAAATTGACCTTGTTGAGTTTTTGAAAAATAATGAAGATTTGAAAGGATATTTCAAACCTGAAATGATGGAAAATATTTTGCAAGGTGTTGATAAAAACAAGGCCACTGTTGATTACCCTAAAGACCCGGCATCCAAATTTATGGCACTATATGGAACCGAAGAATTTATTAACAGTTTACCTAAAACCATTACGAGACTTGAAATTATAGCTAGAGGCTCAGAATTAAAATTCAAATTTCCACAAATGATTGGTGAATTAACAAATCTTACGGCTATTCACTTAGTTGGATGTGTTATATCGTTACCTGATTCAATTTGTAATCTAAAAAAACTACAATTCTTGTCTTTACCTGATAATCCAGAGTTACAAAAATTACCTAATTGTATTGCAGATTTACCAAGACTTTCAATTATTAACCTTAAAGGAAGTAATAAAGACGCATTACCTGAAAGTTTACAAAATATCGGAGAAGACTCATCATTACATATTTTTAATTAAAAATTTCACAATTAAGTAAAGTTTAACTAACTTTGTCTTTATGAGTAACGTTGATATTGAAATCTATATGGCAAACCTTGTCAATTTTTTTGACAAAAATCCCGAACAATTAAAAATACTTATTGGTGACATCAACAGTGATGTTTTTTTTCAAAAAGTAAGAAAAGTCTGCGAATTAAATGATAAAGATAAAAAAGAATTGGCACCAACAAGAAAACAAATGATTGAAATCATTCTTCAAATAAAAAAAGGACCTGACAAAAAAAATATAGAAAAAAACGTCACACTTTTTATGCACCACCATATGGGTAAAGTATTTCTAAATTAAGTTGTTTTTCATTTAGAAATTATATACATTTGTAATTATGCTACAAGTAGAAGGTAAAACATTTCATAAGTTTGTTGAAATCAAAACATTCAATACAAGAGTTTTCAAAAACTACTGTCCGATTGAACCCATAGATAATTTTGATAACTTTTTCGATAACTTTATTACAAAAAAAAATTTAAAATATTTTGATGATTATCAGTCTTTTGATGAGGCGGACTACGAAAAAAATTATGGCAATTTAATGGCGGAACTGCACTTCCAACGTAAAAGAATATATGTTGAAGAAGGCGAAGATTCAATTTCCTTAAAGTCTCAGTCTTACGTACGTTATAGGATTTTATCTAATCGGTATTTTGTGGTTAGAAAACAAACTAACTTTTTGACATTCAATTTCAAAACAAAATTGTTCTATCTTGGAACTTTTAATGGTAAAAACAAAAAGAAAATTGGAACATCAATGAAAGTGAATCCAACTAGTAATAATATGTATAATATAATTTATGCTTTAAAAATTCATGAAACAATTGATGCCCAAAGCTACCTGTATTTCTTTTTAGGGAAAATTTGGGAAAAGTTAGAACTAAAAAACCCTCAAAACTTCAAAACAAATAGTGCTTTTTCATTTTATAGTTTGACAAAATACCTAATACAAGGTGTTAAATTACCAAACGAATGGATTAAACTTTCCGGCACTTTTGTATCTATTAAAGATTTAAGAAAAAATAATATGAATCTTGTAGATACATTTATGAGTTTATTGAAAATCAAAGGAAGTAAAGCCAAAAAAATACTAAATGAGGTTAAGTGTTTAGAGTTTGAAAGAATGGTATATTTATATCGAATTTTAGGAATTGATAGATTCAATAAATTGGATGTAAAAATTTTTGAGGAAACATTAAAAAGACAGTTAAAACCTGAAGATATTGATTCACCATCTGATTGTTATCATCTAACACAACCACATCAAGATAATTATTTATTTAAAGGTTTAGAATTAACAGATAAAGAAAAAGATAGGATTGTTTTGTTATGTGAAAATATGGACAATTACTTGTTTTCAACATTATGTGAACACATTAATTTCAAAAGAAAATTAAAAAAACTTGGTGAAAATGTAAAAATGAAATTTAATTCTATTCACGAGTTTAATGCTGAACACGAAGAATGGAGTAGATTAATTCAGTCTTATAGAACAGGCGAAATTGAAAGGTTCTACGGAGACATTGATAGTTTAGAATCACCAATACCACACCAAGGTGAAATATATTATCCAGTTTTGTTAAAAACATCTTGGGATTATGAAAAAGAATCGCAACATCAAAAAAATTGCGTGAGAACATACGTTGAAAGAGCTGACAGCATAATTTTTTCTATTAGAAAAGACTCTAAAGATGGGGAGGACAGAATTACGGTTGAATATCAATTCAGAAGTGATGAAGTATTGAATGTTCAAGAAAGAGCTAAATACAACTACCAACCGTCATTAGAATTTTCAGAAGTGGCAAATATACAATTGGCAAATATTAACCTTCTTTATAAGTTGAAAACTTTAAAACTACCTACTATGGTTAAAAAGTATAGAAACGGAAAAGTTATTGAACAAGTATCCGCATTCCAAATCGCGGAAAATTCAAAAACAAAAATAGTTAACCTTTTACCAAAATGGGAAAATGAAACTGAAGAATTAAATACATGGCAACACCAAATTTTAGAACAAGACTATTTACCAGTTGGAGATAACAATTTTTTTGAAGATTTACTTCCATAAATAAAAAACTATTCCTTATTATGGAAAAAGAAGAATTTGTGCCAGACTATGTTTATGATATTTTTGAATCATTGTTTAAAAACAATTTAAGACCAAATTGTGTAAAAACAAAAAATATAACAAATGATGGGTTAAACCAATTAATAACGAAAGGTAGTCTTGTATGGTCTAACTCATTGTATGATTCAAAACATCAATATATTGAAGGTGCAATTAGATGGAGTAAACACGAAATTCTAATATATTTTCAAAAAAATAAAAACGAAAAAACCTATAAAATAAATATCTTAACAGATAACTTATCTAAAATTGATATGTTATTAGTTGGTCTTAATAAATTTTTTACAATAGATAGTATATGAAACTTGTGATTTTATTTAGTATGAAAGGTTGTCCACATTGTGTTCACTTGAAAGAATTGTTCGAAAAAAACAATATAATATATATTGATAGAGATATACATGAATATGAGGAAGAATATGAAGCGTTTGCCGAAGCTAAAAATAATGAGTTTGTTCCTGCACTTATGTTAATGACTTTAGAAGAAAATCAAGAAGATTACTCAAACGTTAAACTTTTAGCCCCTGATGATGATTATGAAGGTATCACAGAGGCTTTAGAGTTAGTTAACAAATATTTGTCAGAATAATATAAGTTCATTAATTAAATCAAGTTCTTCAGTTTTTGTTTCTAAATTTTCTTCAGAAAAAGTATCTAATAATGAATTTTTATCAAACGGGAAAACGTCAAGAACTAATGATTCTAACCATTCTGTTTTTACAATATGGTCACCATTAGTTATTTTAAAAATAATGTTTTCTGAATTAATATCTTCATAGTTTTCATTACTATACATACAAAATTCTAAATTGTTAGATATTGACTTACTAAATAAGTGATTTGAAATGTAGTCCCCCAAATAATGGTATAGTTTTTCAGACCCAAACGACAAACCATATTTTTTATCAGAACAATATTCGATATTTTCAAAATTATATTTTATCAATTCAAAGTCGGGATAAATAGTTTTTATTTGTTCAATAAACAAAGAATCATCATCCGAACATTGATAAAAAATTACATTACTTTCTAAATCAATTTTTAAATTAGTTTTTAATCCTTTATTAAAAAAATCATCTACTAATGTTGTTAGTTTTTTTTCAGTATTAACACAACTTTTGTTGTAGTTAAAATTTATATTAAGGGGATTTACTACTAAAACATCGACAAATTTTATAACATCAATTACTTTGATAGTTTCAAATAACTTGTCATTAAAGTTTTTTAAATAATCTTTGAATGTTTCGGCAATGTTTATTGTTTTAGTTGATGTTGTAAAACCATTAACAATAAAAAAACTCCTGTGATTAAATACCGTTATTTCAGTTTTACATTTAGGAGTTATTTCTTCTAATTTTTTAACAACAATTTCTGCTAAAGTATTACATAATCTTTTCCCATCTAAAGGGTTGTTGATTTCAATTTGTGACATTTTTAATATTTAACCTTTTTATTTTTTACAATCTTATGTAAAAAAAAAATTAAGTTAAATACTAATTACTTTTTACTGTAATACTTTTCAACAATTTTTGTCACAGCACTTTTAACAGTTTGTGTTGACTGTTGTGCTTGTGTTTGAGTTTGTTGAGTCTGTGTTTGAGTTTGGTTGTTTTTGCATCCACATCCTGCCATGGCTAAAATTTTTAATTAGTTTAGTTTATTATAAATATCTTTGATTACTACTTTAAATCAATAATTTAATTAATCAATTCTATTTTTTTAAATATTTATAAAAATATGTCTTACAAAAATATTATAAGAAAAATTATTTTAGAAAATGAGCAAGATGAAGTAGTTATTTCAGCTAGTGAATTGATAGAACTATTGAAGTATGTAAATTATGATGTTTCAAATATTCTCAGATTACCTCAATATAGAAATAAAAGAATCATAATTGACGGAAATTTGAATCTCAGTTACAATAGAGACATTCAAAATCTTAATTTAATATCAAAGATAAATGGAGATTTAGATATATCATATTCCAACGTTGACGTTTTTGACGAAGATAAAGCTAAAAGTATTAGAGACTATGGAAGTAGAAGAGAAATTATTAGAAAACAAAAAGAACTACGAAAAAAACTCAATTATTTAGATGAATTAAGAAAAGAAGACGCTTGGAATATAAATAATAGAAAATTAATATCTTACCAAACAGAGGCGTTATATGAATACTTAGAAGATAAGAAGTACCCCCAAGAAATTGAAGAAGACGGTGAAATAGTTTTGGAAGACAAATATAATATATATCCTAACAATTATAACCATTATGGTGGCAAATCATTTACGTGGTTAGGAGAAGAGGGTATGGAAAATGAATACATAGTTTTTGATTCGAGAACAATCGAACAAGACGCACGAGAAGCTATTGAATCTAGAATTGATGAATTAGGTTATGATGCATTTGCAAGTTGGGTATGGGAAGACCACCTTGACACAGATGCAGTTAGAAATTGGTTACGATGGTATATAGAAGAACCCGTTAGAGATAGTCCTGAAGATTATGGATTAGAAGAAAAACTTACAAAAGAACAAGAAAATTATCTTAGAACTTATGAAGAAAAAATATCTAAATTACAATACAGAATTGATAACGAAGATTTGGATGAAGAAACAATAGATAGTTTAGAAGAAGAAGTATCTGATTTAGAAGAACGTATTGAAGATATTAAAGAAAATCCAAAAGGTGGTTTTGACGAAAATGAAATTGAAGAGGCTATTGAAATGTGGGTAGATGATAATGAAGATGAATTTTTATCTTATTTTAAAGATACTGGTCTTGATAAGAGTGATATTTTGGATTATGTCGACCAAGGAGCTGTTATTAATTATATAATCAACCATGATAGTTGGGGTGATATATTTGGAAGTTATGATGGTGACCACGACGAAGTGATTGTGAAAGAACTTAATTTTGTTATCTTTAGATACAATTAATTTATTTACAGGTTAGGAACTTTTTCTTACATTTTTAAGTATGGAAACAAATTGGCCGTTTCAAGAACCTATTGATTTAGAACACAAACAATATGTTTTATTGAGTTATCTACAAAAAATTGATAAAGATTTAGAAAACTTTAAATTATACCCTAATTTTCAACTTTTATCTCTACATTTGGCAAACATTAATTTAATAATTCAAAAGGGTCAGTTTTTAAGTCTAACAAAAAAAATAAAAGAAAAAGATGAAGAAATATTAATCTCAGATTTAGTTGCTCAAGAAATTCCACCTTTGACTCAAGAAGATATATTAGAACTTTATAGAATTTGTAAATTTTCATCTTATAAGTTGCAAGATTTTTTTGACCAAGCAAAGGCAATATGGGAATTAGTAAATGATAGTGTTTCTCTTAGTGTTATTAATAATTTAAAAAGTTTTGATAAAAAAGAAGGATTATTTGTTATTGAAAATAACGGTAAAAATTTTTTATATGAATTTCATATAAAAGAAATTAAAAAAAACACGTCAGATTTAAAATGTCAAATTAAAAAAATATGTGAAATTAATGATTACAATTTATCTTCAGATTTATTTGAAGGTAAAAAAACATTAATTAAAAATTTACAAGAACCATCAATTCACAATAATTTAATATTTTTCAAAGTTAACCACGATAACAACTTTCCCTTCAACGAAACCCTTCTTCCAATATCTAAAAGAAAAATACTAAATTATATACAACAGTCTAAAATCTTAAGTAAACCTAGTTTGACAAAAAGTGATAAATAAGTTATAATTTATTATGAAAAAAAAAGAGTTAGTCAAAGAAATAAAAAATCTAATAGAAAAATATCCTAACGATACAGAATTGGGATGTGAAATTAGAAAGTTATATATAAGTCTAAAAGAAAAAAAACAAAAATGAAAGTTACATTAGAATACGTTTGGTTAGATGGATACACGCCAGAACCAAATCTTAGAAGCAAAGTTAAAGTGGAAGAAATGGATTTAAATTCAATAGAATTTAAATTTCCTGAATGGGGCTTTGATGGTTCATCTACAATGCAAGCAGATACTGATAACTCAGATATAATTCTTAAACCTGTTAAATATTACTCGCAAAAATCATTTCCTTTAGAAAATAGTAGAATTTATGTTTTATGTGAAGTAATGAATCCTGACGGAACACCACATGAATCAAACATGAGGTCCAAAATCGATGACCAAAGTGATGTTTGGTTTGGATTTGAACAGGAATATTTCATTAAAAACAAAAAAACAAATGAAATATTAGGACACGACACAGGTTTTAGATTAGAACCACAAGGTAAATATTATTGCGGAGTTGGTCACAATGTTGTTGGTCGTAGTTTTGCAGAAGAACATATGCGTTTATGTATGTTATATGGTATTGAAATTACTGGTATAAATGCAGAAGTTGCTCTTGGACAATGGGAATACCAAATTTTTTCAAAAGGGAGTTTGAACGCAGCTGATGATTTATGGATGAGTAGATATTTCTTGTACAGATTGTCTGAAAACTTTAACTATGAAATAGTATTACACCCAAAACCAATTAATGGTGATTGGAATGGTTCAGGAATGCACACAAACTTTTCAAGTGATAGAATGAGAACATTAGGAGGTTATGAATATTTTCAATCTATTTTTAACACTTTTGGTTCTAGACACGAAGACCACATCAGAGAATATGGTTCAAGTAATGAAATGAGACTTACGGGTAAACACGAAACACAAAGTATTAATAAATATTCTTATGGTGTTGGAGATAGAGGTGCTTCCATAAGAATACCCAAAACTACTGCAGAAAATTGGAAAGGTTATTTAGAAGATAGAAGACCAGCATCAAATGCCGATTCTTACAGAGTTGTTAATCAGGTTTTAAAATCTTTGAATGCTGCCGAAGAACTCATGGAAATCACAATGAAAATGAATTCAAAAGTTGATATAAAAAGTTTGGATGGTAAATAAGGAACAAGACCTGCAGATGAATTATTAAAAGAATATAGATAAGAGGAATAATAATGGAACATGTTAATCACCCATTACATTACGGAGGAAAAAATAATGAATACGAGGTAATCAAAGTGATTGATGCTTGGGATTTAGGATTTAGTTTAGGAAATACAATAAAATATATATCACGTGCAGGAAAAAAAGGAAAAGATAAAGAACTCGAGGACCTCAGAAAAGCTCTCTGGTACCTTGAACACTACATCAAAACAATTGAAGAAAAAAACAGGAATTAATAAAGAAATTACAGTTTGGGATGCACTCACAACTCCCAAAGAATTACTTAGAGAAACTTTTATAAATTTTTCTTGGGGATTTTTAGGTAACTCTGTTGTTGTATTTGTTGCAAAAGAACTGGACTTTATGGTTTTAATTAATTATATTGTTTATTACATACTAATATCTTACATTGTAAATAGGAAAAAATACGACACAATATTAGGTAAATTTATAGTATTACCCGGTTCAGCTGCGGTTGGAGCATTCACAGGATATAAGTTGGCACAAATAATAGTTAATATTTTATAGAGATGAAAACAGGATTTAGAGTGACCGCATTAATCATAGTAGTAGTTTGGTTAATAATGGTATGGACATTAGTATATGAATTGATAAAAATGATATTTTAAAATGATAGAAACAGGAAAAATAATAAATGGTGATTGTATTGAAGTAATGAAAACACTTCCCGAAGGTAGTGTTGACCTTGTTGTTACTAGTTGTCCTTATGGTGTTGGTATTGATTATGATGTTCACGATGATGATGTTGAATTTGAGGATTATAAAATTTTCAGTCGTGATTGGTTAATGCAGGTTTATCGTGTATTAAAAGATGATGGTAGAATTGCTCTTAACATTCCTTATGAAATTAACAGACAGAAAAAAGGTGGACGTATCTTTTTTGTTTCAGAGATGTGGCAAATTATGAAAGAGATTGGTTATGGGTTCTTTGGTATTGTTGACCTTGAAGAACAATCACCACATAGAAGTAAGACCACAGCATGGGGTTCTTGGATGAGTCCATCTTCACCCTACATATATAACCCAAAAGAATGTGTTATTTTAGCTTATAAAAAACATCATATTAAAAAAGTAAAAGGAGAACCTCAGTGGAAAGGTGTTCCTACAGAAATAGAACAAGAAGACGGAACAATAAAGAAAAAAACAGTATATGATGAATCAGACAAAAAAGAATTTATTGAACTTGTTTATGGTCAGTGGAATTACTTTGCGGATACTAAGTCACTCACCAAGGCTACGTTCTCGATGGACATACCAACAAAGGCGATTAAGATATTATCCTACAAAAACGATGTAGTGTTAGACCCATTTGCGGGAAGTGGTACTAGTTTAGTGGCAGCCGAAGTATTAGGTAGAAGATGGTTAGGAATAGAACTATCACCAAACTATTCTGAAATTGCAAAAACAAGAGTTGAATATTTCAAAACAATGAAAGAAATTAAAAACCAAGAATTATGATGGAAATTGTGGCGGAGGAGTGCCACTGTTCAAGCAGTTCTCCGTCTGTTTGTTCCATCTTATGATTGACTTTCCTTTTTCTTCACCGTTAATCCTGTCTTCATTCATAAAAAAGTTTGCATTTTTAAAAATATCATCCCAATCCTTTCTGTCTTCTTCATTTTCAGGTTTATTAAAAGGATTTAATATTGATTTACCTTCCTTTTCTCTTTTTTTATTTTCTAAATCCCAAAATTTTTGAATGTCTTCATCAATATCTTGTAATTGGTTACCATCATAAAATTTACCTGGTGGTATTTTTTCACATTCACCACTGTCCCTATTAAAATATTCGTCATCGGCACAAATTTTTTCACAACCAAATCCTGATACAAATACCTCATCAGGACCACATGAACTACATACTTCCGAATAATAATCCAAACGTTGACCGTCAGGGCACGTTATACATTTGTTTTTTTTGTAAGACCAATAACAATTAGCACCGGTATCTCTTTTTTTATCACACTCTTCTTCTGTTTTTGGGTCTTCTTCTTCTAATATTATACCCATCATTTTTTTCATACGATACAATTCTGTTTCAAGTAAAAGTTTCATAAATTATCTAATTTATTATATAAATATATTACAGAATATATAAAAAAACTGAATTTCATTTTTTAAAGGTATTTATATGTTATGAAAACTCTAATAGTAGAAATATCAAGGATTAGACAAATGATGGGTATTATTGAAAGTATAGAAGATGATAAAAAAATATCAGACGAATATATGAGTTATCTTAGAAACAGATCAATTGATGACCAATTAAATCAAACAAATGATAATAATTACCAAGAATTAAGAATAAAAGCTAGCGAAGCAGGGGGTAGACTTGCTCAATATGAAAAAATAGAAAATGCAACATCTTTAGATGAATTAATAAATTTATTTTCAAAAGACTGGGAGTTTAAGGATTATGTAAGAAATAATTTTTGTGGTGATGAAGAAATTGATGGAATAATAGAAGTTTTATGTATTTTCAGTGGGGGGTCTAATGAAGAGTATTTAGGAAAAGAAAGATGTAATTGGCATAGAAGTGTATTTTCTAATTTAACAATTGACACCAATTTACTTGACTTAATACCAGGACTTAAAGAAAAGGCATTAAAATTAAAAAGAATAAGTAGTACAAATAAAATAAAATCAAATTTTGAAACTACTCGGCCAAACATTGAAAAAAACAAACAAAGTATTAGTGCTGACCAATACATATCAAAACTAAACTACAGTGATGTTGGTTACAATAATGTCGATACTGGTGGTAGTATGAGAAAATACGCCGAAGCGATATCAAAAGAAGACCCAAATGAAGTTGAATCGTTGGTAAAAAGTTTAATTAGTAGGTTTAAAGACTTAATGACAACTAAAGTGAATAAAGAAATTAGCCGAGCCGGCATGAGTGAAAGTTGGGCATATTGGGATGTTGGTAAACAACTTTATTTTTATAATAATCCTGAAGAAAGTAATTATAAACTTGGAAATCCTTTAACCGATGAATCGATACAACAAACTATTATAAACAGAATGATTGGTTGGGAAGTTACAAATGGTGGGAAAAAACCTAATGGGGATAAATATTCTTCTAAAGAATTAGCAAATATTGGAGAAACTTATATATGAAAATCATAATCACAGAAAATCAACTAAAGTCTCTTATTTCAGAATCAGGTATTAGAAACATAAATGATTTATTAAATAGATATAAAAAGGCTAAAATATATTTTCATCAAGATTTAGATGGTGTTGCAACGGCAATTGCAATGAAAAAATATCTAGAAAACCAAGGTTTCAAAGTTGTTGATTGTGAGGTTATCCAATATGGTGAAAAAGAATGGGCAATAAAGAGAGCAGACATTAGTGATGATGCTCGTGGAGAAATAATGCCAGTACTTGTAGATTTTGCACACGGGAAACCTATGTTTGAAATTCATACTGACCACCACGACAGTCAAGTTGGTGTTGAAAAAGAAACATCAACCAGTTTTAAAAGTGCTAGGTCAAATGTAGAAACAATATCACAAACAGTATCACCAAAAGAGTTATTCACCGCTACCGATTTATCTATTATTTCAATGGTGGATTCAGCTAACTATGCAACACATGACATAACCCCCAAAATGGTAATGAATTTTATATATAAATTTGATGAAAGTAAAACAAGTCGAGATAATATGATTATGTTGGGTTTAGTAACTAACAAATTACTGTTAGCTTATAAAAACTATCCGAATTTTATGGAAGATTTGGTTATGAGAGCCGAACCTTCTATAAAAAATATCTACAATATCATAAAAGAATTTGCTATAGAGAGAAACTATGTAGATATCGATACTATGATTAAAAATCAAGAAAAATACTTAATAGATAGAAAAGAAGGGACTAAAAGTAATTCTGGTGTTGAAGTGGTTGGTAATATTTTAACACAGATGGATTTGGGGTCCATGAAAAAAGGTTCATATGATAGATATGTTCCATTTGAACTATATCCCGATGCAGACTTTTTGGTCACAGGTTTAGGAGGTCAAGTAGGTATGGTTCAAGCTTCTTGTAATCCATATAAAAAAGAGAGAGCGTTAAAAGGAATTGATTTAGGTAAAATTAAAGATGAAGTTTTAGATTTTTTCAAACCTGAACTAGAAAATGAAATATTGACATATGAAATAATTAAAAAAATTGCAGAAAAAAAGGCAACAGATGAATCTGTTGGTTTTACAACAAGAGATTTTGAAGCCATTTATGGTGGGTTACCGTCATTTGAAAATAACTCAATAAATGCTTACGATTTTTTAAAGGCAAACTCAGGAGGACACAAATGTATTACAAATGTATCAGGAATTAATTATGTATATAGTGGTTACGATAAACCATATACAAAAGATTTACCTGAAGAATTGTTACCAATTGCAAATTATGATGGTGATAATAATTTTGTTAATGATATTAAAAAACAACTTTTAAGGTTTAGAAGATTATCTGAAAAACAGGTAGAAGCGGCCATAAGACAATTAAAAAAAGAAAACAAATTTAATTCAGATTACGTAGAAACTTCAAGTTCAAGAACCAGTAGAGATTTGGTAATTGATATGAGAAATAAGTTTATTAATATTCTACAAAGAAAAATTGATAAAAATTAAAAAGATTTAACAACTTTTTGTAATCATTGATATATTTATACTTATCTCAAAAATTTTTAATAAATTTTTATTGTTTTATTTGACTAATCGAAATATTAGTTTTAAATTTGTAAAACAATTGGGAAACGTCCCGTTGTATAATTTGAAAAATTGAAAATATGAGTGAAGATTTAATCACCACTTCAGAGATTTTCTATTACTTTGATGATAAAGGAAAAAAACTTTATACGTCAAATGAAGTCTTTGCAAGTATAAGAGCAAACTACCACGGAACGGTAAAAGTTTTTGTAGAAAATATTTAAAAAAAATTCACAGAGACTTGTTTTTTTAAAATAAAAGACATAACTTTGTAAAACATTTGAAACCTGAAGGAGATGAAAGATACTCGGTATTCAAATGGTAAGTTCTTTGAAATTCTAACGAACAAATTGTTCAAACAAAATTTGAAATAAAAGATTAACCCCCTTTTCTTTAAAATTTGTGAAACAAAGAGTTCAATGGGCCGTGTATGGTCCACTAAAATAAACCATGAAAGTGGTATAAAGTAAGTCAGAAGTGTAACTGATTTGCGTCTTGATTGTCTTCGGACAATCGAGGTCGAGTACACAAGCGGGAAACCGTTTAACCTTGAGTACTGAGGGCAACGCTGTAAGAAAAGTGGTTAAATGATTGGGCGATGTGGGTCGTCTGATTGAGGTGGGAACACCAATAGGAATAACCCGTAGGAATATTTGCAAAAAATGAAGTTATCCAATTTCATTATTGCGTTTTCCAATATTAAAGGATACTTAAAACTGAAAGGTATGTTAAAGTACGAGTGGTGTCGTTATTAACCTTAATGAGTCTTTACCAAAAGATTTGTTTCGAAGTAGTCTTGAAATATGGAAATGGGGACATTTCACGGAGTAGTTGAGTATTGACTTGTTCAAAAGATAGGTCAGCTCGGGTGGCGGACCACTACTTCGACAATCCACAACACAAAAACTTATTATTATAATTAATAACCATTAAGAATAAATTAAGGAAAAGTGTCCGTCAGGTTTGAATGAAAGGTGACTACATAGTAATGAGCCGTTCATTGCACACGAAGGTCCCAAGCTGACGTGTAATTATCCGAAAAACCTTTAGTCCCGCAAGGACGAATTGGGGAGGCATCCTCAAAAAGAGTCAAGTAAGATGAGAGTAATTCAAACCTCAAGGAATGGTAAACCTAAAAGACCGTCACTGAGAAATACTTCTCAAAAGGAAGTGGATAAGAGTAGAAACGATAATGACTCTAAAGGTTCTCACAACAAACGTGTAATCTCAGCGTTTTTTTTAATGGAGCCCACCGGTAAAAAATTTGATGGATAAGGAAAAACTTATCCATTTTTTTGTGCGTTTAATTTTTTTTACTATCTTTGTTGTATGGAAAACGCATATAAAACAGGATACGTACTAAAAGACAAAGACATTAAGTTTATAAAAAATTACTGTAAAACCTTAGAAATAAAAACTAATGGATACCCTTATCATGGGTATCCTGATACATGGGCAGTCTTAATTAATTCAACAATAAAAATTACTTCAATTAGAAAATATAAAAACCGGTATACTTGGGTAAAAAAAGATTTTGTCTATGAAGTTGATGTTGAAATTGATGTTAAAAATAGCAAGTATATGGAACAAAACAAATGTTCCCAATGGTATATTAGACAAGATTTTATTCGTGGAGTCAAAAGAATGAACCGAAGATATAGAGATGCGATTACCACTTACATTTATAATGAATTAAAATACATGAATGTTGATGATGCACTTACTTTATCAAAAATTAAATGGATAATTGAATAAAAAAATTTGGTTTATTAAAAAAAAACAATTACATTTGTAAACATATGGCAACAGTAAAAAACATACTTCTTGTTCACCCAAAATATGGTGAAATTTTAAATGAAACTTTTGTGGATGAAATTCAGTTTAAAATATTTTTGAATATGGTTCATTCATCTCTTTCCTTGAAAGAAGATTTTACAACTTATAATGGTAAGGATTTTTTAATTCATATACCATTTGCGATGATAAAAGAATCATTAATTTTGGGGACAAATAAAGAAGTGTCCATGGCTGAAGTTGTTGTTGCTAAATCTAAGTTAGAAGGGTAGTTTCTTTGTTCTATAAAAACAAAGTGGTGGAGAGATGTTGACACTAATCTTTGTTGACCCAAAATTAAGGTGGAAGATATTCCACCTTTTTTTATTTATATGATATTTATTGATATGAATATAGAATCAATCATAAAGAAGGTTTTAATGGAGGAATTCATTAATACTAATGACTTTATCTACGAAGACATTTATGGTTCAGTAGAAGACGTTAATTTACTTCAAGAAGCTGAATATCAAGGAAGAAAAGTCCAACTTGGTAAAATCCTGCAAGGTGACATCAAGAAGTTTAAAGTTTATGTTAAAAACGACAAAGGAAAAGTTGTTAAAGTAAACTTTGGTTTTGGTGGAAAATCAGCAAAAGGAAAACGAATGGTTATTAAAAAGAACAATCCTGAAAGAAGACGTTCATTTAGAGCAAGACACAATTGTGATAATCCTGGCCCACGTTGGAAACCAAGATATTGGGCTTGTAAAACTTGGTAATAACTTTTAAAAAATTAAAATAAAGACATGGGTAAAATTATAATCACAGAATCTCAATTAGAAAAAATTAAACAATCTCTTCATGAAAATCATGATAGAGGTTCTTATATGGCAAAACAACAACTTTTCACAATTGCAACTTTGGCTCACAAAATGTGGGAAATGATGGAAGAAGGCGAGCAGTTGGAAGATTGGATGGAAACAAAAATAGCACAATCTGAACAATCAATAATTTCCGTCGTTAAATCTTTCATGTATGATGAGTTAAATGATGATATAAAAAAAACAAAAGGGTTCAACTTTGAAGATTTGATTATTGGAATGTAATATGAAAAAGTTTACTATCAGTGAAGATGAAAAAATAAGAATCTTAAATTTATATGGAGGATTCAAAAAAGGATTAATTAATGAACAATATATAAAAGTCGAAGGACCATTTAAAGACCAAATAGATGGAGTTGGAAATGTTTATATAATGAAACTTGAAAAAACATTATGTCGATGGGACAGAGAACCTAAAGGAAATTTATATAAGGGACAAGTAATTCAGAGTAGCGGAAATACATGTGAAGAAGGTTTTACAACAATACCCGCGGGTAAATTTTATGTTCAATATCATAACACATCAAACGGTAAAATTGAAATGTTTAATTCAAATAGTCCCTATTATGTTTCTGCAACAAATAATGGACAAGGGTATAATTCTCAAGATGAGGCGCGAAAAGGAGTTTCACAACTTTTTAACCCCGAAGGTAAAGTTGGTAGAAATGTTCAAAAAATAGATGGAGGTAAAATTGTGTCAAAATACAATCAACAGGGAGATTTGAAAAAAGTCAAAATAAATTATAGCGGCTCTACCCAAAAATATAAAACAGGATTATAATAACTTAAAACATTTGATTGAACCCTCCTTTTTTATAATTGGGGGTTTGTTTTTTTATATGAGTTTCATATATTTGTTCTATGTATGTAATAATTAAACACGTAAAAATTAGAGACGAGAAAGTTTTTCCTGTAATAATGTTAGATCCACACGGGGAAGTTTTAGAATTTGACAAAAAAGAAGATGCGGATGAATTGTCAAAAATCTTAAACGTAAACACAGATTCAGGTCACAGATACGAAGTTAAAAAGGTTTAAATATTATGGTCCCGTAGTGTAATGGATTAACATAAGGAGCTTCTACCTCTTTGATTCAGGTTCGAATCCTGACGGGACTACTAATTTATAAATTATTTTCATAACAATATATTTATTTTTATGAAACTTAACGAACAAGTCAAAAGAATTAAAAACCTGATGTATGAACAGGTTCAAAATGATATATCCTTTTTTGGCGAAATAAACGACCAATTTGGAAAAAGAATTGAACTTAGAACACCTGATGGTGACCTTATTGGATATATTCATTTAATATCCATGTCTAATGGGCATGATTTAGATTATGACATCCCAAGACTCAATCACAAAGATGAATGGTGTGTTAAAAATTGTGATAAAGATTTTTTTAATGACAATAATTCTTCTTATCTTTATGACTTGTTTGTAATGGATAACTATAGAGGTCAGGGACACTCTAAAACACTTCTTGATACTGCGCATAAAACGGCCAAAGATTGTGGTTTAGATTACGTCACACTAATTACACAAAGAGAAAACCATCCGGCTCAAAACTTGTATAAAAAGTATGGATACGACCTACATAGAACAGACGATACGAAAGATTTTTATTTTTATTCACTTTAATTTTTAATTTTTTTATGGAAGACATTTTTGAACAACAACACTACGAGTTTATTAACTCAGAAGATTATTTTCAATACATTAAAGAAATGATTGAATATTTTGAATATGAAGAAAAACTTGCTTTACAATCTGAAATATAAAAATTATTATTAATTCAGGTTAATAGATAATGTAAGTCGTATAGCTCAGATGGTAGAGCAATCCCTCAGTGGACGTGTCACAGGTTCAAATCCCGTTGCGACTTCGTAAATTTACAAAAGGTGTTGAAAAAATTTCAACACCTTTTTTCTGCAGTCAATTATTTTTCTTATCTTTGTCATATGAAAAACAAACTACCATACGAAAAGACAGGAAACGCGATTAAAGGATATACTGAATCTGTAATTGCTAAAAGTGAAAGAGGTGATTGTGTTGTAAGAGCATTCGCGTCTTCATTCGATGTTTCTTATGACTTCGCTCACAAATACGTTGCAGATGAGTTTGGAAGAAAACCAAAAAAAGGAACTTACGGAACTGTAACAACTCTTGTTAAAATGGTAGACAAGTTAATTAGAGTTAATGGAAAACAAATCTATACTATCGGAGTAAGACATAATCATCAAATGTTAGGGTCACTTGTGTATAATGTTACTGTAAAAGGTGTAACTAAAAAAAGAAACATGACCGTTGGAACATTCGTTAAACAAAATCCAAAAGGAACATTTTTTGTATTGGTTAGACAACACGCATTTACAATTAAAGATGGTGTTGTAATTGGAAACCCTGAAGATGCGACTAGAACAAAACGACCTATGAGATGTGCTTTCGAAATAAAATGAACTACTCAGTAATTATTAATAGTTACCACCTTCTCTTCTGGCCTTATCCGCGGCTCTATGATAAACACTTGATTTATGTTTGTCATAACCCTGTGGTCTCCACCAAGCAACGTCTTTAAGTAACATTGTGGCCATTGCCGTAACCCCTAAAGCTACCGCCACTCCAGCACCAACAAACATGGCTGCCGGAACAATTGCCAAACCTGCAACTGCGGCAGTGCCGCGAATAACCTTATCAATAATTGTTCTAACTTGATATTCCTCATCACTCATACCCAAATCTTCTTTCTCATCTTCTGTAATGGGACCCATACCTAAATTATTGATTTCATCTTCGATAAGTTCTGTGAACTCTTCGGGACTTACTGAATTTATAAAGTTATTTAAAATTTCCATTTCCTCTTCACTTAAACTATTTGTTGCGTCTTCTGCTTGTTCAAGAGCCATTTTTTCTAATTCTACTTTTGAGTAGTCAGATTCAAGGTCCATTTCAGAGGAAGAAGAAATCCACTCTTCTTCATTTTCTTTGATAACTCGTCTAACGATACGAGCCAAATCTGATTCTGTAAGTCTTATAATTCTTTTCATCTTAACTTTCTTTTTAATTCATCTAGAATGTCTTCCATTCTTTTTATATTTTTTTTTACAATTTCTTTTGAATCTTCCATTTTTCTTGAATCACCTCTTTTCATATCACTAATGTAGTCATCCAGTGAAAGATTGAGCCTTTTTGATACACCCCTCAAATCATCCGCCAT
>Ga0194129_10002518_pt1 | contig 27439 bp, 25 predicted proteins | sample TA2KigCa35mmetaG_FD_150862 | JGI IMG/M metagenome (GOLD analysis project Ga0194129, IMG submission 150862) | Freshwater microbial communities from Lake Tanganyika, Tanzania - TA2015038 Kigoma Deep Cast 35m | ecosystem: Environmental > Aquatic > Freshwater > Lake | place: Tanzania: Lake...
TATTTGGAAATGGAATGGCCCTAGCTGTGCGTACTGCCCATTTGCTGCATGGAGCCATGCGCAGCGTTGAATTTAAAAACGAACAGAAAACACAAGCTCTAAAGGCCTACCAAGCAGCCTGGAACACCGAGGTCAAGGGGCGCTTGGCCTTGAGCCGATTTGTTCAAAACATGTTTGGCCGACCTGGTATTTCTGATCTGGCATTATTCGGAGCCAAAGCCATGCCCTTTGCCCTGCGCCATGTGTTGGCACAATCTCACGGAAAACCGATTTTACCCCATGCCTGATTTTTCAACCCGCAGCACCGAGGCAGAATGGATGGATGGTCACGTCGATAAAAAGGCATTGCATCGAAACCTGAACGAGATTCACCGCCTAAATAAAGGAATGGGGATTTATGGGTACTGGGGCAAAATGCTCAAAAAACAACTGGAATTAAAAGGCGGAAAACGAATAGCAGAACTGGGCTGTGGCAGTGGTTTAGGATTGATAGAACTAAGCCGAAAATTTGAAGAAGAGCCATTGGAATGGCTGGGAATAGATTGGAATTCGTACCTGATAAACCAAGCCAAACAAAACACAGAATCGGGAATCAACTGGATTGAAGGCGATGCATTGCAAGCATTAAAAGAAACAGACAAACCCGTAGATTGGGCAATAGGAACCTTGTTTTTGCATCACATAGATGCCCTGACTTTACCCAACTTTTTAGCTCAACTAAAGCCATTGGTGAACAAAGGAATGATTTTTGAGGACCTAGAACGGGGGCCATTTTCGTATTATGGTTTCCGTATTTTATCTGAAATTCTAGGCTTATCGGCCATATCGAAGCACGACGGAGCTCTATCTGTTTTACGTTCCTTTCGCCAAAGGGAATTGGAATCCGTATTTTTGCAGGCAGGTTGGGGCAGAATTGTATTTTACCCTTCCTTTCCTGGTCGTTTTTTTATTTGCGCCTACCATGACTGAAACCGTTCGAATTGTTCAGGTTGCCACAGAACTCCCCGCTCACCGCGAGGAAGCTTCGACCATTTCAACTTACTTGGAAAAATGGATGCAGGGCCAATCGGAACGCGACAAAGAAAAAGCCAGGCGCATTTTCCGAAATTCGGGAGTTCAGGCCAGGCACTCCATTATTCCTATTGAAGAGGTTTTCTCCTTGAAATCGTTTGCCCAACGCAACGAGGTTTTTATTCGAGAAATGATTCCATTGGCAGAAAAAGTACTGAACAGGGCCTTGGATCAGGCTGCATGGTTGCCCACCCAAATAGATTACCTAATTACTACATCTTGTACTGGGATAATGATTCCTTCGCTGGATGCCTATTTGGTAAACCGCCTAAAAATGAGGGGCGATGTGCTTCGCCTGCCGGTTACAGAAATGGGTTGCGCCGGAGGAACATCAGGGCTTAGCTATGCCTACGAATTGATGAAATCCAAGCCTGGAAAACGCGCTGCGGTCCTATCGTTCGAATCGCCCACCTCCACCTTTCAGGTTGAAGATTTTAGCTTCACCAATATTGTATCGGCAGCCATTTTTGGCGACGGCTTGGCCTGCACCCTTCTCAGTTCTGCACCCGAAGATGTTCAAGAAAATCAGGCCGAAATTTCAGATGCCCGCATGTACCATTTTTTTGATGAAGAACGCATGATGGGATTTGACCTGCGCCAAAATGGCCTGCATATTGTTCTTGACCCTGGCGTTCCTTTAAAAATCGAAGCGCATTTTCCAAAGATTATCCCCCCCTTTTTGGCCGACCTTGGGTGGACCTGGCAGGAGATTGACCATTTTGTGTTTCATCCGGGTGGCAAAAAAATCATAGAAATGGTTGAATCTTTGGTTCAGCCTTTGGGCAAAGACCTAAGGCACACCCGAAATGTACTTAGCAGCATAGGCAACATGTCGTCGGCCACCGTTATGTTTGTACTTAAGGCCTACTTAGACCAAGGTTGTCGTTCGGGGCAAAAAGGAATAATGTTAAGTTTCGGACCGGGCTTTTCGGCCCAGCAACTGGCTCTAGAATGGAAATAGGTTCTCATTTTTCAGGTCGTACCATGGCCTTGGTTGTAGGTGGGTCAAGCGGATTGGGGTTGGCCAGCGTTAAAAAACTTGCTAGCCATGGCATGCCTGTGCTTGCCTGGTTTCGAGAACGGCGCGCAAAACAAGAAGCCGTCCTGGCCGAATTTCAGGCCCAATACCCCAACCTGGTCTTGCCCTTCAACGGCGACATTACCAATGCCGACCTACGGAACCAGGTTTGGAACAGCTGCCGAGCTGCTGGAATCCAATTTCATGTTCTGCTGCACAGTGTCGCTCGCGGAAGCCCCGGAACCCTGAACCCAGGCAAGAACGAAAAACCGCTGAGTCCCCTTGACTTTAACCTGACCTTCGACGCCATGGCTCTGAATTGGTTTTACGTTTTGCAAGAATTGGTGCACAACGACCTGCTGTCGCCAAACATGAGCAATATGGCCTTCAGTAGCCGTGGATCACATCGGGTTCTACCCGGTTACGCAGCCATTGGCATGGCCAAATCGGCATTGGAAACCCTTGGAAAATACATGGCCGTAGAATTTGCCGCTAAAGGCATAAGAACAAATATTTTGGAAATCGGCATCACCGACACCCCCGCCCTTAGTGTACTGCCAAACAGCAAGAAACTGCTGGATTATGTGGCCCAAAAACACCCCCTTGGCCGGGTCACCCAAGCCGAAGACGCCGCAAATGTTGTATATTTGATGTGCCAACCAGAGGCCCGTTGGATAAACGGGGCTGTTATTCCTGTAGATGGAGGAGAATCACTCATATAATCAACTTGGTTCAGAAACCTTACCCAAGAAGTTGGTCGATGCCATCTTAGATAAGGTTCCTCAAAAACCCCCCTTTCGATTTATCGATGGGCTAACCCATATTTCAGAAGATTTTGTTCGTGGATACTACCGATTCAAAGAAAATGAATTGTTTTATCAAGGACATTTTCCTGGATTTCCCGTTACACCAGGCGTTATTTTAACCGAAACCATGGCGCAAATCGGACTGGTTACCCTGGGCATTTTTTGCTTGGGCATGCACCAAGGCGAAAATCCCCCGGTGAAAATCTTCTTTACCTCGTCCGAGGTCAAATTTCAAAAAATGGTCCTGCCAGGCGATTTGGTTTGGGTTGAATCTACCAAACAGTTCTTTCGGCTTCGAAAACTGCAGTGCGAGGTAATCATGAAAAATCAAGAGGGCCAGGTGGTTTGCTCGGGTACGCTTTCGGGCATGATGGTTCCCGATAAAACAGCATGAAAAGAGTTGCCATAACTGGTTTGGGCGTGGTTGCTCCCAACGCAGTAGGGGTTCCCGACTTTAAAGAAGCCATTCGCTCTGGCCGCTCAGGTCTTCGTTTCGACCCCGAATTGGCCGAAAAAGGATTCAATTGCCAAGTCTCTGGACGCCCCCAGGTCCCTTCCGATGTTCTAAACCATCGATTTGACGAACTCACCCTGCGCTTTATGAAAAGCTCAGGAATGCTCTACGGCGCCTTATCGGCAATGGAAGCCTGGCAAGATGCCGGCTTTAAAATAAATTACCGGCAAGACCTGCCTCCCCTACCCCAGGCTGGCACCGTATTCGGAACTGGACTTGCAGGTGTGGAACCCCTGCGCGATGCAATTTACAAACTTGACCAAGGCGAGGTACGTCGACTCGGAAGCCGGGTGGTTGAACAAACCATGGCCTCGGGAATTAGCGCTTGGGTGGCAGGTTTATTGGGCCTAGGCAACCATTGCTACACCAATTCTTCGGCCTGCGCCACCGGCACCGAGGCCTTGTACCTGGCAGCTGAACGCATTCAATACGGCAAGGCAAGCATAATGATTGCCGGCAGCTGCGACGCTGAAGGCCCTTACATGTGGGGCGGATTTGACTCGATGAAGGTGCTAAACCGAAACAGCAACCATGAGCCACACAGGGCTTCAAGTCCCATGTCGGCAAACGCCGCCGGTTTCGTACCTGGAGCTGGCGCTGCGGCCCTAATTCTTGAAGAATACGAACATGCCAAGGCCCGCGGAGCGCATATTTATGCCGAATACCTTGGTGGGGCAGTAAATGCCGGGGGCCAAAGGCAAGGCGGCAGCATGACAGCGCCCAATCCAAATGCCGTGGTGCTTTGCATTCAACAAGCGCTGGCTGACGCACAGGTACAGGCAGACCAGGTGAACCTTGTTTCGGGGCACCTAACTGCAACCATGGGCGACGTTTTAGAAATTCAAAACTGGACCCGAGCGCTGAACCGCAGCGGCAGCCATTTTCCCATTATCAACAGCACCAAATCAATGATCGGACATTGCCTAGGCGCAGCAGGTTCCATCGAATTGGTAGCCCTTGTACTCGAAATTGATGGGCAGTTTGCCCATCCCTCGCTCAACGCCGAATCCGTGCATCCCAGCATATTAAACCTCATCGACAAAGGCTGCATCCCGTCAAAATTGATGGAATTCGGCGGAGAACTGCTGGTCGCTGGCAAAGCTGGATTCGGATTCGGCGACGTAAATGCCGTGGTTTTTCTGGGTAAAAACAAAGGATAAATTTGGGCGGCTGCCGGGCTTTCACAGGTAGTACGCAGCCCATGCTGGGCCGGAAAGGGAGCAAAAGTAGCTCCTCGCGTCGCTCTTTTGCTCCCATCCCGGCAGCCAGCATGGCCTTTGCGCGCTACCTTGTTCAATCCCTGCCGCAACCCCCAATACCATGAAACCTCTTTGCAAAGAAAAACCCATCATGCCGCCTCGATAGGAAGGGCCCACTCCAACCCCGCCCAACGAAAACACAACCGCCCATTTTCTACGTTCATTTGCATGACCTCACTAAACCCAAATTCCTGCCGTATGGAAACTTCAACTCGAAAAACATCGGCCGCATCCGAATAATAATAGGCTCCCCATTGATCCCATTCCCGATTCACAATGATGGTCCATACCGAATCACTAGGTATCCCAAAAAGACCATACCGGCCCGCCGGTAAATATTTTCCTGCAAGGCGTATAGGCTTATCGGTCTCCAGCCAGGTAGCCTCGTTCGCCCCCATACGCCAAACCTCTCCATATGGAACCAATTCGCCCCAAATAGCTCGCCCTTTTACCGATGGAGCCCCATACTGAAGTACTAAATTTGCCTTTGAAACCGTAACCCTAAACACCGTCAAGGGCGAAGTCCGTTGTTCCTTTATTTGTTGCCTAGACTCGATCACCTTTGCCCTTGCCGTCGAGGGACTAGGCTCAGCACAACCCATAAGCCCAAAAACCATACTGAACAGAAACAGGCCACACCTTGTTATCTTTGAGCAATTGAAAACCGTACGCATCACACCGAAGATATAAAACCTGTGAAAATTCCGCAGTTTGAAAGCGATTCTCCCCAATTTAAATGGCAAAATCAATCCTGGGAATGGCTGCCCAACCGTTGCCTGTTGCACCTCGATTCAAACAGCCTTTTTTTAGCCGATTTCCATATTGGAAAGGCCGATAGCTTTCAGAGGGCAGGAATCAACTTGCCCAAAAGCAATAGCCAAAACCAAATAGAAGGTTTTTTTGATTTTATTCAAACAACGAACATAAAACAGGTTTGCATCTTGGGCGACCTACTGCATGGCCCCACAACGACCGAGACCAACCTGTTCTTGCAGCTGCTCAAACCCCTCAAAAACATTGGTTTTCAATGGATTTTAGGAAACCACGACCGCCGTTCCGCACCTATGTTTGGCCAAGATATTGCCCATTTAAAACCCGCAAAAGATGCCCTGTGGAACGGCATACGGTTGTGCCATGAACCCTACAACGATGCCGACATGCCAAGCATCTGCGGCCATATTCACCCTGGACTTCGATTGCCTTTGGGCCCCAAACAAAGCTTTCGGGCCGCCTGCGGCATGGTATCAGAAAACCAACTCATTTTACCCGCCTTTGGTAGCCTTACCGGCCTTCAAATTCAAACCCCTGAACCCCGAACAAAATACTACGTGTTTACCAACAATCAGGTGCTGAAATTCTCATTTAAATGACCCCAGCCCAAGGGCCTTGGATGGCCTATTTCTTGAGGCTAAGGCATAATCGTTTGATTGATTAGAACTTAAGCAAAAAAATAATAAAGTTGCTTTTTTATTAGGGCTGTGTTTATTGGGGTAAATTTGTTTACTTTGCAGTCGATAAACTAAAATCTATACTTATGTCCGAAATTGCTGCAAGAGTTAAAGCCATCATCGTAGACAAACTCGGTGTGGAAGAAGCTGAAGTAAAACACGAGGCGAAATTCACCGACGATTTGGGTGCCGATAGCTTGGATACAGTTGAACTAATCATGGAATTCGAAAAAGAATTCAGCATCACCATCCCTGACGAACAAGCTGAAAAAATCAGCACAGTTGGAGAAGCCATTTCGTATATCGAAAGCAACGCCAACTAATTTTTTTCTGTATGGCAGGACGGAGAGTCGTTGTTACGGGTTTAGGCGCCTTAACCCCTATTGGAAATAACCTAGGGGACTATTGGGAAGGATTGAAATCTGGCCGAAGCGGTGCGGCCCCTATAACCCGGTTCGATGCTTCAAAATTTAAAACCCAGTTCGCCTGCGAATTAAAAGGATTCGACCCATTGCAGTTTCTTGACCGCAAAGAAGCCCGCAAGTTGGATCCCTTTGTTCAATACGCCATTGTGTGCGCTAGCGAGGCTGTAGAAGATGCCGGCCTGTCTGAGCCTGGAAAGGTTGACCCCGACAGGGCCGGTGTAATCTGGGCCTCTGGAATTGGGGGCCTTGATACGCTAATTCAAGAAATTTCTGAATTCGCTCTGGGCGATGGAACCCCTCGGTTCAACCCTTTCTTTATTCCTAAGGTTATTATTGATATCGCCGCTGGGCATATCTCCATTAAATTTGGGTTTCGTGGTCCCAACTTCGCCACCGTTTCTGCCTGTGCCTCAAGTACGCATTCGATGATTGACGCTTTCCATTGCATCCGCGATGGCAAAGCCGATGTGATGGTTACAGGTGGTTCTGAAGCCGCAGTAAACGTAGCCGGCATCGGCGGTTTTAACGCTATGCATGCCCTTTCTACTCGGAACGATGACCCCGGTTCTGCTTCCAGGCCTTTCGACAAAGACCGCGATGGCTTTGTTCTGGGCGAAGGAGCCGGAGCCTTGGTTTTAGAAGAGTTGGAACACGCAAAAGCCCGTGGAGCTCACATTTATGCTGAGCTTGCCGGCGGAGCCTTTTCGGCCGATGCCCACCACATAACCGCCCCTCACCCTGAAGGGTTAGGTGCCAGTGGTGTGATGCGCCTTGCCTTGGAAGATGCAGGAATGAAACCCGAAGAAATTGAGTACATCAACGTCCATGGAACTTCAACCCCGCTGGGCGATATTGCCGAGGTGGTTGCCATTAAAAAGGTTTTTGCCGACCATGCCTACAAACTCAATATCAGCTCGACCAAATCTATGACCGGACACCTGCTTGGTGCCGCTGGAGCCATAGAGACCATTGCTTGCGTAATGGCTGTAAAAAATGGGGTGGTGCCTCCCACCATCAACCATTTTACCGATGACCCCGAAATTGATTCCAACCTAAACCTGACCTTTCATACGGCCCAGGAACGCAGCATTGGCGCCGCCCTTTGCAACACCTTTGGGTTTGGTGGTCACAATGCCTCGGTCATTGTTAAGAAATACCTTTAATTTCCGTTCAATATTGCTTTGGCCCTGGCAATTGTTTCGCCGGCGGTCCTCGGCTACGCCTACTCCAGAACTAAGCCCCCAAGCCAAAGAAAAACTGATTTTAATTTTGGGCTTTAAGCCTAGAAACATTTGTTTTTACGCCCAAGCCCTAACCCACAGTTCGGCCATCTATATGAAAGGCTCTGAACACTTGGTGCACAACGAACGATTGGAATTTTTAGGCGATTCCGTTTTAGACTTGGTTATGGCAGAGTATCTTTTTGAACACCATCCCGATAAAATGGAAGGGGAAATGACGCGAATGCGCTCGGCTATGGTAAATAGAGGAACCTTAAACCGAATCTCAGATCAAATTGGCTTGTCTTCGATCATTATTGGAAAATTCAACTTTAATCGGCTCCCTGATGATGTAAAAGGAAATGCTCTTGAAGCGCTGCTGGGGGCTATTTTTCTGGATAGGGGATTTTCAAAAACCCGAAAATTTATTCGAAAGCGTTTAATTAAAGCCCACCTTTTCGGTTCTATTCCCGGCGCAGAGATTTTCGATTACAAAAGCGCCCTGCTGATTCATTGCCAACGCGAACGGGTCAGCATGACGTTTGAACTTGTTGAAGAACACCTTTCACCTCAAGGAAACGAATATACTATGGGGGTGCGGGTCGATGGAAACTTGGTTGGGAAAGGAAGGGCCAGTTCAAAAAAGAAAGCCCAGCAAGTTGCAGCTAAAATGGGCTGCCAACACCTGGGCGTTAAGGCCAATTCCCCCGTTTAATAAAATCCCAAAAGATTTAATTTATTTCTGTACCAGTTTGGCGCGAAGGTATTCCCGGTTCATTCGGGCAATGTTCTCAATGGATATACCCTTGGGACATTCTACCTCGCAGGCGCCCGTATTGGTGCAATTCCCAAACCCTTCTTTGTCCATTTGTTCCACCATTCGAATGGCACGCTCTTCCCTTTCGGGTTGGCCTTGCGGAAGCAAAGAGAGTTGACTCACTTTTGCCCCTACAAACAGCATGGCCGAAGCGTTTTTACAGGTGGCAACACAAGCTCCGCAGCCAATGCAGGTGGCAGCATCAAAAGCCATGTCGGCATTTTCTTTGGGAATCGGCAAGGCATTGGCATCGGGAGCCGAGCCAGTATTAACGGAAATGTACCCGCCTGCCTGAATAATGCGGTCAAACGCGGACCGGTCAACCATCAAGTCTTTAATAACCGGGAAGGCTGAAGCCCTCCAGGGCTCAATCACGATGGTATCTCCGTCGTTAAAATGACGCATGTGCAACTGGCAGGTTGTAGTTCCGGTCATGGGGCCATGGGCTCTGCCATTGATAAACATGGAACACATTCCACAAATGCCTTCTCGGCAATCGTGGTCAAATGCCACGGGTTCATCACCTCGTTCTACCAATTGCTGGTTTAAAACATCCATCATTTCAAGAAAAGACATTTCTGGATTCACCTCGTTCAAGGTATAATCCACCATTTTACCATTGGCCTTTGGGCCTTTCTGCCTCCAGATTTTAAGGTTCAATCGCATGGTTTTGGACGACATAAGCGTATTATTTATAAGAACGGGTACTGGGTTTTACATTTTCAAAATTCAGGTCTTCTTTATGCAGAATGGGAGCTTTCCCCTGCCCGTATTCCCAGGCAGCCACATAAGCGAAGTTCTCATCGTCCCTAAGGGCCTCACCGTCTTCGGTTTGATACTCCTCTCTAAAGTGCCCCCCGCAGCTTTCGTTGCGGTTCAGGGCATCGTAGCACATCAATTCCCCAAGTTCCAAGAAATCGGCCACCCGGATGGCTTTTTCCAGTTCTGGGTTCATTTCGTTGGCCGAACCGGGCACCCTGACCTGAGCATAGAACTCTTCGCGCAGGGCTTGAATTTCAGAAATGGCTTGTTTCAAACCTTCTTCGCTTCGGGCCATTCCACATTTATCCCACATGATTTTTCCCAAGGCTTTGTGGAAATAATCCACCGATTTGCTGCCTCCAATGCTCATCAAGCGGTTGATTTGGTCTTGCACCGAACGCTCGGCCTCATCAAAAGCAGGGTCTTGAGTCGATATGCTACCGGTTCGAATGTCATCGGCCAAATAATCGCCCAAGGTGTAAGGAACTACAAAATAACCATCGGCCAAACCTTGCATCAAAGCAGAGGCACCCAAACGGTTCGCGCCGTGGTCCGAGAAATTGGCTTCACCCAGCACGAACAATCCCGGCAGGTTGCTCATTAAATTGTAATCTACCCAAAGGCCTCCCATGGTGTAATGCACCGCTGGATAAATACGCATGGGCGTTTCGTATGGATTGTCGCCCGTAATTTTGGCGTACATCTCGAACAGGTTGCCGTACTTTGAGGCCACCACTTGGGTTCCCAGTTCGGTAATGCGTTGAGCCGAAGGTTGAATCTCGCCCAATTTATTGGCTTCAAGGGTTCCGTACCGTTGAATGGCCGAAGCATAATCCAAATAAACGGCCATTTTTGATTGGCCTACTCCGTACCCAGCATCGCAGCGTTCTTTAGCCGCTCGCGAAGCAACGTCTCGGGGCACCAAGTTTCCAAAAGCCGGATAGCGGCGCTCCAAGTAATAATCGCGCTCATCTTCGGGAATATCCACCGGACGGCGCTCGTCGTTTTGTTTTTTTGGCACCCAAATGCGGCCATCGTTTCGGAGCGATTCCGACATCAGGGTCAACTTCGACTGATAATCGCCCGAAACAGGAATACAGGTGGGGTGTATTTGTGTGAAAGAAGGATTGGCAAAGAAGGCGCCTTTGCGGTGTGCCTTCCAGGTTGCGGTTACGTTCGATCCCATGGCGTTGGTCGAAAGGAAGAACACGTTTCCATAACCGCCGGTGCAAAGCAACACGGCGTGGGCGCTGTGGCGCTCCAATTCTCCGGTAACCAGGTTGCGGGCAATGATGCCCCTTGCCTTACCCTCCACCATTACCACATCAAGCATTTCGTGGCGGTGGTACATTTTCACTTGCCCCACCGAAACCTGACGGCTAAGGGCAGAATAGGCTCCCAACAGCAACTGCTGTCCGGTTTGCCCTTTGGCATAAAAGGTTCTTGATACTTGAACGCCGCCAAAAGAGCGGTTGTCGAGCAGGCCACCGTATTCGCGGGCAAATGGAACACCTTGAGCTACACATTGGTCAATAATGTTCACAGAGACCTCGGCCAAGCGATGCACATTGGCTTCGCGGCTGCGGTAATCTCCGCCTTTAATGGTATCGTAAAACAAACGGTGAACCGAATCCCCGTCGTTTCGGTAATTTTTAGCGGCATTAATGCCTCCTTGAGCGGCAATAGAGTGCGCACGACGGGGGCTGTCTTGAAAGCAGAAAGCCTTCACTTTGTAGCCCATTTCGGCCAAGGAAGCGGCTGCCGAGGCCCCGGCCAAACCGGTTCCTACCACAATCACGTCAATGCTCCGCTTATTCGCTGGGTTTACCAAGCGAATTGAATTCTTGTGGTTTTTCCACTTATCGGCCAACGGCCCCGCCGGAATCTTGGAATTCAAAACTGACATATTCAGATTAATTTAGGGAGGTCAGGAAAATATACACCGGCAAGAGGGCGAACAACACAGAAACAACCACTGCAAAACCCTTTCCAAATCCATTGAGCAAAGGGGTATAGACAGGATGACTAATTCCCAGCGACTTAAAACCGCTGCCGAAACCATGCCACAAATGAAATCCAACCACAGCCATGCTCACCACGTAAATTAGTACATACCACCACTGCTTGAAAGCCGAAACAGTTAGGGTATATAAGTCTTTTAATTCACCGTGTTCAATAGATCCATAGACAGGAACGGCACCAAAATGCATTTCGTACCAAAACGATTTCATGTGCAGCACAATAAAGACCAAAAGCAAGGTGCCCAACACGGCCATATTGCGCGAGGCCCAACCGGCGTTGGCGGCATCGTCTTTTTTGTAATAGGCCTGAGGTCTAGCTTGTTTGTTTTGCCAAGCAAGGTACAATCCATCTACCGCATGAAACAAAATGCTGAAATAAGTCAAATACGAAAGCAATTTCACAGCCGGGTTGGTGGTCATGAATTTGGCATAGGCATTAAACTGATCCCTGGCAACATCAGCCGGCAAAAGCAATTGAAGGTTTCCTGCCAAATGTCCCGCCAAAAAAAGGCATAGGAAAAGGCCCGTAAGGCCCATAAATACTTTCTTTCCAATGGAGGACTTAATTAAGCCCGATTTTGTCTTACCTGACATACGTTTAAAGTTCGAAATTCAACGATTCAAAGCAGGGCGAAAATAATCAAAAACCGCTAGGAATGCTAACCATTAGGTTAACAATTTCAAGGCCCGAAAGGTTGATTACTCAACCACTTCTTTCCAACGCAAACGGACTTTCGTCTTTGATCCTAAAGACCAATTGCTCTGCCCTTTGGGGGGCTTTAAATCTTCCAACAACTTGATTTCCACCATCTTTTCTTTCTCATTGAACCGGTAAACTTCGGCCTTTCCAACCTGAACCCATTCGTTCGATGCATTTGCCAATAAATCAACCTTTGTTTTTACAAGTGGCAAATTGGTTAAGTCGTTCCAGTTGCTAATCAAAATATGATGAAAAATACCCACCTTTTTAATCACCGGCCCCTCCATAAAAATTTCGATGGTATCAACACTCGATTCTATAATATTAGGCTTGTGCTGGGCCTCCAAGGTCAGCGATATGCCCCAAACAAAAAGTCCAATTAGTAAACTTCTCATGGCAGGTAATTTTTTCAAAGTTACTTCTTTCGGTTGAAACTTACATTTTATAAAGGTTAAGGCGGGCTTCCTTGACAGATTTATCGGTGATGTAATCGTCGTAGCTCATCTCTTTATCTATGCTTCCACCCAGACCAATTTCTACAATTCGGTTGGCCACGGTTTGAATAAATTCGTGGTCGTGGGTTGTGAAAATCAAGGTGCCGGAATAATTCTTAAGGGAATTGTTGAAGGCGGTTATGGATTCCAAATCCAGGTGGTTGGTGGGCTCGTCCAGCAGTAAAAAGTTGGCATTTTGAAGCATCATGCGCGACAGCATGCAACGTACCTTTTCGCCTCCAGAAAGCACCCTGGCACTTTTTAAACTTTCTTCTCCACTAAACAACATTCGACCCAAAAATCCGCGGATGTAGGTTTCGTCTTTTTCGGTCGAGAATTGGCGCAGCCAATCGATCAAGGAATAGTCATCGTTAAAAAATGAACTGTTGTCGTTGGGCAAATAGGCCTTGGTAATGGTAACCCCCCATTCTACTTGGCCTGCCTCGGGTTGAATTTCGCCCGCTACAGCCTGATAAAACTGGGTAGTGGCTCGGCTATCGCGCGACAGCAAGGCTATTTTATCGCCCTTTTTCAGATTCAAATTGAAGTCCTTCACCAGGGTATCTCCGTCGGCGGTAAGGGTAAGCCCCGTAATCCGAAGAATTTGATCGCCCGCTTCCCGCTCCGGATTAAACAAAATAGCGGGATACCGGCGGCTGCTGGGCTTAATTTCTTCCACATTGATTTTGTCCAACAGTTTTTTACGGCTGGTTGCTTGCCTTGATTTTGAGGCATTGGCGCTAAAGCGCTGAATAAATTCCAAGAGCTCCTTGCGTTTGTCTTCCGACTTCTTGTTTTGCTGAGCCCGCTGCCGGGTTGCCAGCTGCGAAGATTCATACCAAAAGGAATAGTTTCCAGAGAACAGGGATATTTTCCGAAAATCGATGTCCACTATATGGGTACATACCGTATCTAAAAAGTGCCTGTCGTGCGATACCACAATTACGGTGTTGGGAAAATCCATCAGAAAATCTTCCAGCCACAAAACCGTTTCGGCATCAAGGTCGTTGGTAGGTTCGTCAAGCAGTAAGATATCGGGGTTGCCAAACAAGGCCTGAGCCAAAAGCACCCGAACTTTTTCGTTTCCGTTTAGTTCTTTCATGGCCTTTTCGTGGCTGTCGGCCTTTATGCCCAAACCACTCAACAGATTTCCGGCGTCGCTTTCGGCGTTCCACCCTTCCATTTCGGCAAACTCGGCCTCCAGCTCTGCGGCGCGCAGACCGTCTTCCTCACTAAAATCGGGCTTCATGTAAATGGCGTCCTTTTCTTGCATAATGCCCCAAAGAGTACTATGCCCCATCAAAACTGTGTCAATCACCCGACATTCATCAAACTCAAAGTGGTTTTGCTTCAACACCGCCATTCTGGCTCCAGGCTGCATGCTTACGTTTCCACCAGTGGGGTCTTGCTCTCCGCTCAAAATTTTCAAAAAGGTAGATTTACCGGCCCCATTGGCTCCGATTACTCCATAGCAATTACCGGGAGTAAACACCAAATTCACTTCATCAAATAAAACCCGCTTTCCAAATTGCAGGGATAAATTACTTACCGTTAACATGCGCCTAGCTGTATTAAATTTTGCGTGGCAAAGGTAGTGTTCTTTCGCGATTTACGGTGGCAAACAAAGGGACAAAGGGCGATGTTTAGCCCTGGGGCTGCCATTCATTCGGTACAGCTGCCGCTTTTGTTGTACCTTGCAGTCAAATTAGAAACATATATGGAGGCAAACCTTCGGTTTTCAAAGGAAGGTATGGGATTTCAGCGCGAACTCAACAAACGCGTTCACCAGTATTTTAAAGAAAACAACCTATCGAAAAACGGAGGTTGGGCCATGCGAGGTAAAACCATGGTTATGTTTATGTTATATTTAACTCCCTACGTTCTGCTTTTAACGGGCGTTATTCAGTCGGGCTGGTTGGCTTTGCTGGCATCGGCTGTTATCGGAATTGGTTTGGCGGGAATTGGCCTTTCGGTTATGCACGACGCTTGCCACGGTGCCTACTCATCAAATCCCAAAGAAAACGACTGGGTGGGATATTCCCTGAACTTTTTGGGGGCCAGCAGCTTTAATTGGAAAATTCAGCACAATGTGCTGCACCATTCCTATACCAACATCGCCGAACACGACGAAGACATCGACAACCGAGGCTTGTTCCGATTTACTCCCTATGCCCCACTTAAGGCTATCCACCGCTACCAGCACATTTATGCTTGGCCCTTTTATTCCCTAATGACCTTGTTTTGGGTTTTGCTGAAAGATTTTTTTCGGTTTGCCAAATACGACAAAGAAGGATTGATCAAACAGGTCAATGGATCTAAGTCAAAGGAATTGGCCATTTTAATTGCGACCAAAGTATGGAGTTTGGTTTTTTCGTTCGGCCTGCCCTTGATGTTTACCGATTTTACGTTTGGCCAAATTTTGCTGGGATTTTTAACCGCCCATTTGATTGCCGGATTTTTGTTGGCCTTGGTCTTTCAACCCGCCCATGTGAGCGATGAAATTAGTTTTATTGCCGTTCCTGAAAACGGAGAACTCCCCTACTCTTTCGCCGAGCATCAAATACGCACCACCCGAAATTTTGCCAACGAAAACCGCTGGTTTTCTTGGTATGCCGGGGGATTGAATTTTCAAATTGAGCACCATTTGTTTCCCCACATTTGCCATATACATTACCGAAAAATTTCGCCCATCATCCGTCAAACGGCTCAAGAGTTCGGCCTGCCCTACGAAAATACGCCCAGCATTTGGCAAGCCTTGGTAACCCACAGCCGGCATTTGAGGAATTTAGGCCGCCTGCCCGAAATTCCCAAGGAGGCTTCGGTGCACACCGCGGGAATGATCCAGGCACTTCCGGCCTAATTCCATTCTTTTTATCTTCAGTGCTGGAAGTTAGCCAAAGCGCATGGCTGTTGTTATAGTACTGGTTAAGTAAGGGGCCAAATTGAAAAAACAAAAACAGCCCTAGCCTTGTTCCTACCTTTATATGGAATTGAGTGCCGCTGAAATTGACCGTGTTATTGAAATGGCCTGGGAAGACCGCACTCCGTTTGAAGCGATTCAGGCGCAGTTTGGCCTTTCAGAGCGCGACGTAATTGACCTAATGCGCCGCGAAATGAAGGCCAGTAGTTTTCGAATGTGGAGGGCCAGGGTGCAGGGCCGGGCCACAAAGCACCTGCTTAAGCGTGGATTTGTTGAAGGACCGCACAAGAGCGCCATGCAGCGCAGCATCAGCGGGAACAAAATAAGCAAGCGCATTTAGCTCCCCATTTTCGATTGGAATCCAATTGAATGCGGGCATTACATTTCAATGACGTAGTTCGTATTTGAGCGGCCCGCGCCCCCGATTGAACCGGCAGGGACGCCCAGCCCGACCCGGTGCAGGCGCGGCGAGGAGGCGACCACCGGGAGCCACCGCAGCCGCTGCCCTGCACAGGTTGGGCTGGGTGGACCTACAGGTGAAAGCGGGAAAAGGCGCCCCCCAAAAAAAACATCCAAGCGCATAAAAAAAAGGCGAAAACAGAATTTCTTCCATTTTCGCCTTCTGAGCCAAGGATTCCGGCTTTATTTTTCTACGATTTCCAGCAGTTCTACTTTGAATACCAGCGTTGAGCCGGGTTTGATGGGCGAACCGGGAGGCGCATTGTTGCCGTAGGCCAGCTCAGAGGGGATAATGAAACGGAACGTGGAGCCGACGGGCATCAATTGCAGGCCTTCGGTCCAGCCGCGAATTACTCCGCCCAGCGGGAATTGTGCCGGCTGACCGCGGTCGTAGCTGCTGTCGAACTTGGTACCGTCAATCAGGGTTCCCTCATAATTCACCTTTACGGTCGATTCGGCCGTGGGGCGCGGACCGGTGCCCAACACCACCACCTCGTACATCAAACCCGATTCGGTGCTGTTCAAACCGGGTTTTCCGCTCTCAGCAGCCATAAATTTCTTGCCGGCTTCAATGTTTCCCGAAGCGGCAGCGTCGGCCTGCTTCTTTTGCCGTTCCATCATGGCCGTTTGAAATTGAGCAAAAATCTCTTCGGTCTCGCCCTCTTTCACCAATTTGGTGCGGCTGCTGTCGAATCCGTCAATGGCGCCCTGCAAAAAGGCAAACAAATCGATTTGCAAGCCAGCCTGACGCAAATTTTGAAGTACATCGATGCCCACGGCATAGCTTACCTTCTGATCTAAAGTAACCAAGGTGGGTTGCTGCCCTTTTGATAGCGCATCAACCGCCTTTTTGGTATCGCCGCTCAGTTTTTGAGCCGAAGCAATGCCGCCGAACCCGGCGAGAAGCAGGACCGCTGTGGCCCGAATTGCGAATGATTTCATGGATTTTTTAAAATTTAGGTAAAGGTAACAGAATGAACGGGGTTTTGCATTACATGTTGCGTCGGTACTGGCCACCCACCTCAAACAAGGCTTGGGTTATTTGACCTAGGGTACATACTTTGGCGCTGTTCATCAACACCTCAAACATGTTTCGGTTTTGTATGGCGGCTTCTTGCAAGGCCAACAGGGCTTTCTGGGCCTGTTCGTTGCGGAAGCCCTGCTGAAATTCGCAGGTTTGAATTTGCCATTCTTTTTCTTCGGTGGTTGAGCGAATTACCTCGCCCGGCCGAACCGTAGGCGACCCCTTTGAGCTCAAAAAGGTATTCACGCCCACAATGGGGTACTCGCCCGTATGCTTCAGGGTTTCGTAATACAGGCTTTCCTCCTGAATTTTTCCGCGCTGATACATGGTTTCCATGGCGCCAAGCACCCCACCGCGCTCTGTAATCCGGTCGAACTCCAAGTACACGGCTTCTTCCACCAAATCGGTTAGCTCCTCAATAATGAACGAACCTTGCAAAGGATTTTCGTTTTTGGCCAAGCCCAACTCTTTGTTGATGATGAGCTGAATGGCCATGGCGCGGCGCACCGATTCTTCGGTAGGCGTGGTAATGGCTTCGTCGTAGGCGTTGGTGTGCAGGCTTTGGCAGTTGTCGTATATGGCATACAAGGCCTGCAAGGTGGTGCGTATGTCGTTGAAGTCGATTTCTTGGGCATGCAAGGAACGGCCCGAGGTTTGAATGTGGTACTTCAACATTTGACTGCGTTCCTGAGCCTGGTACAGGTTTTTCATGGCTTTAGACCAAATGCGGCGGGCCACCCGGCCCAGCACAGCGTATTCGGGATCCATGCCGTTGCTGAAAAAGAAACTCAAGTTGGGCGCAAAGGCATCGATGTCCATGCCGCGAGAGCGGTAGTACTCCACGTAGGTAAATCCATTGGCCAGGGTGAAGGCCAATTGCGAAATGGGGTTGGCCCCGGCTTCGGCAATGTGGTAGCCAGAAATGGAAACCGAATAAAAATTACGAACGCCCTTCCAAATAAAGAATTGCTGCATGTCGCCCATGAGGCGCAGGCTAAATTCGGTGGAAAAGATGCAGGTGTTTTGGGCTTGATCTTCTTTCAAAATGTCGGCCTGAACCGTTCCCCGCACTGCCGTTAGGGTTTGTTCGCGGATGCGTTGGTACACCTCGGCGGGCAGCACCTCATCGCCGGTTACGCCCAGCAGCATCAATCCCAGGCCGTTGTTGCCGTCGGGCAGTTCGCCGTGGTAGCTGGGGGCAGTCAGCCCCTTTTTCGCGTACAGTTCGGCGATTTTGGCCCGAACCGATTCCTCTAAACCTTGTTCTTGAATGTATTTTTCGCACTGTTGGTCCACGGCGGCGTTCATAAAGAAGGCCGTAAGCATGGCCGCCGGACCGTTAATGGTCATAGATACCGAGGTGCTGGGAGCGCTCAAGTCAAAGCCGGAATACAATTTCTTGGCGTCGTCTAAGCAGCAAATGGACACGCCGGAATTTCCGATTTTCCCGTAAATATCGGGGCGGTAGCCGGGATCGTTGCCGTACAGGGTAACCGAATCAAAGGCGGTGGAAAGCCGAGCTGCTGGCAGCCCCTTCGATACGTAGTGAAAGCGGCGGTTGGTCCGTTCGGGACCGCCTTCTCCGGCAAACATCCGCGCGGGATCTTCTCCGTCGCGTTTAAAGGGAAACACCCCAGAGGTGTAGGGAAAATATCCGGGAAAGTTTTCTTGCAGCATCCAGCGTAGCTGGTCGCCCCAACTGCGGTACCGGGGCGAAGACACTTTGGGAATGCGCGTTTGCGACAAACTCAGGCTGTGGGTGGCCATGCGTATGTCTTTCCCCCGTACCTGAAACACAAATTCATCTTGCTTAAAGCGTTCCACCAGTTCCGGAAATTCCTCTAAAAGCTTGCGGTTGCGCCCGTCCAAATCGAGCTCCAACTGCTCACGCACCTGAGCTAAAGCGGCATAGGTTGGCGAATCGCCTTGGCCTTTGGCGCTCAAAATCTGCAAGGACTGTTGAAGGGCATAGATTTTTTCAGCGGCCTCGGCTTGCTGTTCTGCCCAGCGGTTGTACTGCCGGTTGGCCTCTGAAATTTCGCTCAGGTACCGGGTGCGGTGCGGGGGAATAATGTAAATTTTCTCCGACATTTCCCGGCTTATTTCCAGGGCGCTGTTCAGTTGAGCTCCGGTTTTGGCCGAAAGGCCGTCCATGACCTTGCGGTACAGGGCATTCATTCCGGGGTCGTTGAACTGCGAGGCAATGGTTCCCAACACGGGCAAGGATTCGTCGTCGGCTTCCCAGAGTTGGTGGTTGCGTTTGTATTGCTTGCGCACGTCGCGCAGGGCGTCCAGGGCTCCGCGCTTATCGAATTTATTCAGGGCAATGGCATCGGCAAAATCCAGCATATCGATTTTTTCCAGCTGGGTGGCGGCGCCGTATTCGGGCGTCATCACGTACAGGGAATAATCGGCATGCTCAGTAATTTCAGTGTCGCTTTGTCCAATTCCGCTGGTTTCGAGCACAATCAAATCGAAGCCGGCGGCTTTAAGAATGGAAATGGACTCCTTCACGTACCGGCTCAGGGCCAAGTTGCTTTGCCGGGTGGCCATGGAGCGCATAAAAACGCGGGGATGGTTAATGGCGTTCATGCGGATCCGGTCGCCCAGCAGAGCTCCGCCGCTTTTGCGTTTGCTGGGGTCCACCGAAACAATAGCCATGGTTTTATCGGGAAAATCGAGTAGGAATCGGCGCACCAGTTCATCGACCAGCGAGCTTTTTCCGGCTCCGCCGGTGCCAGTAATTCCCAGCACGGGAACTTTGGCCGATTCGCCGGCGTTCAGAATGGGTTTCAGGGCCTCGGCATGGGCATCGCCGAAATTCTCAGCGGCCGAAATCAGGCGTGCCAGGCAGCGAAAGGAGGGTTTACCTTGCTTCCATTCGGTCAATTCATTGGCAATGGATTCGCCAATGGCGTAATCGCAGCGGCGCAGCAGGTCGTTGATCATGCCTTGCAGGCCCAGGGATCGGCCGTCGTCGGGGCTGTAAATGCGTTCAATTCCGTGGGCGTGCAGCTGTTCAATTTCTTCGGGCAGAATCACGCCCCCGCCCCCGCCAAAAATTTTAATGTGTTCGGCCCCGTATTCCTTCAGCAGGTCGTACATGTAGGTAAAATACTCCATGTGTCCGCCTTGGTACGAAGTCATGGCAATGGCGTTGGCATCTTCTTGCAGGGCAGTTTGCACAACTTCTTGCACGGAGCGGTCGTGGCCCAGGTGAATCACTTCAGCGCCGCTGGCTTGAATAATGCGGCGCATAATATTGATAGCGGCATCGTGTCCGTCGAACAGGGCGGCAGCAGTAACAATTCGGATTTTATGTTTGGGGCTGTAAGGCGTGGTTTCCATAGGCATCAGCAAAAGTAAATGGGTCGGAGGCTGTGGCCTCGTTCCGCGCAAAAATAGGGATTAAAAAGCAGAGTTGTGGGGAATTTTCCCTAGGAACTGAGGGCAAAGTGGGGCAAAAAGGGAGAAGGGGATTTTTGGGGCGGTTTAGGGGCTGTCCTTGGGTAGTCCGCATCCCGAACGGGGTGCTGCAGCCGGCTTCGGGTGGCTCCCAAGGTCGCCCCCTTCGCCTGGCGCAGCCCGCCGTTCGGGCTTTGCGGGCTACCCTTGTCCATCCCCACCGCGGGCGGCTGGGGGGGATTGGGGTAAATAGACAAGATTGGTTCTTGGTCAGCCTTTACTAAGACTGCATTGTATCTTTTAAATTGGACCAAGCCACTAAAACGAGCATCTATAGCACGCGCCCAGTTCGTTCTGCTAAAATGATTTTATACCCTTCTTTGAATTCATCTGTCATGAAACTCCTGTCAATCAATCCCAGCCATTGAGGTAGGGCCTTTGCCATCTTAGTGAAGATGCCCCTCTCATGTTCACAATACACCCTTTCAGGTACAAATACGGGGGCTTAGCCTGATTTTATACCCTTTAGGGTGCATTAATTAAAGACCTATTGCAAGGAAACCAGTACAAACGTGTAGTAAACCTGTCCTATTTAACGTTTAGCGCATGAGCCGTAGTTTGGATTTTTGGAAACGCTTCGCCTCAAGCTCTACGAAATTAACCCCTAAAACGAAACGCCCAACCTTCCACATAAAACCCGAATTTTGGCCATGCGCTGTTCGCGGTTCGTGCTTCTATAATATCTTCATTTTTCAATCTCTTTGAGCTATTAAATGGTTTCTTTTTGTGTAATACATGAACAAGTATCCCCTTTTGTTGGCCTCAGCTAAGAATGAGCGGCTGATCAATGTTTCCACAAGAAGTTGCTTTTCTAAAAACGGATTTAAAAGTTTCTCAACCCGGCTTTCTGCAACTCCAATTCTCAAGGCAAATTCTGCGAAATCACCTTTGGAAGGATGCCCGCTTTTCTTGCATTGTTGACTTTTATAATCATCTGCAAACAGTCCTTTGTTCAATGCAAAGTCCGTGTCGTCCACATGCATCTTTGTATTCACTAAATCATAAGCTGGACTTAACAGATAATCTCCACTAGATGATTCAAGCAAGGAAAAGTTCTTTAAATGGGCATCTCCGTTTGAAAACAGATAATTGAAAACAACCAAAGAAAAATACTTCTCTATTTCTACCCGCCATGCCGGAACAAATTTCTTTATCAATTGGCCTGCCTCCTCATAGCTGTATTCATATTTGAAATTTGCACCTGCATTGTCTTTTGTTTTTCCTGCAAGCGTTGCAAAATCTTCTTTGCCCCATTTACTTCCGTTTTCTTTGACATCAAATCGTTTGGTGATGTAGGCCGCTGAACCATTCTTAAAAAAAATCACTGCGTTTTCTGCCGTATTCAGTCCATACACTTGTTTGGCTATTTGCATCGTCAAATGTTCGTTGGCGGGAACTTGGTCAACCTTTTTCAAATCTCTTGGTATCGGCTTGAGTATATATGTTCCCTGTTCTCCTTCCTTTGTTAATCGCAATACATTTTTCTCCAAAAGAAAACTTAATTTTTCCTGCACACCCGATATGGATATGCGTCTGCGATTTTCCATGAATTGTTCTGCGACTTCTTCGCTTTGCTGGGGCTCTTCATAAAGCAAAACATGATTTACCTTTTTACCGCTAAACAAATTTCGCAAGCAGCTTTGGCTGTATGTTGAAAACCCCTCTGCCAATGTTCCCGGACAATATTTTAATTCATCTAAGTTCATCTCGCCACTATTGGTTTCACAGTTATTGCTCCAATGGTATCAAATTGTGCTGTTGCTGCTAGCAAACCGAAATTATCTTCTTCGTCTATTCTCAATTGTGTGCTTTGCAGTTTTCGGTTGACTCCTTCACTCAACATATTGAAAAAAAACGGAAATAAAAATTCGCTGCTGTATTCTTTTTGTGTTTTTGGAAGCGTTAAACTGATTCCTGGTTTATTTGCATCGTTAAAATAATTGTCATCATACCTGAAAACATAACGCTGACGATTTTCTTCTGTCAATGTTCCTGCTAAAATCCCATTGCGGTATATTTCTATTGCTCTCACTTACTCAATGTTTCTTTTTAACTTCAAGAATGAGGTCCATTCCCAACACTTCGGCTAATTTATTTAAAACATCGAATGAAGGATTGCCCTGCCCTCGTTCTAATTTATACAGGGTGTTTGTGCTCACTTTTGCCAGTTCAGCTAAGTGAGGTTGAGTTATTCTTAATTCCCTTCGCCTGTTTCTTATGATTTCACCAAGAGTCTTAACTAACATTATAGTGTGATTTTAGATCCAAAGATACGGTTCTCTTTTCAATTTCGCAATCAAATTCACATTATAGTGTGATTTATTAGTCTAATTTTTTGGGAACGCAAAACGAATTTGGTAAAATCACATTATAGTGTGAGTTCACCTTCTTATATCCTCAAATTATCGAACTAAGGCTGTTTGAATAGCTTGCCCGCTAACGGTTTGCGCACAACCGCCGTTTTTTCAATGGCGGCTGTGTGAGCTATTCGTGGTAGTTTCTTATTCTCAACTTAAGATATCATCAATCTGCTCTAATAATTGTGGAATTTTATTCTTAACAACATCCCAAACAATAGAATAATTAACTCCAATCCAATCATGGATTAGTCTATCACGCATTCCTGGCATATTCTTTCATTGAATCAAACTCCATTGCACTTTAAAATCAGCAGGGATTTTCTTAGCTGCTTCTCCTATAATCTCTAAACTTCTTGTAATTGCTCTTTTTAGAGTTTCATCATTTACAAATTCATCTTTTGACAGATTGCTGCATTTAAGAACAAAAAAAATTGCACTCGTCATAAATGTGCCTAAGATATTCTTTTGGCTCTTTAGACATATTGTACTTCTTTTAAAATTGAAGGTCCGATGTATGGACTTAATCCATTTACAGTAACAACCTCGATTTTCTCACCATTAAAAAGCTCCTGGATGATATCATAAACAGCCATGAAATTATCAAAGTTTTCTGCTTCTGGCTCAAAATCAATTAAAACATCAATATCACTATTTGCTACTTGCTAATTTCTTGAATATGAACCAAATAGCCCAACTTTCTTAATACCAAATTTCGAGAACTCCTGTTTACGACTTCTCAATGCTTTTAGTATGTTTTCCTTTGTTGTCATTCGGCAGTTTTACACAAATATACAAAGTCTGACTCCTTGATTGATCTGTATGGGAAATTACCGCCAACGTTCTTGCGCTTGGACCCCCAGCCCCTACCTGCCACACATGGTCTTAAACGCACAATAGGCACATTCGTCCAGGTTTTCGGTTTGCTCAAAGGGCTGTTCCAAATCCACCAAATTCAGCAGCACTTGGTTTAGCTGCTCTTCAAACTCCTGGGCCAAGGGCCGAAAATCATCCAAATCCGATTTCTTGTACTGCAAATTTCCGTCGCTGTCTCGGCTTCGAATAAACCACAACCCCGGTGCAATTTTGCGCTCTCCCGGAAGTTCCCCTTTCATGGCCATCCAACCGTACAATAAAACCTGAAACAATTCCTTTTTGTGGGGATTCTCGTTCGGAAAGGCCTCGGCTACCCCATCAAAGCTAATTTTACTCTCTACATATTTTCCGGTTTTGTAGTCCAACAACCGGAACACTTCGCCCTCGGGCCGCATCAATACATCTACCCGGTCCACATAGCCTTTGAATTTAACCTGCATTCCATTTTCCAGTTCATAACTTAGGTTTAGGCACTCTTCAGCCCCCAAAAAGTAGAACAGGTAGGGGCTTTCAGCGTCTTGCTTCAACACTTGCTTTACATGAAACAGCACCACCGAATTTAAGAGCACCAGCTCTCCTTTGTTTTGATCTATCGGCCGAGCCGATTTAAAATACCCTTGCAATGCCTTGGCCACCAATTCCTTTAAATGCGCTTCGTTGCCTTGGCTGCGTATCCATTCCTTGTCGATGGGCTCCCCCAATGGATGCGCCTTGTAAAAATCTTCCAACACTGCGTGAATCAGGGTTCCCAACATGGCGGCATCCATTTGTTCTGCCGGTTGCTCCCTAGGCTGTATGCCTTGCAGTTTGCTCAGGTAAAAACGCAGCCCACAGGCCATAAAATCGTTTAAGGTCGAGGCCGACAGTTCTTTTTCACCTAGGTAATTCTGCAGGAGCTGGCCTACCTCACCTTGTTTTGAAATAGAAATAGGAATCGGACTTTCCGGCCGGATGTTCAAGGGTTCGGCCAAACTGGGCAGGGGATTCAGCCGGTTGTGCATCAGCTCCCATTGCCGAATGAATCGGCTGGGCTCGCCCGTATCTCCGCTTTTTATCTGGTTGTTGTAAATCAAATCAACCCGTTCGGCCCTTTCCATCAATTGAAACAGCAAAAGACCTTCGGTTTTTTCCCGGTCTTCGGGCAAATCCATGCCAAAGGCTTTTTTCAGGTGAAAGGGAATCAAGCCATGGGCGGAACCTGAAGAGGGTAAACTGCCCTCGTTCGCCTGCAAAACAATCACCCGCTTAAAGTCAAGGTTTGCGGTTTCTTGAAGGCCCAAAATCTGCAATCCCGTCAAGGGCTCTCCGCTGAAGGGGGTTTTGGTGGATTTCAGTACCCGGTCCACAATTTTCCATTGGGCCTCGGCCGTTAAGCTGCTCAAAAAGGGCTTCAAGCCTTCGCGCACCCGGCGAAGTTGAGCCGACAAGTAGAAAGCCGTTTGAGTAAAAACACCCTGCCCATCTAGGTTTTCTTCGGCCAACCGGTCGCACCAGTGTTGAGCCAGATCGATGATGTGGTTTTGTTCCTGCATTAAGGGGTCCAACCAGGCCAAAACGGCGGGATAGAGTTGCAATTCCGAACGTGCGGTTTCGGGCTTTCGGCTTTTGATGATGGCCTCGGTCAGTTCGGCAGCCTGAGTCGAAAACCCTTCGCTGACCGCCGGCAATTCCAAAAATTTAAGCAGTCGAGCAGATTTTAGCCAAATTTCTTGGCCTGAAGCGTCGCGCCGCACCGATTTTTGCAGGCGGCTAAGGGCATAAAACCAATGGGGAATGGAACTTGCCGTAGCCGGGTGACCAATCGAAATGTTTAGGCTTTGAACGCTGGGCGGCAAATAGCGCAGGGCCGGCATCAGCATCAGGCTTGAGGGAAGTACCACGGCGGTATCTTCAAAGGAAATGGTTTCATCGAGCAACAGGCCAGCCAAGCATGCGGCCTGTCCTTCTTGGCCTCCGGCTTGATAGGCGGTTATCTGTGCATTTAAATCCGGTTCGGGCATTTCGCGCCCCTTGCCCAGGCTGGATTGCCAGGCTTTGCGGCGGCGGTAATAGGCATCGCTGCCCAACTGCTGAGCGCTGTGGCTGGGATTCCAAAAAACCTGCAAACTCTGGTTTCGAGCCAATTTTTGAATGGCTTTTTCTTGGGCCCTTGTTATCCATATCGGGTCCAACAGGTAAATCTGAGAAAAAGAGGGAATCGGTTCAGCTTCGGCCTGTTCCACAAACTGCCGAACCGCCCTCCCCGGATAGCTTAATCTCTGTTCTTGAAGGTGGGACTGAAAGGCTTGATACAGGTTGTTGCCGTTTCGCCAAATGCGCAGAAATGCCTCTTGAATTTTCGAGGTTTCGGGCACAAATCCCTTCCAAAACCGAATGGCCAAGGCCCTGGCTTCGGGTTCCATGCTGGGAAAGGCCGCATCGATTTCGCGTTCTTCCAACAATACCCGAAACAATTCTTGGGGCGCTGCCAATGCCTGGTCCATGCGCTCAAACTCTTCTAAAATGACCTGTCCCCAAAAATAAAACCGTTCAAAGGGCTCTTCGTACACCGTTTGGTTGAAGATGGGATGCAGGCGCATCAGCAAATCGGTTTGAGGGGCCAGGGTTTGCCCTGAAGATTCGGCGAGAAACGATTCCAGGGTTTGTATATGGGGCGACCAAATAGGCCGGCCGGCAAGTTCGGCCAGGTGTTTTTTCAAGAACAAACCCGAACGTCGGGTAGGCACCAACACCAAAACCGAGGTTAAATCTTGCCCATGTTCGTGCAGCAACTGCCGGGCCACTTCGTTTAAATACCTGTTCATAGGGCGTTTACGGTTTCAGTGCTCATTTCATCTAAATACACCAGATATCCGGTCGGATTATCCAGTCCCAATTGCTGCAGCAAGCGCATGTAATCTTGAATTTGCCGGTGATGTTCTTCTTTTTTGCTGCCTGTTTTGTAGTCGATCACCCGCACTTCGTTTCCTCGAATGGCCACGCGGTCGGGGCGGCGCAGCCGTCCATCGGGAAGCAATATGGCCTGTTCGTTTAATACTTGCCAGCTTCCGTCAAAGGTTTCCTGAACCACGGGCATGGCCAACAAAACATGAATTAGGTCGAGGTATTCGCTGCGTTCGCTTTCTTCCAACAAGCCCTCCAACATTAGCCCCTTGATGAGTTTTTCGGTGGTTTCGGGCCTGCCATCTAAGCCTGCGGCCAAGCGGTGCACAATCAAACCCCGGCGCAGGGCCTGCTGCCGCTGTTCCCATTCTTCGGAACTTTGGCCCAAAATGGTAATGCTGGGACTTAGCCTTTGGTCGGCCGGTTGAGGCAGACCTGCCTGAAACAAGGCTTGGGGCTGTTCGGGCCTGATTTCTGGCGGTGGAATTTCTCCAAAGCAAAAGGAATAGCCAAGGTCGTCGGCCTTTTGTTCGGGCTGCAGTTCATGCAAGGCAAACAGCAACATCGATTCAATTCGGCTGTAGTTTTTTTCTGCCGCCGCGACATGCAGGTTGTCCTTTTTTAAGGGCGACCACACTTCAAGCATTCGCCTTGGGCGGGTAAAGGTAACGTACAGCAAATTCAGGGCATCCAGCCATTGATTCAAGGTTTCCTCCTCCCATTTCTCTCTAAACATTGAATTTTTCAATTTCCCAGAGAAGGGAACCGGAACCAAAGGGGGAAAATCCGGATGTGGAGGATTGGGTTCCGACCAAAGCAGGTCGTTGTATTTTTGAACTTCGCCAGAAAGGTAGGGCACCAGTACCACATCAAATTCCAATCCTTTGCTTTTGTGGATGG
>Ga0194129_10002520_pt1 | contig 27423 bp, 28 predicted proteins | sample TA2KigCa35mmetaG_FD_150862 | JGI IMG/M metagenome (GOLD analysis project Ga0194129, IMG submission 150862) | Freshwater microbial communities from Lake Tanganyika, Tanzania - TA2015038 Kigoma Deep Cast 35m | ecosystem: Environmental > Aquatic > Freshwater > Lake | place: Tanzania: Lake...
TCCAGCGCCTCTTCGTCTAACTGTAATTTTTCCTTGATTGTTTCGCCCCGCTTTGTCTTTAAACGGCGAACAACCAGCTTTCCATAATGTTGACATTTCTGTTATTTTTCTTTTTTTGGTTCGATAAAATACTGGGTCATGTTGGATTTGAACCAACGTAGTGTTGCCACGACAGATTTACAATCTGCTACCTTTAACCGCTCAGCCAACGACCCCCCTTTTTTCTTATAGTTTTAATTTGAATTATTTTTTGATTTATGACTTCTTATCATAGGCTTTATGCTAGTATGACGAATTATTGCTGACCTTTATGGGAGTTGAACCCATCTTTATGCCATGAAAAGGCACTGTCCTAACCGATAGACGAAAAGGCCTAATTTTCTATCTTTTTGATAGTTTTTATACGATCAAAAAGATAGGATCTTAGTTAACTTAAATTATCCGAAGAGAATTAAGAACGCCATCATTAATGCGAAGAGACCTGCAGCCTCTACTAAAGCGAATCCTAAAATTGTAATTCCGAATAATTTTTGCTGTAATGAAGGGTTTCGTGTTACTCCTTGAATGTAAGCAGCGAATACTAAACCTACTCCTACTCCTACTCCAGCTAGGGCAATAGAAGCAGCACCAGCACCGATCATTTTAGCTGATTGTAACATTTGGTTGTTCATGTTTATTTTACTTTTTTTCAGTTATATGTTTTATAATAAATATAAAACATATTAATTTTTTTTTTTTCGACCAAGGCGGTCCTTAACTATGTTATTACATTTTCAAAATAAGAGCTAATTAATGACAATTAGTTAGTCTCCTCAACTTCGAATTCTTCATTGTGCTCTGGCTCATCTAAATATCCAAATTCGTCAAAATCGCGAGATTGGCTATCTTCAATTGCGTCGAGCTCTTCGTCAGTATACTCTTCTTCAGTTACTACATCAACTAAAACATCTGTTTCGTTCATCGTTTGAACCAACATGTTAACGTATTCTGCATTTGCATCTTCAAACTCTGTTGCTTCTGCTTCTGCTACTGCATTGTTTGACCATGCAGCTGTTTCTGCTAGTGCACCTTGAAAAGCTAAACGTCCTGCTGCATATGCTGCTGCCACTCGTGCATCAACATCTTTTTGAAGCTTATCTTCTTCAACTTTGTATGGTGCTGTTTTATCCGAGTCTGTTGCTAAAAGCTCTCTTCGAATTCGCAATCCTGCATAAATTTTTGGTAAATAATTCGCTACCACTTTGAAAAATAAGACAAGAAATGTTACAGAAAACCAAAAATATTGTGTAAACCAACAAGTAATATCTAACTGAGGCATTTTTTCTTACGTACTAAAAAATAGTCTTTTTTGTCTTTCTCCGCATTTTTCCACTAACACCTTACCAGTCTAGTGCTCCCTTTCTCCATTCATAAATAAATCCAACTGTTAGAATCACTAGAAATAAAATCATTGACCAAAATCCTAATAAAGGCAAAGCACCTAATGATACTACCCACGGGAATAAAAATGATACTTCCAAATCAAAAATTAAGAAGAGGATCGCAACTAAATAGAACCGAACATCGAAAGTTTTTCGTGTATCGTCAAATGGATCGAATCCACATTCATAGGCTGATACTTTTTCTACATCAGCTTGTTTTACGCTTACAACATACGATAACCCAGCAAAAACAACTGCCAATACAAGGCATAGTGCTAACCCTAGTAAAATCCCACTATATTCTGCTCCGTACATAATTAATTTTTTATTTTATTTTTTTTGCTTCTTGAACTGCTAAAATAAACCAAGCCATTTCTAAAAAGAACCATAAAGGTAATGCAATTACAAGCTGCGATAATAGATCAGGCGGCGACATAATTGTCGCAATAAGAAAAATGAGCAAAATCCACCAACGTCTTAGTTTAATTGTTTGTTGGTACGAAAACAAATTCCATTTAACAAACAAAAAAGAGAACCAAGGTAGACTAGATGAAATTGCAAATGCAATTGTCATTTTTCTATAGAAAGACAAGAATGTTTGTAAGTTAGGCACGAAATCAACTTCTTGTGTTCCAAAATTAAATAACACTTCTACTAAATGTGGCCAGATGTAAGTTGTGAATAGAAGACCACTGACCAAAAATACTGCAAAAGTACCACAAAAACCTAATAAAATTAAGTTTGTCCACTCTGTCTTTTTTAAGCCTGGTTTTAGAAATTGCGATACTTGGTACATTAGAATTGGAAATGACCATACGAATGTCCAATAAAGATGCATCGTCATCCAGGTTTGAAGACCTTCTGCAATATTTAAATATTGCATTTTGGGGATTTTTTGATCTAATTTCCAGATTGAATCCTCTAAGTTGGAAATCCAAATAAAGCTTACTTCGTTTTGGTTATAATAACTAACCAAAAAAACAGAAAGGAAAGAAACTACATACCAAATCATACGAACAATAAGTTCATTATTATGTTTTTGTAGATTTGTTTCCATTATCAATGTAAATTTGTTTTTTATTCGTTTTTGTTTTTTTATAATTATAATTAGTAACAAAAACCTGTGAATAGTTATATTAATAAATAATGAGCATGACAAGAATCGAACTTATGACCACACGCTTATCAGGCGTGTGCTCTACCACTGAGCTACATGCCCCATTGATAATTCATTTTTATTCTTTTTATTCTTATAATTCGTTTTAATTTTGAATTAAAGAATTAAAAATGAATAAATAATCAGGCAAGATAAAGAATCAAAAACGAATAAAATGATTAGTTTTTATCTTTATATATTTATATATATATATAAATCAAAAACTAATAAAAAAATTTGGAATGGCTGGGGTCGAACCAACGCATATTCGTATCAAAAACAAATGCCTTACCACTTGGCTACATTCCATAATTCGTTTTTATTCTTTTATTACTAGAATAAAGAATCATAATTTAATAAGACTAAAAACCGAGCAAATTATAATCGGAGCGGTGTGATTCGAACACACGACCTCCTGAACCCAAATCAGATACGCTACCAGGCTACGCTACGCTCCGTATATATTGCTATTTAGGTTTGAAATTTGTTATTATCTTATATTTACATAAATTAAAGCAATTAAAAACGAATAAAATAGTAAAATACTAGTATATCCTAATTATATTTTTATAATAAGGATACAACTAGTAACTTTTTACTATAGGTTGTTATCTTTTTTGAAGTTAGCAACTAACGTTTTGAAGAATGTTCGTAAAGTTGTATCAAACTCTTTAGAAATCTGATTTTCTTTAGCAATATGCTCTTTTAACGCTTTATTTGCTCCTCGAATTTCTTTGAGGATTAACTCTTCGAAAGGACCTACTTGGTTAACCGGTAATGCGTCTAAGAAACCTTTTACTCCAGCGAATAACAATACTACTTGTTCTTCAATTGGTAATGGTTGGAATTGTTTCTGTTTTAACAACTCTACTAAACGTGCTCCACGGTTTAACTGATGTTGTGTTGATGCATCTAAATCAGATCCGAACTGTGCAAACGCAGCTACCTCACGGTATTGTGCCAATTCTAGTTTTAACGTACCAGCTACTTGCTTACAAGCTTTAACTTGTGCAGCAGATCCTACGCGACTTACTGAAATTCCCACGTTAATTGCAGGTCGTACTCCTTTATAGAATAATTCTGCTTCTACGAATAACTGTCCATCCGTAATAGAAATTACGTTTGTTGGAATATATGCTGATACATCCCCAGCTTGTGTTTCAATAACAGGTAATGCTGTTAATGATCCTCCTCCCATAGCGTTTGACATTTTCGCAGCACGTTCTAATAAACGTGAGTGTAAGTAGAACACGTCCCCTGGGTATGCCTCACGTCCTGGTGGTCGACGTAATAATAATGACATTTGTCGATAAGCAACAGCTTGTTTTGATAAATCGTCATACATAATTAAGGCATGCATTCCATTATCACGGAAGAATTCTCCCATTGACGCGCCAGCGAATGGTGCTAAAAATTGTAATGGGGCTGGATCTGAAGCAGTCGCAGCTACAATAATTGTGTATGGAAGAGCTCCGTTTACTTCTAAAAGTCGACGTACTTGTGCTACAGTTGATCGTTTCTGACCAACAGCCACGTAAATACAATATAACTTTTTAGTTTCATCTGTTCCAGCATGTAACGGTTTTTGGTTTAAAATTGTGTCAATTAACACGGCAGTTTTACCTGTTTGTCGATCACCAATTACTAACTCACGTTGTCCTCGTCCTACTGGAATTAGGGCATCAAGTGCTTTAATACCTGTTTGCATTGGCTCGCTTACACTTTGTCGTGGCATAATACCAGGTGCTTTAAGCTCAACACGACGACGTTCAGTTGTAGTTAATGGACCTAATCCGTCAATTGGATCTCCTAATGGATCCACTACACGTCCTAGTAGACCTTTACCTACAGGTACATCTACAATGAAGTTTGTTCGTTTTACAACATCACCTTCATTTACGTTACGGTCATCCCCGAAAATTACAATACCTACGTTGTCATTTTCTAAGTTAAGCGTCATTCCTCGTAATCCAGATGCTGTAAATTCAACCATTTCTCCTGCTTGAACGTTTCGTAAACCGTATACGCGGGCAATACCATCACCTACGGATAATACTTTTCCTACTTCGTCAACGTCGTATCCAGTTTCATAGTGAACAAGACGTTCTTCAAGCACATTCGTTAATTCAGCTGCTGACATTTTTTATAAACTTTTTTTAGTTACAATTAGTAGGAATTGAACCTACAATCTTCAGGTTCGAAGCCTGACGCTCTATCCATTAAGCTATAATTGCTTAACATGTTCGAAGGCAGACTTGAACTGCCGACCTCGTGATTTTCAATCACACGCTCTAACCAACTGAGCTATTCGAACTAATAATATAATTACTCAGTACAATCTAAAATAAGGAGAAAAAGGGATTCGAACCCTTGATACCGGAGTATGTCGGTTTTCAAAACCGATGCTATCGACCACTCTGCCATTTCTCCATTTGGTCATTTTATTAAAAAAAAAAATGCGAAAGTAGGAATCGAACCTACATATACTAGATTATGAGCCTAGTGAGTTAACCTCTACTCTATTTCGCATAAATCCTTTTTGTTTATAATTTGTTTTACTCCTATTCTATTCGTCTTTTATTTTTATGCTAATAATTATACAAGCAGTGGGACTTGAACCCACACAGTTTTTGAAGCCACCAGATTCTAAGCCTGACATGTCTACCGTTCCATCATGCTTGCATGTTTCTATTAGTGTGTCACTGATTTAAAGTTATTAATAAAATTTTATTATGTATTCTTTTTATAAATCGTTTTAATAAAAAGAATCAAAAGCTAATGAAATATTGTAAAGTATAAAAGATCATAGAAATACGGGGAAAACGGGATTTGAACCCGCAATTTCTAGCGCGACAGGCTAGCACTTTAACCATTAAGTTACTTCCCCTTTTTATAATTAGTTTTTTTTATAATTCGTTTTTCAATTAAAGAATCAAAAACTAATAAAGTATGTATAGCTAGTTTTATTCTTATCCATGTACTTTACATGAATAAGAATAAAACCAATAGGAAATTTTAGTGTAAGCTGATTGCATCATTTAGATAAATACAAACAAGAACAGTCCATACGTACGCTTGTAAAACAGCGATACCTAATTCCATACCTGTTAAACAAGTTACTACGAGTAGTGGAAAACCTGCTACCACAAACATGATACCACCCATCCCAATCATCGTCCAAGCGAATCCTGCTAAAATCTTTAATAAAGCGTGTCCAGCCATCATGTTTACGAATAATCGAGCAGCTAATGAGACAACACGGAAAATATAAGAAATTAACTCAATAGGCACTAGTAAAAGCCATAAAGCTACTGGTGCATCTTTTGGTAAGAAGAAGCTTAAGAAATGTAGTCCATGTTCACGGAAAGCTACAATGTTAACACCAATAAACGTTGCAATACTAAAACAAAATGTTACCGCCATTTGGCTAGTAATTGTGAATGAATATGGAATCATTCCTACTAAGTTAGACATGGCTACTGTTAAGAATGTAACAAAAATAAATGGGAAATATTTTTCACCCTTTCCTCCAGCAATTGTATCGCGTGTCATTACTAAAATAAATTCGAAAATCCCTTCAACTAACGTTTGCCATCGACCTGGAACTACTGTTGCATTTTTAGTTCCAAATGATAAAACTCCAATAATAGCAAACATAACAATAAATCCAAATAACGCTGTATTTGTGATTGCTAATGTTTCCCCTAAACCAATTGACCAAACAGGTGTTACCTCGAACTGTTCCAATGGTGAATGCATCATTGTCATTATTAATTATCTCTCTCTCTCTTTAAAAATCCGAAATGCTTATTTCTTTCTCCTCTCCTGTATAAAAATGAATAATTTTTTATAATTAAATCTATAACTAATAGAGTATATAATCTCAGGTTAGTGGTGGAATCGAACCACCATCCTAAGATTTGCAATCTCATGCATTACCATTATACGAACCAACCTAATATTTACGAAAGATGGGACTTGAACCCATACAAGTTGCCTCACTACCACCTCAAGATAGCGCGTCTACCATTTCGCCACATTCGCCAAAAAACTAACAAATTTCAAGCACTATAAACGCGTATTCTATTCGTTTTTGATTCTTTATATTATCTAATTTAATAAAAACGAATTATAAGAATAAAAACGAATTTTAAACGCGTCTTCTTTTTGCCGGACGACAACCATTATGTGGAGTTAATGTTGTTTCATAAATATCTTTTAGTGTGCATTGTGCAGCATGAAACCCTTTTAGGATGGAAGCTCTATTTTGACCTAATCCTTTAAAGAACAAATGAACATCCGGTTTTTCACTATTTACTTGTTGCTGAATCCATGCGCCTGCATTTTGTGCAACTTGCAAAGCAGCAAATGGACTTGATCTTCTGGCTTTATTAAACCCTACAATACCTGCTGAGATTGTTTTTAAAGTTTTTCCAGTTTCAGAAGTGATGGTTAATAACGTATTACCATAAGAAATATACGCATGTACATTATATACTCTCATTACTTTTTAATTCTTTTTAAACGTTTAGTCCAAATTTTGTAAATTTTACGATACGCATTTTGCTGTGAAACAACAAAAGACCCATAATTTGTATCATAAGAAAGAAATGAAAATAATGCTCTCTTATGCAATAATTTCTTGCTTGCTTGCGTATTGGGCAAAAACATTGTATGTCCTGCTAATCCGACCGTTAGTCCTCCGTTTACGCTAGATAATACACGCCCTGTAGCAAAGCCCCTTTTTTTCGCCAGAAGCAATAAGTATTGTTTATATAACTCATAGTAAGATAGATGGAAAAGAGTCTCACTATCAGGCGTACGAAAAACAGTAATATTAACAGGAACTTTTGGTGTAATTTCTTTTTCCTTTAGTCCAGCTAACCAATCTACTCCTAATTGGTCTGGTCTCGTTTTCAAATGCAATTTTCTCTTCCATCCGCCTTTTAGTTCAACGCTTTCTGTTCCTTTATTTTTTGATTCGAACAAAAGAATATTATTTTCCTTTTCAAAAAGTCGACTTGTTGGACTCTCTTGAAAAGCTTCTAAAAACGATTTCATTTCTATATTTTTATTTATTAGCCCTTGATTTTTTTTTGTAAAAACTAACTTTATACGTTAACTGTGAAACTTTATTAGTTACTTAAATAGCGAAAGAGGGATTTGAACCCACGACATTTGGATTATGATTCCAATGTTCTAACCACTGAACTATTTCGCCGTTTTATAAATAAAGTAATTAAGACAATTCGTATTCAATTTGAACCCAACAACCTAACCTTCCTGAGCTGATTTGTTAGTCTTTGTATAAATGTACAGTGATATCCCCCTTTGTAAACATGTTTTATTCTCTATAAGAATGAATAAAACCAAATAATAAAAGTTTTACTTATTATTTTACGCATTACAAATAGAACAACTAGTTCAATCAACTAGTTTTTGTTAATTAACAAAAACTAGCCAAAAAACCTAGTAGTTTGTATCTCCATTATTCCATTAACTTTTTAGTCCGTTTTATACAAGAATTTCTGCAAAAAAGTACACTGGTGCAGGATATAACCAAAAGAAAATTAAAAATCCTACAGAAGTTGCAAATAAATATGTTGCAAACGGAGTTGCCACTGGTGTTACAACTTCATCTACTTTAGCGAAAAACATTGTTTTAATAATACGTAAGTAGTAAACACCACCAATCACACTTGTTACTACAGCAACTAAAGCGACAGAATACATTTGCGCGGAAACTGCTGATTGGAATACCATATACTTTCCGAAGAAACCAGCTAAAGGAGGTACTCCTGCCATTGAGAATAAAAGTAACGCAAAACAAATACCTAATACGGGATTTGTTCTTCCAATTCCAGCTAATTCATTTACATTACGATAACCAAAACTTAATAAAAACGAGAATGTCGCGATTGTCATAATAAAATAAAGCGCAAGATAAAAGAAAGAAGTGTCCCAAGCAGACGTTGCAAGCCCTAATAAGATGAAACCAACGTGTGCAATTGTACTATAAGCAAATAGACGTTTTAGTCTTTGTTGCCCTAATGCACCTAACGCTCCGATTAGCATACTACCAACGGCAGCCGTTACTAATAAAGGTTGCCATTGTTCAATTGAACTATAAAAAGAAGTTGATAACAGTCTAAAGAACAATGCTAAAACAGCAATTTTAGGTACTAATGCAAAGAAGGCTGTAATAAACGTTGGTGCCCCTTCATAAACATCTGGTGTCCATACATGGAAAGGGAATGCTGATAACTTAAACAATAATCCAACGAAAAAGAATACCATCCCTAGTTGAAAAAACATAGGTTTTTCTACTTGGCTCAATAGCATCCAGTCTGAAAAGCATAAGCTTCCAGTAGCCCCATAAAGTAAAGATCCACCAAACAACAAGAATCCAGATGCAATTGCACCTAAGATGAAATATTTCAAACCAGATTCTGTTGAATATTGTGAAGTTCTTCTTGTTGCGGCCATAATGTAGAAACAAAAACTTTGTAATTCTAATGTTAAATAAAATGCAAGAAAATCTTGCGCTGCTGCTAATCCAATCATTCCTAATGCTGAAAAAAGAATGAATAAACTATTTTCGTATACAGTTTTATTATTGGCTAAAGCTAATGATACTAGACACCCAACAAGAATCCAAATGTGAACCATTCGCGTACTCTCACTGAATGAAAAACTTTCATTCCAAACACTTCCAAAAACATCTCCTCTTGCAATTAACCATAACGTTAAACCTGCTGTTAGCAAACTTAACGTTTTGATAGGTCGCACAAGAACCGAATAAGGTGGTCTAGATCCGTACCAAACGCCTAACACAACTAATAGTTGAACCGCAATCCCCAGAAATAACTCAGGACCTACTACTTTCCAGTCGTTAATAAACACGGTTATATTCTTTTTTATTTTATTAGTTTTTCTTTATATACTGTTAGTTTTGATCAAATTATAAATTACTAATTTCTATAATCAGAGCAAAACTAAATTATATAAAAACTAATTGAAAAATTAGCTTTTTACAGTTATGCACAAAGATATAAAATAGATAAATGCATAGGTTGTAAGAACACTTCAGGATAAATCCCCATCCACAACGTCATAAAGATAAGCGGGGCAAATACAGCTGCTTCACGTCGAACTAGATCAGAATAACCTGAAAGAACTTCTGTTTGTAGGGGTCCAAATAATACTCGATTACATAACCAAACAGAGTATGCAGCTCCTAAAACTGTTCCGATCGCAGCTAAAATAGCAACTGTAACATTAGCTTCAAAAGCTCCAGCCAATGACATAAATTCTCCTGCAAAGCTACTTGTACCAGGAAATCCTAAGTTTGCCATAGAGAAGAATGTAAATACAATAGCAAATAAAGGCATTGCTTGTGTTAGCCCTTGGTAATATTTAACTAATCGTGTGTGATATCGGTCATAAAGTACACCTACACATAAGAAAAGGGCACTACTTACCCAACCATGGCTTAGCATAATCATCATTGCACCTTCTAGTCCTACAACATTACCTGTAAATAACCCTAGAGTTACAAATCCCATATGCGCTACTGAAGAATAAGCAATAATCTTTTTTAGGTCACCTTGACGTAGTGTTGTTAAGGATGTATAAACAATAGCAACAATACTCATGGTAAACATAAATGGTGTAAAGTATGCTGAAGCTTCTGGGAATAATGGAATAGAGAAACGAATAAATCCATATGTTCCTAATTTTAATAGGACTCCAGCTAACATTACGGAACCAGCAGTCGGAGCTTCTACATGAGCTTCAGGTAACCAGATATGAAATGGTACCATTGGTACTTTCACTGCAAATGATGCAAAAAAAGCCACCCATAAAAAAATCTGACGAGATTCAGTCCAAGTTGTTGTTAACAATACTTGGTAATCCGTTGTTCCTGTTTCAAATGCAATTGTTAAGATTGCAAGCAACATGAATAATGATCCTAATAAAGTATAGAAGAAGAATAAGTAAGCCGCACGGCCTTTTCGGGCTCGTGATCCCCAAATTCCAATCATTAGAAACATTGGGATTAGTACACTCTCAAAGAAAATATAAAAGAATAATAAGTCAAGTACTGTAAAAACACATACTAAAAAGGACCCCATTACTAAAAAGGCCATCATATATGCTTTTACATGTGTTTGAATAGATTCCCAAGTAGCAATGATACAAAGGAAAATTAAAAAAGTAGTTAATAGAACAAAAAATAAGGAGATTCCATCAATTCCAAAATAAACAGGAAACATCCATGTTTTTAGTTCAACAAACTGAAACCCTACTGCTTGGTTATCAAATAGCACCCATAATTTTAACGACAATACAAAACATAACGCAGCAGTACCTGCACCGATCTTTCGGATAAGATCTGTATTACGTGAGGGTACAAAAGCTAAAACCAAAATACCTAACCAGGGTAATAAAATTAAGTTACTAAGCATTTGTATTCTCTCTTTCTTTCTCTCGTTCTACTACAAATAAAATCGAAACCATTAAAATCCATAAAAGTCTGAGATCAAAGCCGGGAGAAATAAATAAGAGTCCAATAAACAATGCTGAAATCATCCAAAACGCAGCGTGATAGATGTAACCACTGTGTAGTTGTTTAACATTGTCAACTAATTTTTCTACTCCATTTGCAATTCCAAACGGACCAAAATGTTCAATAAGACCTTTATCTAATGTCTTATACGTTGTTGAATAGCCAAAACGTAATGCTACAGGCACGATACATTCATTGTAAACACGGTCAAACAACCATTTTTTTGTCAAAAATAATGTTAACTCGCGACCTAGCGGTGACATCTGAAGTGCATGTACAAGAGGAGCAAATCCATGATATAGCACAACAGCTAATGTTGCACCTCCTAATGAAAACACTAAGGGAATCCATTTAATTGATAATGGAATCCATTCTGCGTCTAATAAGATTGCGTGTTCAGGTAATGTTACAATTGCATTACCCCAATAGTTTGAACCTGGACCGATAATAGCATCTCGTGTCAGATATCCACCAAATAGTGCTCCTAATGAAAGCACAAATAATGGGAATCCCATTGCGAATGGTGCATCGTGCGCGTGTTCAATCGTCGTTCTATATGCATTTGTATCTCTGAAGAATGTAAAATAAATTAGACGAAATGAATAAAATGCTGTAAAGAATGCAGAGATTACTCCCAACCAGTGTGCAAATGTACCAGCTACTGAATAATGTGCATAAGCAACTTCTAAAATAACATCTTTTGAATAGAAACCTGTTAAGAAAGGGAATCCCATTAATGCCATAGATCCAATCAGCATCATTACATATGTATAGGGTAATAAACGCAATAGACCACCCATTCTACGCATATCTTGTTCATCAGCAACTGCATGAATAACAGAACCAGCACTTAAGAACAATAAGGCTTTAAAATAAGCATGGTTCATTAAGTGGAACATACTCACTGAATATTGAGATAATCCTACGGCAAATGCCATGTAACCTAACTGTGAACAAGTAGAGTATGCAATAACCTTTTTTAAGTCATTTTGTAACATACCTGTTGTTGCCGCCATAAAGGCTGTCATAGCACCGAATACAGTAACAACGATTAAAGCAGTTGGCGCATATTCAAATAGAGGTGAACAACGAATCATCATAAAGATTCCAGCAGTTACCATGGTAGCTGCATGAATTAAGGCTGATACAGGCGTTGGCCCTTCCATTGCGTCTGGCAACCAAGTGTGCAATCCGAGCTGTGCTGATTTACCTACAGCACCCACAAATAAGAATAAACAGAGGACTGTAATCCATGCGTCACCATGTACGGCTACGTAAGCAGGCACTTGCGCAAATAACGTCGAAAATTCAACAGTATGAAACGTTGCAAAGAAACCAAAAATTCCTAATGCAAATCCAAAGTCTCCAACACGATTCACAATCATAGCTTTCATAGCTGCTTTGTTTGCCTGAATTCGTGTGTACCAAAAATTAATTAACAAATAAGAGCAAAGACCTACACCTTCCCAACCAAGAAACATTTGTACAAAGTTTTCGGCTGTAATTAGCATTAACATAAAAAATGTGAATAATGATAAGTACGCCATAAATCGAGGAATATGTGGATCATGTGACATATAACCTGTTGCGTAACAATGAACTAACGCAGAAATTCCTGTTACGATAACTAACATACTTGTTGTCAAACTATCAAATAAGAAACCCCATGATGCGTCTAACCATTCTGAATGAATCCAAGGAGCTAAGGTTACATAAACAGGACTTCCTGAAAGTCCTACTTCATGAACTGTAGTCACTGAAAACAAAGCGGCTAAAGCTACACATCCTGTTGTAATAAAACCGGCTCCTTTTGGTCCGATAAAACGACCAAAAAGCCCAGCTGTAATTGCACCCATTAGTGGAAGTGCTACAATGCTTAAGTACATTTTAGTTTTATCCTTTTAATACATTAACCCAATCCATTGCAATTGTTCCACGTACACGATAGTATACAACTAATAGGCCCAATCCAATAGCAGATTCTGCAGCAGCTACCGTAATAACAAATAATGCAAACAATTGGCCATAACTATCGTCCATTGCGATAGAAAAACCAATCCAATTTAAGTTTAAAGCTAAAAGCATTAGTTCAATACTTAAGAGTAATACAACTACGTTTTTACGATTTAAACCAATACCTACGAGCCCAAAGCCAAATAAAGGCGCTGAAATCAGTAGCCATTCGTGCATGTTCATAAGCGCTTATTTTTTTATTTTTTATTAGATTTAACTTAAATTACAGCGACAAATAAAAATGAGGCGAATAAAGCAAACTTTACTAATGTTGAAAGAGCTTTCTTTGCCTGTGCATTATGAACATAATCCAAGAAAATACTGTCAAAACCATGATTTACATGTACTGCAATACATGCAGCTAATAAGATGTAAAAACGGAAATCTACAAAAATTGTAAATGGAAGAAGTACTAAGAGAGCAATTGATGAAGCTCTTTGGATAATCCAATGTGACATATTATTGCTTTGGTTTTTTAAACTATTAGATAACAAATTTTGATTCTAATTTATGAGAAATAGAATAAAAATTTATAAATAACAAGTTTTTGATTCTTTATATTATCTAATTTAATAAAAATGAATTCAATTAACTTAAAGTAACTAATAAACTTAAGAAAAAAGTGACTGCTAACACAGCTAATAAAATGGCAGTTGTCTTTACACCTTCTGTAGATACGTATGCACCTGTATCCCAAATGAAATGTCGGATTCCATTTGCAGCATGGTAGCTAACAGCACCCATAACAACAAAGAGAATAGGATATAAAATTTCAACGTTAATTGTAATATCGTTCCCAAAAAATGTACAAGCAAGCATTGCTGGAATTACTAACAAGATACTACCAGCTAAAATAACCCCAGTCATGCGATGAAAAATTGAAAGACCAGAGCTAATTTGAGTTGAATAAATCGTTAGATGAGGTGATAATTCTTTTCTCATTGTTTTCACTTATTAATAAATTAATCCATTTGTTGCGACTAAAACTCCTGCAATCCACAATACGAATGCGAACGAAAGCGGTAAAAATACTTTCCAACCTAATCGCATTAATTGATCGTATCGATATCTTGGGAACGAGGCACGCACCCAAATAAATACAAACAATAAAAAGCTTACTTTAAGCCCAAACCAAATAACGCCGGGAATCCATGTTAATGGTGCAAAATCAAAAAGAGGTAACCAACCACCTAAAAACAAGATTGTTGCAGACGAACACATTAAAATCATGTTAGCATATTCTCCTAAGAAAAATAACGCAAAACCCATAGCTGCATATTCTGTGTTATACCCAGAAACAAGTTCAGCTTCTGCTTCAGGTAAATCGAATGGTGCTCGATTCGTTTCTGCTAATGCAGAAATGAAAAACATAAGGAATAGAGGAAACAATGGAAAAACAAACCAAACTGCTTTTTGTTGTAATACAATTTTTGTCAAATTCAATGTACCTGTACATACAAGAACGCCTAATAAAACTAACCCTAATGATACTTCATAAGAAACCATTTGAGCAGCTGAACGTAATGCCCCTAAAAAGGCGTATTGAGAATTACTAGACCAACCTGCAGTAATAATTCCATATACACCTAAAGATGACAATGCAAACAAATAGAGAATACCGATGTTTAAGTCGGCAAACACCATTCCTTCGCCAAAAGGGATAACAGCCCATGAACCTAATGCAAAGAAAAACGTGAGAATTGGCGCAATAAAAAACAAGAATGTGTTTGCACTAGATGGGTAGATGTTTTCTTTTACCAATAGTTTGAAACCATCAGCTAATGGTTGTAATAATCCAAAAGGACCTACTGTATTTGGCCCACGACGTTGATGCATACTTGCCATAGCTTTACGCTCGAGTAATGTTAAATACGCTACTGCAATTAATAAGGGTAAAACTACTGCTAAATATTCTGCTAACCAAGCAGCGATTTGATACATAGTATGATATCTTATTTTAATATTGATTTTACTTTTTAAAACCAAAAATTCCTTTTTTATAAGCCTTTGAAACCTTACATAATGAAGGTGAATTTTTTGTTACAACATCGGTTCCGTAATAGTTTTCCACCCAAGTTCGTAACGGCGTGTCCTGAACAATAGTTCTATTAAATTTAGGATACCAATTATTCTTCCACTGAACATCAATGTTCTTATGAGTATTTGGGCGAATACCTAAAAGATACTCTTTCGCAGCATCTTTATATCCGTTAAGCTCTACAATAGAACATAAAATTGCTTTATCATGGAAAACACGACGTTGGTTTGTTACAGCCTTTCGTGCAAATTGAGATCTTCCTTCTGTATTAACAAAAGTACCTCCTGTTTCCGAAGGTAAAGCACAAGGTACAACAAGTGTCTGTTCTGAAATAGCTGGTGCAACGTGTGACGTAATATGAATTGCAGGAACGTCAGATGTGCTGTCTAATGTCTGAACCATTGTTTTAAATTGAACATCATTTACAACGCCAAGTTGATTTACACCTTGATCCATAGCCCCGAAGCTATTTGCATGCGGCTGTAAATAATTTAAACCGTTCCATGTATCTGTTACCAAGTTTGGCACTACAGAGATTAGAGTTTGTAACATAGAGAAGAAAGCATTACCATCTTCACGTAAGAATACAGAAGGGCCTACTAATACAATAGGATGCTTTGCTTTTTTAAAACCTGTACAAAACGGTGAACGACCCTCCACAAACTTCATAAAAGAATGAGCAGATGTACCTGCAGTAGTTACTGGATAAGTTGTAGAAATTGGAGCACCAAAAGAAACAACTGGGCAGTTTCCTTTTTTTAATCGTTTGCGAATTCGTGCGTTTAATAACGTACCTTCTAAACGTGGGTTAACACCAACCATAAGAATGTAATCTACATTTGTAGATTCCCAATCTTCGATACGTGTGTTACACTTGAATGTACTAGAAAAATCAATAGGAAATAATGTATTATTCCAATTTCTTTCCGTTGAGTTTGGACCTTCTAATGTAACGTTCTCAAAGTAGTTTGTAACAACACCAAGAGTTTCTTGAGAAACATTTCCTGATACTACAACAGCCTTACTTTCAAGTGCGAAACATTTGTGTGTTGAATGTACTAATGAAGCAATTTCCTCTGGGGGCATATACGATCGTTTATTAGTAATCCCTTCATAAGAAAAACGAGCTTTATCTGAAATCCATTCTTCATTGATTTCTTCGTTTAATTTTGGCGTAATTCGCATAGGAACCCCAAAACGAGAGTCCATCTTTACATTAGAACCGATACCATCAGTTAAATCAATTGTCTCTGTACTTTCTAATTCCCAAGGTCGTGCCATAAACGAATAAGGCTTTGAAGTTAAAGCACCTACCGGACATAAATCAATTACATTCCCTGATAGTTCAGAAGCAAACAATTTTTCTCGTACATAGAAACCAATTTCTAAATTAGTACCACGACCAGTTGATCCTAGTTCACCAGTACCCGCAATTTCTGAACCAAAACGAACACAACGAGTACAATGAATACAACGTGTCATAATCATTTGAATTAAAGGACCGCTATCTTTATCCTCGACAGCACGTTTATATTCTTTATAGCGACCTCGATCACCACCATAAACCATTGCTTGATCTTGTAAATCACATTCCCCACCTTGATCACAAATTGGACAATCTAATGGATGATGGATCAACAAATGTTCTAAAACACCTTCGCGACCTTTTTTTACTGCAGGTGTTTCTGTCCAAATGCGCATTCCATCACTAGCTGGAAAAGCACATGAAGGTTGTAACTTTCGATCTTTCTCAATTTCTACTAAACACATACGACAGTTTCCTGCAATTGATAAACGGTCATGGTAGCAAAAGCGCGGTACTAATACTCCTGCGAGTTCGCAGGCTTGCAATACTGTTACACCTTGAGGTACAGTATGCGTTTGTCCATTTACAAATACTTGCATCAATTTTTTCTATTTTTAATCTGTTTTTAATCTTATAAAAACTAATTTTTAACTACCTTCCTGAGCTCTGACATTCTGTTAGATAAGTGACCCCTAAATCAAACGGTTTAATTAAACTTAATACGTTTTAATTAAACAAAAATAAAACTTTAACTCTTTAGATTTATTTTTTGCTACTTACTGAAAACTTAGTCGAACCTTAAATAATCTGTAAAATATATTGACCTACAGATAGATTGTGACAAAATAAGTCACTGAAAATATTATTACAGATATATTGATCATTTTCATTATTAGCTTTTTACATTAGTTTTATTATTTTTATATTAATTTTTATTTTGTTTAATTAGTTTTAAAACTAATATAATCAAAAACTAAATAAAACTAAAAATTTATTTGTCAATATTTTCCTTAAAATACCAACTATCCTTATTGTACTTGTACAATAAGGATAAAATAGGTAATATAAATTTATATAATTAGTTACCTCCCCACCAATAAATTGATACAAATAAGAACAACCATACAACATCTACAAAATGCCAATACCAAGCTGCTGCTTCAAAACCGAAGTGATGGCTTGTTGAAAAATGATTTTTTAATTGGCGGAATAAACATACTAATAAGAACGTTGTTCCAATTAAAACGTGGAATCCGTGGAACCCTGTGGCTAAAAAGAATGTCGAACCATATACTCCATCAGCAATTGTAAATCCGGCATCAACATATTCCATACCCTGTAAAGCAGTAAAGAATACTCCTAACGCAACAGTTAATAATAAACCGTTAACGGCACCGTTTTTATCACCTGCCACAATAGAATGATGTGCCCATGTACAAGTTGCTCCTGATGTTAATAATACAACTGTGTTCACTAAAGGTACATCGAATGCATTTAAAACATCAATTCCAGCTGGTGGCCAAACTCCCCCAATTTCAATTGATGGTAATACGCTAGAATGAAAGAACGCCCAGAAGAAGGCTAAGAAAAACATAACTTCTGATACGATAAACAATAACATACCGTAACGTAAACCTGTTTGTACTGCGTTAGTATGCAATCCTTGATAAGTTCCTTCGCGTACTACATCAGCCCACCATCGATAAGCTACTGTTACTAATAAAACTCCTGATAATGTTAATAAAACACCACCGTTTGCGTAATCATGCATATAGCATACGCCACCAAAAGTTGCTCCAAATGCGCAAATAGAAGCATAGAATGGCCATGGACTTGCATCTACTAAATGATAAGGATGTCGTGCAATATATTTTCCTGACATTTTATTTATCTTTTTCTTCGTTTTTTTTATAAAGTTCGAGATAGGCCGACTTCAGATCTTGGATAATATTTGGTAACTTACCAAATAAAACCAAGATCAATAAACCGATCACAACGATTTGTAACCAACCAATCTGCATTGCTATTCTTTAAATTATTTATAATTAGTTTTTAATTTTATATAGTTAGTTTTTATTAAATTATAAACTAATAAACACAACGGTTTAAGCTAATTTCTCAGCTACCCAAGCTAAATATTTGTCTAAAGAAACGGCTTCAACTACGATTGGCATAAATCCGTGATTTACTCCACATAATTCGCTACATTGGCCATAAAATGTACCTTCTCGGTTAATAAATAATGATACCTGATTTAATTTACCTGGAACACAGTCAATCTTCATTGCTAAAGAAGGAATTGCCCAGTTATGAATTACATCAGCTCCGGTTACTAATACACGAATGTGTGTATTTGCAGGTAAAACTACATGATTATCAGTTTCTAAAAGACGTAACTGTCCTGGTTCTAACTCGTCTTGCGGTACCATATAGCTATCAAATACAATCGGTTCTCCAGCCGCATTTTCATAGTCAGTATACTCATATGTCCAATACCATTGTCGACCAATTGCCTTTAATGTAATTGCTGGATCAGCAGTTTCTTCTAATGAATATAATAAGGTAAAAGAAGGTAACGCAATAACAACTAATACTAGTGAAGGTAAAATTGTCCATACAATTTCTAAAGTAGAAGCATGTACTACTTTAGATGGTACAGCATTTCGCGTATGATCAAAAGCGTATAATGTTTTGAATAACATCCAAAATACTAATCCTGATAAAACGAAAAGAATAAACATAATGTCATGGTGAAGGTTAATTAATCCTTCCATATATGGCGTTGCTGGATCTTGAAATGTAGCTTGCCATGGCGTTGGATAATCGCAATAAATCTTCATATTCTGTGTTTTTTTTTATTTCTCCCCAAGTTGGAATTGAACCAACGACCTATTGATTAACAGTCAACCGCTCTACCTCTGAGCTATTAAGGATCTTCTGAATAATTCGTTTTTATCGCTATAATTAGTTTTGATTCTTTTTATTTTACAATAAAAAGAATCAAAAACTAATAAAATATTTTTATTAATAAAAATAATAAAAACTAATAGAATAAATAAGCATAGAACAGGTAGGCTGTTTACCAAATTTAAAAATAGATTGTTAATTTGTTAGTATTAAACAGTACGCGCACGAATCATTACAGAACGAGAGACCTGCGTATAAATATCTTGACGTTTTGTATATTCTTGTCGATGTAGAGTTAATACGATAGCCCCTACCATCGACACAAATAAAATGAAACCTGATAAAATGAAATAAGGAAATCCATGTGTAAACAAGAAGTTCCCAAACATTTCCATATTTGTTACAGGTTGCATGACTAAAGACCAGTCGATATATTCAGGTAATTCTAAAGAATTAGGAACCGGATTCATATTTGGTACTAAAAAAATGAATTCGCACACTAAAATGATTCCAATCACAAAAAACATGCTAAAATATTCACTTCTAGCTTCTTCAACTGCAATGTTAAGCATCATTACTACGAATAAAAACAGGACTGCAATTGCACCTACATACACCACTAAAAACATAAAAGCTAAGAACTCAGCTCCGACCATAAGTAACATCCCTGCTGCATTTACGAAGCAGAGCACAAGAAAAAATACAGCATGGATAGGATTTTTTTCAACTACTACAAAGAAACCAGTTGTAAGTGCAAAAATCCCAAATGCATAAAATAAAACTTCGTGCAACATAATTCTAAATCTTAATAATTAGCAAGACTAATAATAACTAACTTATAGAATCAAGGTATTATCGATAAAGAGATTCAGTTTGAATATTTAATGCAATTTCCGTTTCCCAACGATCACCATTTTGCAATAATTTTTCTTTATTATAAAGTAATTCTTCATGAGTTTCTGTTGCATATTCAAAGTTAGGCCCCTCAACAATCGCATCAACCGGACAAGCCTCCTGACAAAATCCGCAATAAATGCATTTTGTCATATCGATATCATATCGCGTTGTTCGTCGGCTACCATCTTGTCTAGGTTCAGCTTCGATTGTAATTGCCTGGGCTGGACAAATTGCTTCGCACAATTTACACGCAATACAACGTTCTTCACCAGTTGGATAACGGCGTAACGCATGTTCACCTCTAAAACGAGGACTTAATGGACCTTTTTCAAATGGATAGTTTAACGTAATTTTTGGTCTAAAAAAATATTGTAAAGCTACAAACATTCCACGAAACATTTCCATTAGAAAAAAGGTTTCTGTATTTTTATTTAAAATCATTCGACTCTCTCTTACTTTTCAATTTTTTTTTATTTAAATTTTACTTTTAATATATATATAATTTAATAAAAATTTATTTACTTTTCGATTTATAAGGGCGGTTGGCGGGATTTGAACCCACGACTTTCAGAATCACAATCTGACACTCTAACCGACTGAGTTACAATCGCCTACAATTAATTATAACATTTATATTTGGATATTAATAAATCTTTTTCTAATTGTATATTTTTACTAACTAATTGCAAAAATAGTTATATATTAAAAAACAAATAACCTTTCTCTTTTACCCCCCCAAAAAGTATAATTGGAATAAAAGAGAAATGTATTAATATTTGTTTAATTTTTAATTATTGTAAGAAATCGTTTTCTCGATATAATTCTACAGTTGAATTAGGATCTGCAAATACCTCAGCTGGCACTTGTGTTGCTTCCCCTAATAATTCATATTCAATATCTTCAATAGGATCATATTCAGCATTCCAAACTGCATCAGAGCCTTCATATCCACCTGCATTTTCAACTACTTCGTATTCTGTCATTTCAGAAGGTAGGTCTAAAATCATTTCTAATTGACCTAAATCTGAATCTTCAGAATCTTCTTCTTCAGCCATTGATTCTAATGTATCAGTCATACCTTCAACTAATAAGTTTTGGAAAATTGATAAAGATCTTTTTTCAACTTCGTGTAAACGTGCTAATTTTAACTCAATAGCTTCATTAAGCATTTGAGTATAAGCATCTTCGCGTGTTGTTAATAGTTCATTGAAAGAAGCATCGAAACTAGAAGCAAATGTTGACATCTCAAAAGCAATTTGACTTTGTGACTCATGAAAAGAAATTAGTTTTTGTACGTACTCTTTCTCTAAGGTTTTAGATCGATCATATTCTTCTTGTAATGTATTTCCTTTTTCATCAAGACCTGCAGCAAAATCGCTACTATACTTTGTAATTACAAGATACATAAACGATACAAAACAAAATGCTACTAATGTTTTTTCGTTAACAATCAAAATTTCTTTTGAAAATAAAAAAACGCTTAAAAGTAATCCTAGTCCTAATCCGAATGGTACCATCTTAATAATAGATTAATTTGCTTATAATAAAGGTTTTCTTTCTCCGCTAATATACATATATATTATATATATATATATATATATTTATATTTATCGATCCACTTCTCCAAACACGATATCTAAAGTACCGATGATAGTTACAACATCTGCCAATAAGTGTCCTTTTGCAATGAAGTCTAACCCTTGTAAATGATAATATCCAGGTGCTCTAAGTTTAATTCGATAAGGACGATTAGAACCGTCCGAAGAGATGAACACACCAAATTCACCTTTCGGTGCTTCTACAGCAGCGTATACTTCTCCTACAGGAACGTGATAACCTTCAGTATAAAGCTTAAAATGATGGATTAATGCTTCCATTGAACCTTTCATCTGCACTCTAGAAGGTGGAGTGACTTTATGATCATCTACACGAACAGGTCCTTCAGGCATTTTATTTAAACATTGTTGAATAATACGTAAACTTTGACGCATTTCTTCAACTCTACAATTATAACGATCATAGCAGTCCCCTTTCGTACCAACAGGGACATCAAACTCTAATTCGTCATAAATTTCATAAGGTTGTGATTTTCGTAAATCCCAATCTACGCCAGAGCCACGTAACATTACGCCACTAAATCCCCAAGCTTTAGCTTGATCTGCTGTAACGATACCAACGTCTACCAAACGTTGTTTCCAAATACGATTATGTGTTAGTAATTCTTCGATTTCGTCAATTCTAGAAGAATATTGTTGACAAAATTCGTGAATATCATCACATAATCCAATTGGTAAGTCCAACGCGACTCCTCCTGGACGAATATATGCTGCATGCATTCGTGAACCCGAAACACGTTCATAAAACTCAATTAACTTTTCTCGTTCTTCAAAGCCCCATAACATTGGTGTTAATGCACCTACATCACCAGCGTGACAAGTTAATGCTAATAAATGATTCATGATTCGAGTGATTTCGCTATACATAACTCGAATAAACTGAGCACGTCGAGGCACTTGGATACCCAATAATTTTTCAACTGCTAAAGAATAAGCATGTTCATTGTTCATCATTGAACAATAATCTAATCTATCCATATAAGGCAAACCTTGAGTATAAGTTTTATATTCCAATAGCTTTTCAGTACCTCTATGTAATAAGCCGATATGTGGATCAGCTCGTTGAACTACCTCACCATCCATCTCTAGCACAAGACGCAATACACCGTGTGCAGCTGGATGTTGAGGTCCAAAGTTCATAGTGAGATTTTTGACCTCACTCACATTTTGTAATTCTGTCATTTGTATTTTCTTTTATAAACATTTAATAAGTTTTAAAATCATTTCTATCAAAATGTTTGTAAAACCAATAAGAATAAACTAAAAAAAGGTAAACGGAAAGAATGGGATTTGAACCCACGGTTTCTTTCGAAACACTGATTTAGCAGACCAGCACCTTAAGCCCCTCAGTCACCTCTCCTAAACTAGTTTTTTATTATATTATCAAATAATAGTTACTTTAATTTGATCAATTATAAAAAAACTAATTTTATAAGCTGGAGGTAATCGGGATCGAACCGATAACCTTGTGTATGCAAAACACATGCTCTAGCCAATTGAGCCATACCCCCCCCTAATGTTATAAGCCTATGTCAAATCTAAAGCACCCCCAATAAAGTTTTTATATGGAGGTGGCAGGATCTGCCCCTGCGTCCATAGGCGTATAAGAGCTAATATTAGTTATTATTCTTTTAATTCGTTTTTATTTATTATTAAAGCAAAGAATAAATAAAACGAATAAAATATTTATACAAATAAAAGAATAAAAAACTAATGAAAGCAAAGTACCAATTATACATATATATATATATATGTATAAAAATATAAATTAATTATTGTGACTTAGCAATATGTTTTTTAGCTTGATGGCATTTGATTTCAATCAAGCTTTCGATGGATTTACGCACTTGACGTCTGCGATGAATTTCAAAAACGCCATGTCTTTCAATCGCTTGAATTAAGCTCTGCCATTCGTCTTTAGCTAACTCAGAGACAATTACGTCTCGACCGATACCTAACTCATTGCAAAATTGAAAAGCTTCTGACGAACCAATACCATATAATTTTTGAATCGCATATAGAACTGGTTTATCTTCAGGAACTTCTACTTCATAAAATAACGCCATATTTTATTTCTTTTTTCCTTTCTTACGACGTAAGACTTCACCGACGTATAGAATTCCTTTGCCTTTATAAGGCTCGGGCTTCTTTAAATCGCGGATTTGTGCTGCAACAAGATGAACACGTTGTTTATTAAAGCCTGACACAGTGACTTTTGTTTTATCAACAAATAAAGCTACGTCAGAAGGGACTGGGAAATAATCTGAATGACTACGACCCAGTTGAAAGGTTAATACGTTATTAGCAAGAGAAACAGTGTAACCTACACCAATCAACTCTAATTCTTTTTTTAACATATATCCTTAGATCTTTTTAATAGGGCGTTCAATCGGTAATTCCCATGGACTAGAGAAATCGAACGCACGAAACTCTTGTGCTAATTCTAAAGGTTCTTGAACAACGCGCTTTAATTGTTCGTCATAACGAACCTCAGAATAACCGCTCAACGGGAAATCTTTACGTAAAGGATGTCCTTGAAAACCATAATCAGTTAGAATACGGCGCAAATCTGGATGGTTATAAAAAAACACACCATGCATGTCCCATACTTCACGCTCTGCCCAATTAGCGTTTGGGTATACAGAAGTAACTGAAGGAATACCTTGTGTTTCTGAAACACTTGTTTTGACAGACAATCTAGCGTTCCAACGATAACTTAATAGCTCATAAACGACTTCAAAACGAGATTCTCTTTCAGGAAAGTCAATAGCATAAATGTCAACTAAAGTTGCAAATTGTGCTGAATGATAATCACGCAAAAACAACAATGTTTTATCTAAATTTTTAGGAGCAACAGTAATCCAAGAACGAGTATGACCTTCCCATGAACCGATATCTTGTACAGAAGCAGATTCAATAACAGAAGGTAACATATCTTGGATACTCTTTAAAAAAGGAATAGGGTTTACGTATTTTTTCATAAATAGTTTAATTATTATAATTACCAATGATAAAAAAATTACTTTCTATACCAAGATAAAAGAGTACGAGAACGGTTAATTTTTTTTTGTAATTGAAAAATACCATAAAGAAGAGCTTCAGCAGTTGGGGGACACCCTGGTACATAAATATCTACAGGAACGATACGGTCACAACCACGAACTACACTATAAGAATAGTGATAGTAACCCCCACCATTAGCACAGCTACCCATAGATAATACCCATCTGGGTTCAGGCATCTGATCGTAAACTTTACGAAGAGCAGGAGCCATTTTATTTGTAAGAGTCCCTGCAACAATCATTAAGTCAGATTGTCGAGGGCTTGCACGAAAAATAATACCAAAACGATCTAAGTCATATCGACTTACGGCAACGTGCATCATTTCAACAGCACAGCAAGCAAGACCAAAAGTCATAGGCCACATAGAGCTATTACGACCCCAGTTAACCAGCTTGTCAACTTGAGTAATTGCGTATTCCATAATATCATTATATAATTTTTTTGCCAGAGTCGAAGGGACTCGAACCCTTAGCCGACGGTTTTGGAAACCGCTATTCCACCATTTGAACTACGACTCTTAATAAGGCTATAAATACTCATTAGATAGCTTAATATTAGAAAAGTTCTTCTATAAGCATGAAAATTAATAAAAAAAGGTCATAAAGTAGTAAAAGAAGTATTTTAATAATAAAAAGTTGTCGTAAAAATATAAAAGTATATTTTATTATTTTTAAGATTAGTTTTATTCTTATTTTATTCAATTTTATGATAATTATTGTATTCATTTTTGATTCTTTAATTGAAAAATAAAAAGAATAAAAACAAATTATAAGAATGAAAACGAATTATAAGAATAAAAAACTAATATAAAATAATTGTTTAATAAGGGGAGTGGCAGCTATGGAAGGTAATTCAAAACAAAATAGAAATAGGAATAGGAATAGGAATAGGAATAGGAATAGGTATAAAAATAAAAACGACAATGAATATAAATATAAAACGTTTTTATCAGTTTTTACCGTTTATTAATTCTTTTTAACTACACTATGTTTCTAAAAACTGTATATTTGTAAATTACAAATATAAAAAGGAAAATAAAAAGGAAAATAAAATTACACAGCCGACAATCAGACTTGAACTGATAACCTGATGATTACAAATCAACTGCACCACCTTTGTGCTATGTCGGCGAATACATTATGTACGCCTTAATAATTCAATTTGTTTTATTCTTATAATTCGTTTTTATGTAATTAGATAATATAAAGTATCAAAAACGAATAAAATAATTTAAAATAATAAAAACAATAGATCTTCAAGTAAAAAAGTTATCTTACTTCCCTTCCGTCGCTGACAATACTGCCTGCAAAGCATCGACAAAAATTTTTACTTGAAGAAACACAGTTAGTTTTAAAATAATTAATAAATAAAAGAAATGTACGCCCATTAGTACTAATCCACTTATTACATCACTGTATGTACATGCTTAGCCTATCAACGACCTAGTCTAGATCGGGGCTTTGAATTCTAATCTTGAAGGCGGCTTCCTACTTATATGCTTTCAGTAGTTATCCGTTCGCAATGTGGCTACCCAGCGATGCTTTTAAGTAAACAGCTGGTTCACTATGGATTGCTCCGTCCCGGTCCTCTCGTACTAGGGAAAGCTCTTCTCAAAATTCTGCGACTATAGTAGATAGGGACCGAACTGTCTCACGACGTTCTAAACCCAGCTCACGTTAGATTTTAATGGACGAACAGTCCAACGATTGCGACCTGCTCCAGCCGCTCGCTATCTAGAGCCGACATCGAGGTGCCAAACACTTCCGTTGATATGAACTCTTGGGAAGTATCAGCCTGTTATCCCTAGCGTACCTTTTATCCGTTGAGCGATGGCCTTTCCATAAAGAACCACCGGATCACTAGAACCGACTTGCGTCCCTGCTCGACATGTACGTCTTACAGTCAGGCAAACTTATACTCTTATGCTCTACTTGCTATTTCCAACAGCAATGAGTTTACCTTCGTGCGCCTTCGTTACTCTTTCGAAGGCCGCCGCCCCAGCCAAACGACCCATCATTCATTTTCCCCAGTTGTAAGGGTTAGTTTTACAAAAAACGATACGTAGTTTTCCATATTGCGGCTTTCGCCTCCTACGTCTATCTCTTCTCATTCAACAATAAAAAACTGTCGTCAAGGTGCATAGGGTCTTTCCGTCTAGCTACAGTTAATGCGTATCTTCACGCATATTCCAATTTCACAGGGCCCATTGATGAGACAGCAGGAAAGTCATTACGTCATTCATGCGGGACAGTAATTATCTGTCAGTGGGTTACGCTACCTTAGGATCGTTAGAGTTACGACCGCCGTTTACCAGTCCTTAAATTCAGAGCTTGCACTCCCCCTCTTATCTTTCTGGCACCGGGCAGACGTCAGTCCCTTTACTTCATCTTACGATTTTGCAGAGACATGTGTTTTTATTAAACAGTTGCCCTCCCCG
>Ga0194129_10002521_pt1 | contig 27416 bp, 23 predicted proteins | sample TA2KigCa35mmetaG_FD_150862 | JGI IMG/M metagenome (GOLD analysis project Ga0194129, IMG submission 150862) | Freshwater microbial communities from Lake Tanganyika, Tanzania - TA2015038 Kigoma Deep Cast 35m | ecosystem: Environmental > Aquatic > Freshwater > Lake | place: Tanzania: Lake...
GTCCTGGGTCTGGGAGGAACTGCGTTCCGTGCGCAACATCCGCCCGGCCTTCCAGAAGGGCCTCTATGTCGGCCTCGCCCACGCGGCGCTCGATACCTACGTCTTCCGCGGGAAGGCCCCCTGGACGCTGCGCCACCACGCCGACAACGAGTCGCTACGGCCGCTCGCCGCCTCCACCCCGATCGCCTACCCGAAGCCGGACGGCCGCATCTCCTTCGACCGCCTCTCCTCGGTGTTCCTGTCGAACACCAACCACGAGGAGAACCAGCCCGCCCATCTCAGGCTGAGGGATCCCTCCGTCCCGGTCGCGCACAACCTCGCGGCCTACGACGCGCCGGAGCAGCGCTACTGCCCGGCCGGCGTCTACGAGATCGTGGGCCGGGAGGACGCGGCGGGCCCTCGCCTGCAGATCAACGCGCAGAACTGCGTGCACTGCAAGACATGCGACATCAAGGACCCGACCCAGAACATCGACTGGACGGTCCCCGAGGGCGGCGGGGGCCCCAACTACCCGAACATGTAGGCCTGCCGCGCGGCCGCCCGCCGCGCTATGTTCGACGACGATGCCGCATCGCCCGACGAGACGACCCTGGCTGGGCCGCGCGACCGCGCCGCTCCTCGCCTTCCTCGCAGCCTTCGCGCCCGTCGCGGCGTCGGTGGCCTCGACCGACGCCGTGCAGCCCTCGCGCAGCGCCGTCGGCAACTACCTCGCCGCGCGCCACGCCGAGCGACAGCGCGACCAGGCGAGCGCGGCGCGCTACTTCGAGGCTGCCCTGCGCGGCGAGGCCGGCAACTTCGACATCGAGCAGCGCCTGCACGCGGCGCTGGTCGCCGAGGGCGAGTTCCCGCGCGCCCTCGCCGCCGCGCGGCGCATCGCCGAGCGTTCCCCCGCCAACGCCGCGGCGGCGCTGACGCTCGCGGTCGACGCCGTGTCGCGCGGCGAATGGGACGAGGCGGGCAGGCGCCTCGCGGAGATCCCGCTCCAGGGCGTGAACCGCCTCCTCTTCCCGCTGCTGCGCACCTGGGCCGAGGCCGCGCGCGGAAACGCCGCCGCGCTCGACGCCATGAAGCCGATCGCGGACATGGCCGAGCTGCGCGGGATCGTGGACTTCCACTCCGCGCTCGTCTCCGCCCTGCTCGGGCGGCACGACGACGCCGAGGCCGCGTTCCGCCGCGTGACCGGCGCCGAGGGCGCGACCACGCCGCGCGTGGCCGAGGCCTTCGCGGCCTTCCTGCTGGCGCGCGGGCGCGACGCCGAGGCGCGCGCGATGCTCGACGCCGCGGCCGCCCGCGACCGCGACTCCCTCGCCTTCGCGATGCTCCGCGCGCAGGTCGAGCCGGGCGGGCGCAGGCTCGTGGCGACCGACGCGCGCGCCGGCTTCGCGGCCGCGCTCTTCGACGTCGCCACCGTCCTGCGCGGCGAGGGCGACGGCGCGCTCTCCATGCCCTATGCGCGGCTCGCCACCGTGCTTGCGCCGACCGACGCGGGCGCGCTGCTGCTGGTGGGCGACGTCCTCGACCAGCAGAAGCGCCATGCCGACGCGATCGCGGCCTTCGGCCGGATCGAGCCGTCCTCCCCGCTCGCCTGGCCGGCGCGGCTGCGCGTCGCGGACAGCCTGCGCCAGCTCGACCGCATCGACGAGGCCATGGAGCTGCTCGAGACGATGGCCGCCGAAAGGCCGGAGCGGATCGATGCCCTCGCCACCAAGGCCGGCATCCTCAGGGGCAAGGAGCGCTTCGCGGAGGCGGCGCCGGTCTACGACCGCGCCATCGCCCGCGTCGCCAGCCCCGAGCGCCGGCACTGGACGCTCTTCTTCTCGCGCGGCATCGCCTTCGAGCGCTCCGACCAGTGGCCCCGCGCGGAGGCCGATTTCCGCAAGGCGCTCGAGCTGCAGCCCGAGCAGCCCGACGTGATGAACTACCTGGCCTATTCCTGGGTCGACAAGGGCTTCCCCGAGCACTACGACCTCGCGCTCAGGATGCTCGAGCGCGCGGTCGAGCTGCGCCCGCAGAGCGGCCACATCATCGATTCCCTCGCCTGGGCCCTCTACAAGCTCGGCCGGCACGCCGAGGCCGTGCCGCTGCTGGAGCGCGCCGTGGAGATCCTGCCGCAGGAGGCGGTGATCCTCGACCATCTCGGCGACGCGTACTGGAAGGTCGGGCGGCGCAACGAGGCGCGCTTCCAGTGGCAGCGCGCGCTCGGCGCGAAGCCGGAGGCCGACCTCAAGCCCGTGCTCGAGCGCAAGCTGCGCGAAGGGCTGGATGCCGTGGAGCGCGAGAAGCCGCGCGGCGGCTGACGCCCGCCGCCGCTCAGGCGGCGAGCAGCCGCACGTAGTCCTCGACCGCGATGTTGCCGCCGGACAGCACCACGCCGACGGTGCCCGGCGACGGCCCCAGCTTGCCCGCCAGCACGGCCCCGAGCGCGATCGCGCCGGACGGCTCGCAGACGAGCTTCAGGTGCGTGAAGGCCGCGCGCATGCCGGCGACGGCCTCCGCGTCGGTGACGCTCACGCCCTCGGCGATCGCGTCCTGCGCCGCGCCGAAGGGCACGGCCCCGGGCGTCGCGGCCTGCAGCGCGTCGCAGATCGAGGTCGCGCCGGGCTGCACGCGCTGCCTGTCGCCCGCGACCAGCGAGCGACGCAGGTCGTCGAAGCCATCGGGCTCCGCGCCGACGACGCGCGTCGCCGGCGAGAGGCGGCGCACCGCGAGCGCGACGCCCGCGATCAGGCCGCTGCCGCCGACCGGCACGACGAGCGTGTCGAGGACGACGCCGCGCTCGGCCGCCTGGCGCACGACCTCGATCCCGCAGCTGGCCTGCCCGGCGACCACGAGCGGGTCGTCGAAGGGATGGAGCTTCGCGAGGCCGCGCTCCTCGGCCAGCTTCATCGCGAGCTCGTTCGCCGCTTCCTCGCGGTTGCGCGTCCCGTGCTCGGAAAGCACGACCTCGGCGCCGTAGTTGCGCGTGGCGTCGATCTTCGCGCGCGGCGCGTCGACCGGCATGACGATCGTCACCTTCACGCCGGCCGCGGCGCCCGCGGCGGCGAGGGCCTGCGCGAAGTTCCCGGAGGAGAAGGCGACCACGCCGCGCGCGCGCTCCTCGGCCGTGAGGCGCGACAGGCGGAAGAACGCGCCGCGATACTTGAACGAACCCGTGCGCTGGAGGTTGTCCGCCTTGCAGAGGATGCGCGCGCCGGCGAGCGCGTCGAGGACGGGCGAGCCGAGCAGCGGCGTCTCGACGATGGCCGGGCGCAGCACGCGCGCGGCCTCGGCGATGAGGTCGAAGTCGACCTTCATCCCTGCGTGCCCTCCGCGCCGGCGCCGCAGACGAGCGCGCAGATCCTCGCGCCGGCGGGCGGCCTGATGCGACCGGTCATCAGGGCCGCCACCGTCGCCGCGCCGCTCGGGTCCGCGGCGACGTTCATCTCGCGCCACAGCCAGCGGCTCGCCGCGTCCATGTCGTCGTCCTCGATCAGGACGATGTCGTCGACGTTGCGGCGCACAATCTCGAAGTTGACCTCCTCGGTGCGCCGCGCCGCGAGCGTCGGGACGCGGGTGGTGACGCGGTCGAGCTCGACCATGCGCCCGGCGCGCAGCGAGTCGTGCATGCTCGCGGCGCCCGTGGGCTGGACGCCGACGACGCGGATCCCCGGCCGCAGCGCCTTCGCGGCCAGCGACATGCCGGCGATGAGGCCGCCGCCGCCGATGGCGACGACCAGCATGTCGATCTCGGGCATCTGCTCGACCAGCTCGAGCGCGGTCGTGCCCTGGCCGGCGATGACCTGCTCGTCGGCGAAGGCGTGGATGTAGGTCGGCCCCGTCGCGGCCAGCGCGAGCGCGTCCTTGTTCGCCTCGAACCAGGAGGCGCCGCCGACGACCAGCTTCGCCCCGTAGGACTCGATCTTCCTCGCCTTGGCCGGCGAGACGCCGACGGGGACGAAGATCGTCGTCGGCACCTTCGCCAGCATGCCCGCGTAGGCGACGGCGATGCCGTGGTTGCCGCCCGAGGCGGTGACGAGGCCGCGGCGCACCGCTTCCTCCGGCAGCGCGCGCAGCTTCGACATCGCGCCACGCGCCTTGAACGAGCCGGTGACCTGCAGGCATTCGAGCTTGAACCAGAGCTCCGCGCCGGGCGCGATCGGCTCGCGCGCGAGCGTCGCCTGCAGCATCGGCGTCACGCGGACGCCTCCGGCGATGCGCGCGCGTGCCGCGCGGATGTCGTCGAGCGTGATCATGCTGTCGTCGTCTCCGGTGGCGTGACGAGGTGGCAGGCGACCTTGCGGCTTCCGCCCGCGGGCGCGAGGACGGGCTCGACGCGCGCGCAGGTCTCGGTCGCGTGCGGGCAGCGGGTGCGGAAGCGGCAGCCCGAGGGCGGGTCGATCGCGCTCGGCACGTCGCCGGTGAGCACGATGCGCTGGCGCGCGCGCGCCGACCCGGGCTCGGGCACGGCGGAGAGGAGCGCGCGCGTGTAGGGATGGCGCGGGTCGGCGAAGAGCTCGTCGCGCGATGCCTCCTCGACGATCCGGCCCAGGTACATGACGGCGATACGGTTGGCCATGTATCGCACGACGGCGAGGTTGTGGGATATGAAGACGTAGCCGAGGCCGCGCTCGCGCTGCAGGTCGAGCATGAGGTTCAGGACCTGCGCCTGGATCGACACGTCGAGCGCGGAGACGGGCTCGTCGCAGACGATCAGCCGCGGGTCGAGCGCCAGGGCGCGCGCGATGCCGATGCGCTGGCGCTGCCCGCCGGAGAACTCGTGCGGGTGCCGCGCGGCATGCGCGGGCGCCAGGCCCACGCGTTCCAGCAACTGGCCGACCCGGCGCGTGCGCTCGGCGCGGTCGCCGACGCCGTGGACCACGAGCGGCTCCGCGACGATGCGGCCGACCGTCATGCGCGGGTCGAGCGAGCCGAACGGGTCCTGGAAGATGATCTGCATCTGCCGGCGCAGCTCGCGCATGCGCGCGGGCGTCTCGCGGCGAAGGTCGCGCCCCTCGAACAGGATCGTGCCGGCGTCGGGCTCGATCAGTCGCAGGACGAGGCGCCCGGTCGTCGACTTGCCGCAGCCCGACTCGCCGACCAGCGCCAGCGTCTCGCCGGGCTGCAGCGAGAGGTCGACGCCGTCGACGGCGCGCACGACCTGCGGCGCGCGATCGAACACGCCCGGGGTCCCGGCGGGGAAGTGCTTCACCAGCCCGCGGGCCTCGAGGAGCGGGGTCATGCGGGCACCCTGATGCATGCGGCCGCGCGCCCCGGGCCGCGTGGCGCCAGCGGCGGCGGCGCGGCGGCGCAGGCCGGCTCGGCATATCGGCAGCGCGGCGCGAAGCGGCAGCCTGCCGGCATGGCGTCGGGCGGGGGCACCTGGCCCGGGATGGCGTCGAGGCGCTCGATCGGCCCCTCGAGCCGCGGGATCGAGGCGAGCAGGCCCTCGGTGTAGGGATGCAGCGGCCGCCCGAAGATCTTGGCCGCGGGCGAGGTCTCCACGACGCGGCCCGCGTACATCACGAGGACGCGATGCGCGACCTCGGAGACGACGCCGAGGTCGTGCGTGATGAGGATCACGGCCATGCCGAGCTCGCGCTGCAGGCCGCGCAGCAGGTCCAGGATCTGCGCCTGGATCGTCGCGTCGAGCGCCGTCGTCGGCTCGTCCGCCAGCAGCAGCTTCGGCCGGCAGGCGAGGGCCATGGCGATCATGACGCGCTGGCGCATGCCGCCGGAGAGCTGGTGCGGGTAGTCGTCGAGGCGCCGCTCGGCCGAGGGGATCTCGACGAGCTTGAGCAGCCTGAGCGCCTCGGCGCGCGCGCCCGCGCGGTCGAGCCCGCGATGGTGGACCAGCGCCTCCATGACCTGGTCGCCGCAGGTGAAGACCGGGTTCAGCGACGTCATCGGCTCCTGGAAGATCATGGCGATGTCGCGGCCGCGGATCTCGCGCATCCGCGGCTCGGGCAGCGCCATCAGGTCCTGCCCCGCGAAGTCGATGCGGCCCGCCACGCGGCCGGGCGCCGGGATCAGGCGCATGATCGACAGGGCCGTGACGCTCTTGCCGGAGCCAGACTCGCCGACGACGCCGAGGATCTCCCCCGGCGCGAGGTCGAAGCTCACGCCCTCGACGACCGTGTTGCGGCCGAAGGCGACGGACAGGTCGCGCACGGAGAGGAGCGGGGCGTTCACCGCAGGTCGACCTTCATGCGCGGGTCGAGCGCGTCGCGCAGCCCGTCGCCGATCAGGTTGAGGCCGAGCACCGCGACCGCGATGGCGAGGCCGGGATAGAGGCAGATCCACGGTGCTTCCTGCACGAAGTCGCGGCCGTCGGCGATGATGTTGCCGAAGGTCGGGAGCGGCGGCGGCGGGCCGACGCCGATGAAGCTCAGCACCGCCTCGGCGAGGATCGCGATCGCGAAGATGTAGGAGAGCTGGACGATCAGCGGCGTAAGGCCGTTCGGCAGGACATGGGTGAGAAGGATGCGCGCATGGCCCGCGCCGACCGCGCGCGCGGCCTCGACATAGGGCATCTCGCGCACCACCAGGACGGCGGCGCGCGCGACGCGCGCCGTCCGCGGCGTGTAGGTGATCGACAGCGCGAGCACTGCGTTGAACTCCGACGGGCCGAGAACCGCGGCGATGGCGATGGCGAGCAGGATCCCCGGGAAGGCCATCATCGCGTCCATGACGCGCATGACGACGTTGTCGAGGTGCCTGAAGTACCCGGCCAGGCCGCCGATGACCGCGCCGCAGACGCCGGTGATCAGCACGACCATCAGGCCGATGCGCAGCGACACCTGGCTGCCGTGGATGATGCGGCTCAGCACGTCGCGGCCGGCGCGGTCGGTCCCCAGCCAGTGCACGTCGTTGGGCTCTCCGAGCCGGTAGCGGAAGTTGTTGCGCAGCGGGTCGTGGGGCGCGATCAGGTCCGCGAGCAGCGCCATCAGCACGATCGCGCCGAACAGCGTCGCGCCGACCATGAAGGAGCGGTGGTTGAGCAGGCGCCGCCAGAGCGGCGTCGGCGCGGCGATGGCGGGCGCCTCAGCGGTCATAGCGCACCCGCGGGTCGACGACCGCGTAGAGGATGTCGACGGCGAGGTTGACCAGCACGAAGACGGTCGCCGTGAGCAGCAGGCCGCCCTGGATGACCGGGAAGTCGCGGCGCAGGATGCCACCGATGATCAGGCGACCGACGCCTGGGATCGAGAAGACCTGCTCGATGACGATGGCGCCGCCCAGCAGGATGCCGACGCTAAGCCCGATCACCGTGATGACGGGGATCATGACGTTGGCGAGCGCGTGCTTGAAGATCACGACTCGGTTGGGCAGGCCCTTCGCCCGGGCGGTGCGCATGAAGTCCTGGCGCAGGACGTCGAGCATCGAGGCGCGGGTCATGCGCGCCAGCAGCCCGATCTGGGTCAGCGCCAGAGCCAGCGCCGGCATCGCCATCGAGCGCAGCCAGCCGACGGGGTTCTCGGTGAGCGGGACATAGCCGCCGGTCGGCAGCCAGCCGAGCTGGACGGCGAAGAGGTAGATCATGACGAGGCCGAGCCAGAAATCCGGCAGCGACAGGCCTGCGAGGGCCACCGTCATCGTCGCCTGGTCGACCCAGGTGTTGACGCGCATCGCCGCGAGGATGCCGGTCGCCACGCCGACCGCGATGGCGAGGACGAGGGCGAGCGCCGTCAGCGAGAGCGTCACGGGCAGGCGCTCGAGGATCGCCTCGGTGACGCTGCGGCGCAGCAGCACCGACTGGCCGAGGTCGCCCTGCGCCAGCGCCGCGTACCAGCCGAGCAGGCGCTCGTGGAAGGGGCTGTCGAGGCCGTAGACGCTGCGGATGCGGGCGATGTCGGCCGCGCTCGCACCCGGCCCCGCGAGCTCGGCCGACACGTCGCCGGGCACGAAGTAGATGAGGACGAAGGTCAGCAGCGAGACGATGAACAGCACCGGCAGGGCCGCGATCAGCCGGTTCGCCAGGAAGCGGATCATGCCCGTTCGCTCGTGCGTCGTGGATGCGGCGACGGGCGCGTCCCGGGCGGCTGGCGCCGGCCGGGACGCGCCCGCGCGGGCGCCCCGGTCAGGCCAGCCAGACGTCCCACATGCGCGGTGCGCGATAGGGCTTGAAGTTCTCGACGTTCGCGCGCGCGCCCTGGATGATGCCGAAGTCGCCGAGCTTGATCGCCGTCACGTTGTCGTACATGCGGCGCTGCAGGTCGGCCATTGCCTTCTGGCGGTCGGCCAGCTGCGGCGAGGACTGGAGGCGGCCGAAGGCCTCCTCGAGGATCGGATCCTCGACATGCGTCTGCATCTGCGGCTTGGCGAAGAAGCCGGCGACGTTGAACGGCCCCTCGTAGGGCTCGATGCCCATGCCCAGCGCCCAGAGATGCCAGCCCTCGGGCTTGAGGCGCATGCTCGACGCGGTCGGCCAGTCGACGATGTGGGCGCGCACGTTGATGCCGAGGAGGCGGCGCAGCTGCTCCGTGCCGACCTCGGTGACGCCCTTGTGGTTCGCGATCGTCGAGTCGCCGAGGAAGACGATCTCCTCGCCCCTGTAGCCGGACTCCGCGAGCAGCTGCTTCGCCTTGGCGACGTTCTTCTGGTTGTAGAGCTCCTTGCCGATGTCGCCCGCGAAGTAGGTGCCGCCGGGATGCTGCCAGCCATGCGTCATGCGGTAGAGGCCGTCATTGGCGATCGCGATGATCTCCTCGTAGTCCAGCACGGCCTGGATGGCCTGGCGGAACTTGAGGTTCTGCATCGGGCCCTGCGAGTGGTTCATGATGATCACCTGGAAGGCCCAGGGCATCATCTCGTGGATCCTGATGTTGCGGTTGGCCTTGAGGCGCTGGGCCGCCGGCGTCGGGATCAGCTCGTTGACGTGGATCTCACCCGCCTCGAGCGCCGCGGCGCGCGCGCCGGCCTCGGGCATGAAGCGGATGCGCACGCTGTCCAGGTGCGCGGTCTTGCGGCCCGCGAAGCCGTCGCGCTCCTTGTAGGCCGTGTTGGCGACGTAGCCGTCGAAGCGCCGCAGCAGCACGTGCGAGTCCGGCCGGTACTCGGCGAACTGGAACGGGCCGGTGCCGATGTAGTCGATCTTGTTGGCCTCCTTGCCGCCCTGCTCCTCCGGCATGATCGCGAAGGGCGCGCGGGGGCTGGAGATGCCGTCGAGCAGGCTGGGCACCGGCTTCGAGAGCTTCATCACGAAGGTATCGGGCGAGGGTGCCTCGAAGGCGACGACGTCGCGCAGCACGGCGCTGCTGTTGCCGACCTTCTTGTAGCGCTCCATCGAGGCGCGCACGTCGGCGGACGTCATGTCCTTGCCGTTGTGGAACTTCGCCTTGCGGAGCTTGAAGCTGTAGGTCATCCCGTCGGGCGAGATGTTCACGCCCTCGGCGAGGTCGGGGACGACGTTGCCCGCCTCGTCGCGCGCGTAGAGCGTCTCCCAGATGTGGGTCGTGATGTTGCGCGCGTGCTGCGCCGACGTGGTCTGCGCGTCGAGCGAGGGCGGCGGCGACTGCTGCGCGACGATGGCCTCGCCGCCTTTCTTCTGGGCGATGGCGGGCGCGCCGACGACGGTGGCCGCGGCGCCTGCGCCAGCGACCGCCGCATGGAAGCGACGACGTGTGATCATGTTCATCTCCCCGTTTCCCTGCGCGCCGCCAGGCGCGGCGCCCTGGGGAGAGGATAGGTTGCCCGGATCGCCCGGCGCAATCGCGCGATCCCTCAGGTTCCGTCTCGCGGAACGTCGACGCGCCATTCGCGCGCGAAGACCTCGCCGTCGCCATCCTCGGCCCTCGCGGAGAAGGCGAGCACGTAGGCATCGCGCGTGGCGTGCATCGCCGAGCGGGTGAAGAGCCGCGCCTGCCAGGCGCCGCGGCCGATCTCCATCTCCTCCTCGATCGAGGCCCGCGCGCTCCCGGGGTCGTCGTCGCGGATGGAGAAGCGCCGGACGATCCGGTGCCCGATCTCGGTACCTGTCTCGCCGAGGCGCCAGCGCCGCCCTGGCCCGAGGAAGCCGCCATCGCCCTCGACGATGTATTCGCGCTCGCCCGTGGCGACGTCGTGCCGGTGGTGCCTGCGGATCGTGGCCGGCTGCAGCACCTCGACGGCGCAGGCCGGCCCCGTGGAGGGCGGCGCGAAGGCGGGATCGGCTGGCGCGCCTTCGACCGGGCGCACGGGCAGGACGAGCCTGCTGCCGCGCGTCGCGATGGCGAGCGCGACCGGCTCGGGGCTCGGCCAGAGCACGGGCCAGTAGGCGGTGGACAGCGCGAGGCGCAGGCGATGGCCGGGGCGGAAGGCATGCGCCGTCTCCGGCAGGCGAAGCCGCACGCGCGTGCGGCGACCCGGCTCCATCGGCACGACGTGGTCATGGCCCTCGCGGTGGCAGAGGTTCAGCATGCCGAGCGCGACGCGCGTCGACGCGCCGTCGGGCGCGACGTCGCAGAGCCGCGCCACGAGCATCGCCACCGGGCGATCGACCTCGAGCTCGAGCTCGAGTTCCGCTGCGCCGAGGATCTCGATCCTCTCGCCGAGCGGCGCGCTGTCGAGGCAGAGCGAACGCCCGTCGTCGGCGCGCTGGTCGCGCGGCGCCTCGCCGGGAAGGCCCATGCTGAGCCATTCCGGCGCGCACGCGCCGATCGACTGCGGCGAGCGGTGGTGCAGCGAGGCGTCGCCGCCAGGCGCGTCCGCGAGCCCCGTCGTGGTGAGGAAGAACGCGCGCGGCGCGATGCGCGGCGAGGGCCAGGCCTCCTCGGCGACCCAGCGCCCGCGCTCGACGCCGTGGTCGGGGCCCAGGCCGCGCTCCTCGGGCATCCAGGCCCGCAGCATCGGCACGCCGGCCATCGCGGCGGCGTCGCCGCGCAGCGCATGGGCGAGGAAGCGCTCGCATTCCTCCATGAAGCCGATGGCGGGGCCCGGGATCCCGTCCTGCGGGTAGTGGTGGCCCCAGGGGCCGACGATCCCCCAGCGCGGCACGCGCGCCGATGCGAGCATGCGCGGCACGGCGCGCGAGATGTAGTCGGCCCAGCCGCCGACCGCGAGGACCGGGCAGGCGATCGCGCCCGGGTCGTCCGCGTGCGAGCCGTGGCGCCAGAACGCGTCGCGGCGCTGGTGGCGCAGCCACTCGACGATCCACGGCCCGTTCGCCTCCAGCCGCTCGCGCCACATCGCGCGCCAGCGCGGGCCCGCGATGTCCGGGTCGGGCGGGCGCATGTTGAACAGCATCATGGCGTCGTTCCACCAGAGCTGCTCGACCAGCGGCACGCCACCGGTGAAGTGCAGGCTCTCGTCGTAGCGGTCCTGCGCGCCGCAGACGGCGACGATCGCCTTGAGCGCGGGCGGCCGGCGCATCGCAGCCTGGATCGCGGCGAAGGCGCCCCAGGACTTGCCGAACATCGCCACCGCGCCGCTGCACCAGGGTTGCGCCGCGATCCACGCGACCATCTCGCAGGCGTCGTCCTGCTCGCGCGACTGGAATTCCTGCGCGAGCACGCCGTCGCTGTCGCCGGAGCCGTGCATGTCGACGCGCAGCGCCGCGTAGCCGCGCGCGGCGAACCAGGCGTGGATGGGCTCGTCGCGCGGCCGCGTCGCGTCGCGCTTGCGGTAGGGCATGTACTCGACGATGGCCGGCGCCGGCCGCGCGCGCGCATCCGCGGGAAGCCAGAGCCGCGCGGCGAGGCGCCTGCCGTCGGCCAGCGGGATCCAGAGGTTCTCGACCACCTCGGGGGAGGGATCCGCCATCGCGCTCAGCCCCGGTAGGCCGGTTCCTCGCGGTCGAGCACGCGGCGCCAGGCGTCGAGCAGGAAGCGGCCCTCCAGCTTGTCGCTCCACGTGCCGCGGTAGTTCCAGCGCAGCGCGTCGGGCTGCTTGCGCAACTGCTGTCCCGTCCACATCGCCATCAGCTGGTACTGGCAGGTCTGCTCGACGACGAGCAGCTCGTGGAAGGCATCGGCGACGGTCGGGCCGACCGACAGGATGCCGTGGTTGGCCATCACCATGACCGTCTTGTCGCCCAGCGCCTCGGCGAGGCGGAAGCCCTCGTCGAGGCCGCCCGCGGGGCCGGTCATCGCGTCGTCGTAGGCGACGCGGTCGTTGACGATCAGGTTGTTGTGGTGCGCGAGGGCGAGGCGCCCGTTGTCGATCAGCGACAGCGCCGTGGTGTGCGGCGGATGCAGGTGCAGCACGCAGCGCGCGTCCGGCCTGGCCTTGTGGATCGGCGCATGGATGTGGAAGGCGACGGGGCGCACCACGCCCTCGCCGCGCACGACCCGGCCGTCGTAGTCGACGACGATCAGGCTCGAGGCCGTGATCTCCTGGAACAGCATGCCGCGCGGGTTGAGCAGGTAGAGCTCGTCGCCCGGGAGCATCAGGCTGAAATGGTTGCCGATGCCGTTGTTGAGGCCGAGGCGCTGGCTCACCCGGAACGCGGCCGCGAGGTCGCGCCGCAGCTCCGCCTCCGCCGCGTCGCCGAGGCCGCCCGCCGCGCCTGCCCTGTCGTCGATGCCGTCCATGGTCCCCCTCCGGTCGATGGATCCGATCCTAGTTCAGCCCGCCGCTTCGCGCAGCGCGCGGCGCAGCGCCTGCGTCGCCTCCTCGTCGATGCCGGGTCCGCCCGGCGTCGCGACGACGACCACGCCGTAGTCGCGCCGCGCGCCCTCGGCCGTCACGCGGCCGAGCTGCAGGTCCTCGAGCACGGCCGCCGGGTCGCGCTCCAGCGGGTCGCCCCAGCCGCCGCCGCTCGCGAGCACGTGGCGGAACACGTCGCCGCGTCGCATCGCCACCGGCTCGGTCACGAGCACCGGCAGCACGCGCTCGCCCGGCGTGCCGGGGTTGAGCACGGACATGGAGCCGCTCCCCGGCCGCCCGCCGGCAAGGCCATGGGGCGGGAAGCGGCGCTTGTCGGAGCGCACGGTGAGCGTCGCCTCGTCGGCGAGCAGGCGGAACTCGCGCTCGATCGCGAGGCCGCCGCGATGGAGCCCGGGACCGCCGCTGTCGGCCACGAAGCCGTAGCGCTCGACGCTGATCGGGTACTCGGCCTCGATCGCCTCGACCGGCACGTTGGACTGGTTGGCGCCGAGATGCGCGACCGCGTCCTGGCCGTCGCGCGCCATGCCGCCGCCCCAGGCGCCCATGATGGTCTCGACGAAGATGAACGGGCGGCCCTCGTGCCGGCCGCCGATCGTCGGCAGGGTCGAGCCGCCGCTGCCATCGGCGGGCACGCGGTCGGGCAGCGCCTGCGCGAGCGCGCCCATCAGGCAGTCCATCATGCGGAAGCCAGTGATGCCGCGCGCGCCGCAGGCCGCGGGCGGGCGCGGGTTGACGATCGTGCCCGGCGGGGCGACGACGCGGATCGGGCGGGTGAAGCCCTGCGCGTTCGGGATGTCCGGCGACAGCACCGAGCGTATCGCCGCCCAGGACGCGGCGTTGGTGAAGGGCACGGGCGAGTTGATGCCCGCGCGCACCTCGGGCGAGGTGCCGGTCCAGTCGACGACGATCTCGTCGCCGCGCACGGTGAGCGCGACGCGGAAGGGGATCGGCTCCGGCGCCTCGCCGAGGCCGTCGATGTGGTTCTCGAAGCGCCACGTGCCGTCGGGGATGTCGGCGATCTCCGCGCGCGCGAGGCGCTCCGCGTGGTCGTGGATCTCGTCGCAGGCGGCGCGGAAGCGCGCCGGCTCCCAGCGCGCGAAGAGCTTCGCGAACTCTCGCTCGCCGACGAGGCAGGCGGCGAGTTGCGCCTTCACGTCGCCCAGCACCTTGTCCGGCACGCGGACGTTGGCCGCGAGGATGTCCCAGATCGCCGCGTTCTCGCGCCCGCCGTCGAACAGCTTGAGCAGCGGCAGGCGCAGCCCTTCCTGGAAGATCTCGGTCGAGCCGATCGAGTTGCTGCCCGGGACGATCCCGCCGATGTCGTTCTGGTGCGCGACCGTCGTCGCCCAGCCCTCGAGCCTGCCGGCCACGAAGATCGGCCGCACGATGTAGATGTCGGGCAGGTGCTGGCCGGCGGCGAGGTAGGGGTCGTTGAAGATGTAGACGTCGCCCTCGGCGACGCGCGCGCCCTGCGCCGCGATCAGGTTGCGCATGGCGTCGTGGAAGCTGCCGAGGTGCAGCGGCGTCGTCGCCCCCTGGGCCAGCGTGCGGCCGCTCGCGTCGCAGATCGCGGTCGAGTAGTCGATCGCGTCGCGCACGATGCTCGAGCACGACGTGCGCATGACGACGATCGCGAGCTCGTCGGCGATCGTCTCGAAGGCGCTCTTCAGCACCTCGAGCTCGAAGGTGGAGATGCGCGCGCTCATGCCGCGTCGCCCGCGAAGGCGATCACGATGCCCGACCACGCGTCCAGCCAGGCCTCGGCGTCGGGCGGCACGACCGTCGTGCCCTCGTAGTCCTCGATGACCAGCGGCCCGCGGCGCGGCCGCGCCGACAGTCCCGCGCGGCCGATCACCGGCGCGTCGGCATGGCCGTGAGCTGGGCCGAAATAGCAGCGGCGCGTGCCGCGAGCGGCATCGCCGCCGCTGCCGGCCTGCGGCGTCGCATCCGCCGGTCCCTCGGCTTCACCCGCGAGGGTCGCGGTGACCTCGAGCGCGACGACCTCGACGCCGAAGCCGAGCCGGAGGCCGTAGGTGCGCGCGTGCTCGTCCTCGAAGCGCCGCGCGAGCGCGGCGACGGAATCCAAGCAAGGCGCGCCGGGATCGACATCGACGGGCAGCTCGAAGGCCTGGCCGACATAGCGCATCGCGGCGATCCGGCGGATGCCCGCCTCGCCTCGGCGCGCGTCGAGGCGCGCGACGACGCGGGCCTCGAGTTCGTCGAGCGCGGCGCCGAGCGCCCCCGGGTCGAGGCCGTCGATGCGCCGCGCGAAGGCGCGCGAGAGGCTGAACTGCACGTCGCCGACGCAGAGGCCGACCGCGCTCAGCACGCCCGCGGCCGGCGGCACGATGGCCTTGCGGATCTGAAGCTGGCGCATCAGCTCCGCCGCGAAGACGCCGCCATTGCCGCCGAAGGCGACGAGGGCGAAGTCGGCGGGGTTGCGGCCGCGATAGGTCGAGACCGCCTTGACCGCGCGCACCATGCTGGCCGCGGCCACGACGAAGACCGACCAGGCCGCCTCGTCGAGGCCGATGCCGAGCGGCCGCGCGACGACCTCCTCGAGCGCGCGCCGCGCGAGCGCCGCGTCGATCCGGACAGCGCCGCCGGCGAGCGCGGCCGGGTGGAGATAGCCGAGCGCGACGTTCGCGTCGGTCACCGTGGGCGCCGTCCCGCCCGCGCCGTAGCAGGCCGGCCCGGGCACGGCGCCGGCGCTGTCCGGGCCGACCTTGACCATGCCGGCGCGGTCGAGGCGCACGATGCTGCCGCCGCCGGCGCCGACCTCGGAGATGTCGATCACCGGCAGGCGCAGCGCGTAGCCGCCGCCCTTCAACAGGCGGCTCGAGAGCGAGATGCCGCCGCCGACCTCGTACTCGTCGGTGCGCGAGATGCGCCCGTCCTCGACCAGCGAGGCCTTGGCAGTGGTACCGCCCATGTCGAAGCTGATCGCGTCGCGCTGGCCGCGGCGCAGCGCGGCATGCGCGGCGCCGATCACGCCGGCGGCCGGGCCGCACTCGACGATGCGCGCCGGCATCTCCATCGCCTGCGCCGCGTCGAGCACTCCGCCGCCAGACTGCATGACGAGCAGCCTGCCCCCGAGGCCCGCCGCGCGCAGCCCGTCGCCGAGGCGGCGCAGGTAGGCGGCGACCGGTGGCCCGACATAGGCGTTGATGACCGTCGTGCTGGTGCGCTCGTACTCGCGCATCTCCGGCAGGACGTCGACCGAGAGCGAGACGAAGGCGCCGGGCAGCGCGGCCCGCAGCATCTCGCCGGCCCGTCGCTCGTGCGCGGGGTTGGCGTAGGAGTGCAGGAAGCAGACGGCGATGGCCTCGACGCGCGCGGCGCGCAGGGTCGCGATCGCGGCCTCGACGTCGCGCTCGTCCAGCGGCACGCGCACCGCCCGGTCGGGGCCGAGGCGCTCCGTAACCTCGAGGCGCAGGTCGCGCGGCGCGAGCGGCGGCGGCTTGGCGTAGCGCGCGTCGTAGAGGCGGGGCACGCGGATCCGGCGCAGCTCGAGCACGTCGCGGAACCCGCGCGTGGTCAGGAGCGCGGTGCGCGCGCCCTTGTGCTCGAGGATGGCGTTCGTCGCCACGGTGCAGCCATGCAGGATGTCGCCGAAGTCGCCGGGCGACAGGCCGTTGTCGCGGGAGAGCGCGAGGATCCCCTCGACGACCGCGCGGCCGTAGTCGTCCGGCGTGGATGGCAGCTTGCGCGTGGCCAGCCTTCCGTCCGGGAGGAAGGCGGCGATGTCGGTGAAGGTGCCGCCGATGTCGGCGGCGACCTTGATGCGGCGGGGCGCGTGCATGGGCCGGCGCGCAGGCTAGTCCCGCGCCATCCGCCCTGTCGAACCGCGATTTCGGCACGCGAACCGCGAATTGACATCCGGCGTGGCAGGGCCGGACAGTCCGCCGACGCTCAACGGGGGGAGGAAGAGGATGGCGGCGATCGTGCGGCAGCTCGGCAGGACGGACGACGAGATCGCGGAATGGCAGCTGCGCTGCGACATGGCGGCGGTGTTCCGCGTCGCCGCGCGGCTCGACTGGAACGAGCAGATCGGCAACCACAACTCGGTGATGCTGCCCGGAGGCGGCGACCGCCCGCTCTTCCTCATCAACCCGCGCGGGATGCTGTTCCAGGAGATGACGGCGAGCTCGATGATCGTCTGCGACCTCGACGGCAACGTCGTGCGCGGCAAGGGCGAGCTGCGCAAGGTCGCCTTCCACATCCATGCCCGCATCCACCTGCGCAACCCCGCGGCGGCCTGCGTGGTCCACGTGCATCCGCCCTACCTGACGGCGCTGTCGCTGCTGGACGGCGCGGAGCTCGAGCTCGCGCACCACAACAACCTGCTGCTCAACGACCGCATCGTCTACGACCGCTCCGGCTGGCAGCCGGTCCAGGACAACGACGAGGGCGACCGCATCGCCGACCTGCTCGGCGACCGGACGATCATGGTGATGGCGCACCATGGCGTGACGACGGTGGGGCGCACGGTGCACGAGGCCTTCGACGAGTGCTTCATCGCCGAGCGCAACGCGCGCATCCAGATGATCGCGTGGCAGACCGGCAGGAAGATGGCCACGCTGCCCGACCAGGCGCGCCGCCGCTTCAACGGCCCATGGAGCGAGCGCGTGGATTCGCGCATGCATCTTGACGCGTGGCGCCGGATCCTCGACCGCGAGGAGCCCGACTACACCAGCTGAGGCGCCGTCTCAGCGCGGCGTCGGCGCCGCGCGCAGCCGCTCGAGCAGGGCCTGGCCCGGCTTGCCGTCCTCCGGCAGCCCCGCCGACCGCTGGAAGCGCCTGATGGCGGCGGCGGTGCGCTGCCCCATGCGTCCGTCGGTCCCGCCGGGGTCGATGCGCAGCCGCGCCAGCTCCTCCTGGATCCCGCGCAGCGTGCCGCGCTCGACAGCCTCGGTCGTGAGCTCGGCGAGCCGCGCCGTGGCGCGCGCGTCGCCGCCCAGCTCCGCGAGGAGGTAGTGGCTGCGCGCGCGCTCGAGGTCCCTGCCGATGTCGGCGCCGTCCTCGAAGATCTCCCCGAGCGCGTAGTTGGCCTGCGGGACCTGCTCGGCCGCGCGCTCGAACCAGGCGACGGCCTTGCGCATGTCGCGCGGCGTGCCGGCGCCGCGCGCATGGGCCATGGCGAGGTTGAACTGCGAGGGGACGTAGCCCTGGAGCGCGGCCTTCTCGTACCAGCGCACCGCCTCGACGGGATCGGGGTCGACGCCGCGGCCGCGCTCGTGGATGACCGCGAGGTTGTGCTGCGCGGCCGCCGTCCCGGCCTCCGCCGCGCGCGTGAACCAGCGGAGCGCCGCCGCCCAGTCCTGCGCCACGCCGTCGCCGGCCGCGTGCCGTGCGCCCAGCTCGAACTGCGCGCCGGCGTCGCCGCCGTCGGCGGCGTCGCGCAGGGCGTCGAGCGGATCGGCGGGCCGCGGCGGCGGGGTCGCGGGGGCTGGCCGGGCGGCTTGCGGCGCGCCGCCAGCCTGCGCGGCATCGGCGGGGACCGGGTCGGGCCTGGTCGCCGGCACGACGGGCGCGGCGACCTGCACGGGCGGAGGCCGGGGCGACGGCGGGGCGAGCAGGGACACGGCGAGGCCGCCCGCGATCGCGCCGGCAGCGAAGGCGCCGGCCAGCCGCGCCATGGCGGCGGCACCCGGCGCGCCGGATGGCCCCGCGGGCCTCTTGGCGTCTTCCTGCATGCGAGGCGCGGAGCCTACAGGGAAGGCGGGTCGGCTTTCACCCGTTATCGCGCGGGAGGCAGTCGTTGTCGCCCGTGCCCGCCGGTGCTAATCAGCCCCCCGTTTCCAGCCCAGCCCGCCCGAGGATCCCGCCCATGACCTCCAGCACCGGCGCCCGCAAGGTCGCCCTGATCACCGGCATCACCGGCCAGGATGGCGCCTACCTCGCCGAGCTGCTGCTGGCCAAGGGCTACGTCGTCCACGGCATCAAGCGCCGCTCCTCGTCCTTCAACACCGGGCGCGTCGACCACCTCTACGCCGACCCGCACGAGAGCGACGTTCGCTTCTTCATGCACTACGGCGACATGACCGACGCCACGAACCTGATCCGGATCGTGCAGGAGACCCAGCCCACCGAGATCTACAACCTCGCGGCCCAGAGCCACGTGCAGGTCAGCTTCGAGACGCCCGAGTACACGGCCAACGCCGACGGCATCGGGACGCTGCGCCTGCTCGAGGCGATCCGCATCCTGCGCATGGAGAAGTCGGTGCGCTTCTACCAGGCCTCGACCTCGGAGTTGTACGGCCTGGTGCAGGAGCGCCCGCAGCGCGAGACCACGCCCTTCCGCCCGCGCAGCCCATACGCCGCGGCCAAGCTCTACGGCTACTGGATCACGGTGAACTACCGAGAGGCCTACGGGATGTTCGCCTCCAACGGCATCCTCTTCAACCACGAGGGCCCGACGCGCGGCGAGACCTTCGTGACGCGCAAGATCACGCGCGCGGTTGCGGCGATCCATCTCGGCTTCCAGAGGAAGCTCTATCTCGGCAACCTCGACGCCAGCCGCGACTGGGGCCATGCGCGCGACTACGTCGAGGGCATGTGGCGCATCCTGCAGCACCGCGAGGCCGACGACTTCGTGCTCGCCACCGGCGAGACGCACACCGTGCGCGAGTTCGTCGAGCGCGCCTTCGCCGAGACCGGCCGCATGATCGCATGGCGCGGCACCGGCGTGGACGAGAAGGGCATCGACGCGCGCAGCGGCGAGACGCTGGTGGAGATCGACCCGCGCTACTTCCGCCCCACCGAGGTGGAGTTCCTGCTTGGCGACCCGGCGAAGGCGCAGCGCGAGCTGGGCTGGAGGCACACGACCAGCTTCGCCGACCTGGTGAAGGACATGCTGCGCAGCGACCTCGAGGTCGTGCGCCGCGAGCGCGCCGCGATGGGCCGCCGGGGCGAGTGATGCAGGGCTACGACCTGCGCGGCAAGCGCGTCTGGGTCGCCGGCCATCGCGGGATGGTCGGCTCCGCGGTCGTGCGCCGCCTGCAGGGGACGGGCTGCGAGGTGCTGGTCGCGGGGCGCGCCGACGTCGACCTCGTGCGCCAGGACCAGGTGGAGCGCTGGATGGAGCGCAACCGGCCGCATGCGATCGTGCTTGCGGCGGCGCGCGTCGGCGGCATCGTCGCCAACGACACGCAGCCCGCGCGCTTCATCTACGAGAACCTCATGATCGAGGCGAACGTCGTGCATGCCGCGTGGCAGGCCGGCGTCGAGAAGCTGCTCTTCCTGGGCTCGACCTGCATCTACCCGCGCCTCGCGCCGCAGCCGCTGGCCGAGGACTCGCTGCTGACCGGGCCGCTCGAGCCGACCAACGAGTGGTACGCGGTCGCGAAGATCGCGGGGATCAAGCTCTGCCAGGCCTATCGCAGGCAGCACGGCGCGCGCTTCATCTCGGCCATGCCGACGAACCTCTACGGCCCCAACGACAATTTCGACCTCGAGCACAGCCACGTCGTCGGCGCGCTGATGGTGAAGATCCATCGCGCGAAGCTCTCCGGCGCGCGCAGCGTCGAGATCTGGGGCACCGGGACCCCGCGGCGCGAGTTCCTGCATGTCGACGACTGCGCGGATGCCTGTGCGTTCCTGCTGCAGAACTACGACGAGGCCGGGATCGTGAACATCGGCTGCGGCACGGACGTCACGATCCGCGAGTTCGCGGAGACGCTGGCGCGCGTCATCGGCTGGGACGGAGAGTTCGCCTGCGACACGTCGCGCCCCGACGGCACGCCGCGCAAGCTGGTCGACGTGGCGCGGCTCTCGGCCCTTGGCTGGCGCGCGCGCATCGGCCTCGAGGACGGGCTGCGCTCGGCCTACAGGTGGTTCCTCGACAACGCGCCCGAGGCGCGGGGCTGAGGCCGCCGCTACTCGTGGAAGGCGACGAAGCCGTCGAGCGGCGCGCGCTCGGTGGCGAGCGTATTCTCCGGCGCCGACATGTCCGCGTAGCCCAGCGCCATGCCGCACACGACCACCTCGCCCTCGGGGATCGGCAGCACCGACCTGATCGCCGCGTGGTAGCGCGCGAAGGCCGCCTGCGGGCAGGTGTCGAGGCCGTGGCCGCGCGCGGCGACCATCAGGTTCTCGAGGAACATGCCGTGGTCCAGCCAGCTGCCGACCTCGAGCCGCGCGTCGATCGTGAAGACCATGCCGACGGGCGCGTCGAAGAAGGCGAAGTTGCGGGCGACCTGCGCGTGCATGCGCGCCTTGTCGCCCTTGCCGATGCCGAGCAGCGCGTAGAGGTCCCAGCCGACCTTGCGGCGGCGCGAGAGATAGGGCTCGAAGAAACTCTCGGGATAGTAGCGCCAGGGCGGATCGTCGCCCGGCCCGGCATCATGCGCGGCCTGCACCGCGGCGACGAGGCGATCGCGCGTCGCGCCGGTGGCCACGTGGACGCGCCAGGGCTGCATGTTGGTGCCGCTCGGCGCGCGCGCGGCGAGCAGCAGGAGATGCTCGACGAGCTCGCGCGGCGGCGCCTCGGGCAGGAAGGCGCGCAGCGAGCGGCGGGTCGCGATCGCGCGGTCGACGGCGTTGCGCGGCGCGATCCCGATGCGCGCGAGGAAGGCATCCTCCTCCGCGATGCTCATTCCGCGGTCCACCCGCCATCGACCAGCAGCGACGTGCCGGTGACGAGCGACGAGGCGTCCGAGGCCAGGTAGGCGACCGCGCCCATAAGGTCCTCGACCTGGCCGACGCGGCCGAGCTTGATCTTCGACAGGACCCAGGCGCGGTTCGCGGGGTCGGCGAGCCCGGGCCGGGTCATCGGCGTCTCGATGAATGTCGGGCAGAGCGTGTTGACGCGGATGCCGTGCGGCGCGAGGTCGAGCGCCGCCGCCTTCGTCATGCCCTCGATGGCGAACTTGGTCGCGCAGTAGACGCTGCGGCGCGGCCCGCCGACATGGCCCATCTGCGAGGACAGGTTGACGATCGAGCCGCCGCGCCCCGCCTCCTTCATGCCGCGCGCCACCGCCTGCATGACGAAGAAGGCCGCGCGCAGGTTGAGGTCGAGGATCGCGTCGTAGTCGGCCTCGGTCACGTCGAGGACATGCGCGTGCCTCGCGCTGCCGGCGTTGTTGACCAGCACGTCGAAGGACGGCCGCGCGGCGAGCGCCGCGCGCATCGCGGCGAGGTCGGTGACGTCGAGCGCGACGGCCTCGGCCCGGCCGCCCTCGGCGCGGATCGCGGCGGCGGCCTCCTCGACCTCGGCGCCGCTGCGCGCGACCAGCACCACCTCGGCGCCGGCCTGCGCGAGCGCCGCGGCGGCGGCGAGGCCGATGCCGCGCCCAGCGCCGGTGACGAGCGCGCGGCGCCCGTCGAGGCGGAAGGAGGGGGTCCGGGGAAGCGTGGTCATTCGGCGGCTCCAGCGTAGGGGACGTTGCGCCGGCCGTAGCGGCGCACGCGGACATTGGCCTGCTCTGCGTGCCCGTAGAAGCCCTCGAGCACGCACAGGCGCGAGCAGTGCTCGCCCATCAGCGCCGAGGCCGCGTCCGTGGTGACGCGCTGGTAGGTGCAGGTCTTCAGGAACTTGCCCACCCAGAGCCCGCCCGTGTAGCGCGCCGCGCGCCGCGTCGGCAGCGTGTGGTTGGTGCCGATCACCTTGTCGCCGTAGGAGACGTTGGTGCGCGGCCCGAGGAACATCGCGCCGTAGTTGGTCATGCGCGCGAGGAACCAGTCGGGGTCGCGCGTCATCACCTGCACGTGCTCGCAGGCGATGCGGTCGGCCTCGCGCGCCATGTCCGCGTCGTCGTCGCAGAGGATGACCTCGCCGTAGTCGCGCCAGGCCTGCGCCGCGACGTCGGCGGTGGGCAGGATCCGCAGCAGCCGCTCGACCTCCGCCATCGTCTCGCGCGCGAGGCGCTCCGACGTCGTCAGCAGGAAGGCGGGTGAGGTCGGCCCGTGCTCGGCCTGGCCGAGCAGGTCGGTGGCGCAGATCTCCGCGTCCACCGTCTCGTCGGCGATCACCATCGTCTCGGTCGGGCCGGCGAGCAGGTCGATGCCGACGCGCCCGAAGAGCTGGCGCTTGGCCTCCGCGACATAGGCGTTGCCGGGGCCCACGATCATGTCCACCGGCGCGATGCTCGCGGTGCCGAGCGCCATCGCGCCCACGGCCTGCACGCCGCCGATGACGTGGATCTCGTCGGCGCCGCCGAGATGCATCGCCGCGACGATCGCGGGATGCGCGCCGCCCTTGAAGGGCGGGGCGCAGGCGACGATGCGCTTCACGCCGGCCACCCGCGCGGTGACGACCGACATGTGCGCCGAGGCGACCATCGGGTAGCGCCCGCCGGGCACGTAGCAGCCGACGGCGTTGACGGGGATGTTGCGGTGGCCGAGCACGACGCCGGGCATCGTCTCGACCTCGATGTCCGCGAGCGCGGCCTTCTGCCTTTCGGCGAAGTTGCGGACCTGCGCCTGCGCGAAGCGGATGTCGTCGAGGTCGCGCCGCGCGACCTTGGACATCGCGGCCTCGATCTCCGCCTCCGACAGGCGGAACGAGGGCGGGGACCAGGCGTCGAACCGCGCGGACAACTCGCGCACCGCGTCGTCGCCGCGCGCCTCGATGTCCGCGAGGATGCCCTCGACCGTCGCGCGGACCTTCGCGTCCGCCTCCGCGCGCACGCCCGCGTCGATGCCGCGCTTCAGGTGCCTTGCCATGGTCGTTCCCTTCCTTCGTGGTCGCGCGCAGGCTCCACGGGGCGGGGCCCCGCGTCAATCGCCCCGCGCCGTGCCCGCGGTTGCCGCCCGGCCCGCCGACCGCTATATCGCGGCGACGGATTGGGGCGTCGCCAAGCGGTAAGGCAGCGGTTTTTGGTACCGCCATTCCTAGGTTCGAATCCTAGCGCCCCAGCCATCCCGCGCCCCGACCCACGGAGAATCCCGCGATGAAGACCCCCGCGCGCGCCGCCTGCATCATCGGCTGGCCCGCGCGGCAGTCGAGGTCGCCGAAGCTCCACGGCTACTGGATCCGCCGCTACGGCATCGACGGCGACTACCGCATCGAGGAGCACGCGCCCGAGGCCTTCGCCGCCTTCGTCCGCGACCTCGCGGCGCATGGCTATGTCGGCGCCAACGTCACCATGCCGCACAAGGACGCGGCCTTCGCGCTCTCGGAGCCCGATGCGCGCGCCCGCGCGGTCGGGGCCGCGAACACGCTCTGGCTCGATGGCGGCGCGCTGCGCTCGACCAACACCGACGTCGAGGGCTTCATCGACGCGCTCGACCATTCCGCGCCCGGATGGGACCGGCTGTCGCGCTCGGCGGTCGTGCTCGGCGCGGGCGGCACCGGGCGCGCCATCGCCTACGGGTTCCTCGAGCGCGGGATCGCGGAGATCCATGTCGTGAACCGCACCCGCGCCAGGGCCGAGGAGATGCGCGCGCGCTTCGGCTCCGCGATCCATCCCGCCACGTGGGAGGACCTTCCGCGCCTGCTGCGCGAGACGCGGATCCTCGCCAACGCGACCTCGATCGGCATGGTCGGCAAGGACGCGCTCGACATCGACCTCTCGCCGATGCCGGAGGGAAGCGTGGTGGGCGACGCGGTCAACGTGCCGCTGGTGACGCCGCTGCTCGACGCCGCGCAGCGCCGGGGCTTCCGCACCTCCAACGGGCTCGAGATGCTGCTGCGCCAGGCGGTGCGCGGGTTCGAGCTCTGGTTCGGCGTGCGCCCGGAAGTGACCGACGAGTTGCGCGACCTCGTCGCCGCCGACATCCCCAGGCGCTGAGCGCCCCGCCAGCCTTCGCGGCCGGCCGCCAGCCGAACGACCCGGAGCCCCGTTCATGTCCAGCCTCGTGATCGCCCTTGCCAAGGTCGAGGAGCCGCCCGCGGCGCGCGTCACCGACGACACGAGCGCGCTCGCGCTCAGGCGCTTCGTCTTCGAGCCGCTCGTCGCCTGGGACAGGGGCCGCGCGCGGCCGGCGCTGTTCTCGTACTGGAGCCACGACGCGGAGGGGCGGCGCTGGCGCTTCGCGATCCGCGACGGGGCGGCCTTCCATGATGGCACGCCCGTCGAGGCCGGCCATGTCCTCGACTTCGTCGCGGCGATGCAGGCTTCCATCGACGGGTTCGGGATGAGGTCCTCCTACGCCCGCTATCTTGCGCGCACGCGCTTGACGGCGCCCGATGCGCGGACCGTTCTCGTCGAGAGCGAGCATCCCTTCGCCGACATCCTCGACGTCTTCTCCGAGTTCCAGCTCCCGAGGCTGGCGCCGGATGGTCGCGCGACGCTCGGCACCGGGCCCTATCGCATCGTCGAGCTCGAGCCCGGCGTCCGGGCGGTGCTCGAGGCGAATGGAGCCGGGGGCATGGGCGCGAGCCGGGTCGTGCTCGAGGCCGTGCCGGACCCGGCGGAAAGATGGGACCGGCTGCGCTCGGGGCGCGCGGACATCGCGATGCAACTCGACCACATGGAGGAGCCGCCGGCGCGCGAGGCGCCGTGGCGATGGCTCGCCGCCACCAGCACGCTCTCGGTCATGTACTACCTGAACTGCGCGGCGGGGGCCTTCGCGGCGCCGGAGGCCCGCGTCGCGGCCAACCTCGCCATCGACCGCGAAGCGCTCGTGCGCGACGTCTTCCGCGGCCTCGCCGTCCCGTCGACGACGATCGTGAGCCCGGCGCACCTGGGCATGGCGGGCAGTGGCCTGCCGCCCTTCGCCTTCGACCCGGATCGCGCGCGGCGGATCGTCGATGCCCTGGGCGGGCCGCGCGACCTGCTGATGCGCACGCCCAACTTCCTGCCGGAGCGCGCGCCCGCGATCAGCCGCTTCGTCGCGGACGCGCTGGAGCGCATCGGCTTCCGCGTCGCGATCGAGGTCGAGGCGGACCGGCCCGAATACGCGCGCCAGGTCGGGCGCAAGCGCATCGGCGACCTCGCGATCTTCGATTCCTCGCCCAACAGCACGTTCCGGGTGCTCGACGACAAGATATCGAGCGAGAAGCGCGCGGTGTGGTGGCAGGGCTACCACGACGCTCGGGTGCAGCAGCTCGTCGCCGCAGCCGGCGAGGCAGTCGGCGACGACGCGCGCGAGGCAGCCTATGCGGCCTGCCTGCGGCGCCTCGGGGAGAATCCTCCCTGGCTCTACATCGCGCATCCGGTCGCGCTGGCCGCCGCGCGGCCCGACGCCCCGGGGCTGGCGCTCGATGCCAGGGGGACGCTGGCGCTCGACTGAGTCGGGCGGGCTTGCCATCGGGGCGCGTCCCTCCATAGTCGTGGTCATGGACGCCAGGCACGCCCGATCCCTTTCTCGCCGCCGGCTCGGTGCAGGCATGCTTGGCCTGGCGACGGTCGCCGCCGGCCAGCAGGGCCTTGCCGCCGGCGCGGATGTCGAGCTCCTCCTCGTGCTCCTCAACGACGGCTCCGGCTCGATCGACGAGGAGGAATACAGGCTGCAGCGCGAGGGCACGGCGAGCGCGATCGAGCACCCGCAGGTGCTGCGTGCCCTGCGCGGGCCGATCGCCGTCGCCTATGGCGAGTGGGGCTCGCCCGGCGGCGCGCAGCTGATCCTGCCCTGGACGCGGATCGCGGGGGAGGACGACGCCGGCGCCTTCGCGGACCGGCTGGTCGCGGCGCCGCGCCCGCCGCAGACCTGGAACGCGATCGGCGACGCGCTGGCCTCGGCCACCGACTGGATCCGCGCCGCGCCCTTCCGCGCGCCGCGCGCGACCATCGACCTCGCCGGCGACGGGCCGGACATGCGCAGCACCATCCCCGCGCCGGTGGCGCGCGACCGCGCGCTGGCCGCGGGCATCACGATCAACGCCCTCGCCATCCAGGCCGAGGGCTCGCAGGCCTTCATGGGCCCGCGCAACCTGCGCCAGCACTACGAGGACAACGTCATCGGCGGCCCGGGCGCCTTCGTCATGACCGCGAGCGACCGCGTCGACTTCGCCCACGCGATCTTCAACAAGCTGGTGCGCGAGCTCGCCTGAGGCCTGTATCGTCGCGCCTCGCGCGTCGGCCCGGCCGGGCGCGCGCGAAGGGGGCGGATGGACGGGGTCCTTGTTGCTGCTGCGCTTGCGAGCGCGTTCCTGCACGCGGCGTGGAACGCCGCGGTCAAGGCGACGCCGCGCCCCGCGGAGGCGATGGCCGGACAGATGATCATGGCTGCCGTCGTCTCCGTGCCCATCCTCGCCTGGACCGGCCTGCCGGATGCAGCGTCGCTCAAATGGGTGGCGCTCTCGTCGACGGTGAACGCCTTCGCTGTCGCGACGATGCTGCGGGCCTACGACGCCGCGGGCTATGGCGTCGTCTACCCGGTCGGCCGCGCCGTCTCCGTGATGATCGTCCTGCCGATGGCGGCGCTGCTCCTGGGCGAGCGCATGGGCCCGGCGGCGATCGCGGGCGTGGCGATGATCGCGTCGTCGCTCGCGCTGCTCGCGGCGAGCGCGTGTGGCGAGCGCGGCATCCCCGCGCGCGGCCTTACCTGGACCATCGCCTCGGGCATCTGCATCGCGCTCTACGTCCTGTGCGACGCGCAGGGCGTGCGCGCGGCGCAGTCCGCGCTTGCCTATGGCTGCCTCGCCTCGATCGCGAATGGCGCGGTGATGGCCTGGCGCCAGCGCCATCTCGGCAACCCGGTCCAGCTTGTCGCGAGCTTCCCCGTGGTGACGGTGGCCTCGGGCTTCGCCTCTATGGCCTCCTACCTGCTCATCCTCTGGGTCTGGGACCAGGGACCGATCGCGCCGGCGGCGGCGTTGCGCGACACCTCGGCCGTCTTCGCGCTGCTGATCGCGGTGTTCTGGCTCAAGGAGCCCTTCGATCGCCTGCGCGTCGCGGCGGTGCTCCTCGCGGCCGCCGCCGTGCCGCTGCTGCGCCTCGGCTGATGGCCGGGGCTTCCGGGGTGAACTG
>Ga0194129_10002522_pt1 | contig 27416 bp, 21 predicted proteins | sample TA2KigCa35mmetaG_FD_150862 | JGI IMG/M metagenome (GOLD analysis project Ga0194129, IMG submission 150862) | Freshwater microbial communities from Lake Tanganyika, Tanzania - TA2015038 Kigoma Deep Cast 35m | ecosystem: Environmental > Aquatic > Freshwater > Lake | place: Tanzania: Lake...
ATCAAAAGTAGTGGTACTTCGTGGGCGAACCACAGTGTCGAACGGCTGAACAACATACGAACCAGACTCATCGTATGTACGTCGTGCCATAACATTCTGAATTTCGCCGTAGGTAACTCGCTCAATCTTCTTTGTAATCTTACCTTCGCTGAACCGTAACAACTCAACAAAGTCGTCTGCGTTGGAAGTAAGATCCAACTGGGACATGGCAAACACAATCTTGTAACGGTCTGCTCCAGGAGCATTGTAGTTGTAAGACCCGATTGCGGGGTCACGCAGGGTGGAGTCTTCTTGTTCCGTAATAGAGTCACGAGTAATTGCAAAGCCAATCTTCTTGGACAGAAGGGAAAACTCTGTGCTGAAAGTCAAGTCTCGGTATGGAGTGCCACCAGCCGTTACGGTTCTAAACGGAGAGAACAGTAGCCGCTCGTTTCTAGCAAAGAAGCCGTCCACATAAAAGATGCCTTCGTCCACGGTAATCAGTTTGCACACTCCACTGTAGCCAGTGGTTGTGACTGGGGTCAATGTGTAAGTAGTGCTGCCCTTTGTAAAGGTAACTGTGGACGGAACACTGCCTCCTGAAATAAAGTCCAAAACCAAAACAAGATTACTGTCTGTGTTTGGATCAGGGTCAAGGTAGTGAACCACCTTCGCACGGAAACCAGTAGCCGTAAGGTATCCACCAACAAGTGTGCTGTAGTCAGCAATAGACGCTAGTGGGTTTGTTGCACCAGAAACGCTAAACATCACATAGTTTGCGTTCCTGATAGAAATGCCGCCGCCAACAATACGCGAACCGTCCTTGAACAGGTGGTCACCAATTTTGGAAACCTGTCCCTGAAGAATGGTCTGTAATTGGGTAAGTTCACGTGCCTGAACCGCGTATCCGGGCTTGAACAGCATACGCAAAAACCCCTTCGTGGGGTCAAAATCATCGTAATACGGGTTGATATTGAATATGCTTGGATCGTATGCCATGTGCGTTAGAACCCTAGACGGATTCGGAACTCCTCTTCTTGTCCAACAGAGCGTTGAATTGGTCTAACATTGTCTATGTATAACACTTCTCCCGATGCGGGAAGTATGTCTGGAGGGGTCACAGAAGCCACTATGTACGCACCAAGAGTAGTGCCTGTAAGTCCGTGGGTATCAACTCCCCTGAACTGTCCAATCACATTTGTAATGTACAAACGACCGTAGGACGGGTTCACAAAATCCCAATTGTAAACAGTTCCTGTTGCGTATTGGGTATAAGTTCCTGTGGCTCCTTGAGTGATGCTGTCGCCGTTAGAGAAGGAATTTGCAGTGAGTGTGCTTGTGGTAGTGTCTACACCACCAACAGGAGTGTTTGTAGAGGTTGCAATATCTAAAATCGTCAGCCCTGTGTACGAAGGCGTAAGATTTGTGTCAAAGTATGAAGGACCAACATCAATCACTCTGAAAAATTGATTGTCTCCGTCAATATTCACTAGAGCAGGATCCACTGCTCCGTTTGTGACCCAAATGTATTCGCCGTACTGGGGTTCAACAGAGTTAATATCAGCAGTAAAGCCGCTGTCGTCTCCAATAAGGTCAACAACACCAGCAACAAATCCACTGGTGGTTTGCAACTGTATTTTCAGTTCACTACCTGACTGCGATATCACCGTTCCTCTTGCAATGTAATCGTAGCCGTAAGAAATTCCTGTACTGACAGTTCCAGCAGGAATGGTTTGGCGAACGGTTTCACCCTGTAAAAACTGTGAAACTCTAGTAAGTTCCAGTCTATATCTTTCTTTTCTGTCGTTGTAGGTCACAAAAGCCCCAACACTGTTCTGTACCTTTACTGTTATGGGGGTCTGTGCAGACTTCAGACTGTCTACCTTTGCAGAGCAGAAGGACTCTGAACCCAAAAGTGCATTCGCAGGACTGCCGTCAAAAGCACTGTTGAGTTGTGTAGTAGAAACATTGCTGTCTGCCTTAAGGGTAATGTCTCTGAAGAAGGCTCGGTCTGATCCAGCAACCTGTCCTGATCCGTCTGATAGCAGTGGATTTTTGATGATCCCAAACTGGCGATACGATCCACCACCAATAAACTTGTCTGCGTCTTCTTCTGTAATGCTGACTATAATGATAATGTCTTTAACATTCAACTCTTTAAGAATGTTGCTGCCGTGACCACCTTTAGGAGAAACCACTGGAGTTAAAGTGGGGTGAACAGTTACTGTTTCTTTTCTGCTAACCACCTCTGCTCTTGCAACAGAGTAGTCCTCTCCCTTTCCAACAAGATCAATACCAGTTATTCGTTGTGATATCATACGCGGTTTGGCGTACGCTCCTGATCCGTCTCCACGAACAAGAATGTGTGGAGTAATTTCCACTGAAACCACATTTGAACCAACTGTCGGCGCAGTAAGCACAAACGGAATTACATCGTCCTGCACCGTAATGGTTATGTCGTTAGGGTTTCTAACAAGACTTGTAATTATTCCGTAGTTGTTTATTTCAGCAGGATTCTGTGTACTGTAGTTGATTCGTAAAGCGTAGCCAATGTAATTGGTGGTTGTGTTGTCTGTTATTTTTCCTCGTGATTCTGCGTCTGTTATGGTAACAGTTTTGGTGGTTGCGTTATACGCGCTGACACGTAGAGTGGCAATAGAACTTGAACCAGAACCGGAAACCACAGTATTTGGATACACACCAGCAGAGGCTCCTGCCGCGTTGCTAGACTCTATTCGCGTTAGTGCCCCTGAAACGGATGAAGTCTGCACATTGTACTGATTCGTGGTTTCAGTATCTGTGCTGATTGAGGCGTAATCAACAGGAATGTAGTCCGTTAACTCATACGGAAGATCAGACTCACGAACAGTTGCAAGATACTTCCAAATGTATCCGTCCGAGAGTGTAAATTCGCTGTACAGGGTTTGAGTCGGCTTCTCCGTAGACCCCGCACCGCCGTTATTACTGATGCACTTGTAAATATTGTTTTGGTCTGTTACCACAAAGAACTGTTTGGGATCGTTTTCGTCAAATAGGTCTACCGTGTCACTGTACTGGTCGTACACGGTTCCACTTGCCCATTCGTATCGGGGAAGGGCAAACAACACATTACGAGGAGACAATTTCTTGTACGCAATAATACTGTTCATTACTTCGTACTCACCACCAACACTGTCCGTGTATGTTGGTGGGCTGTTGTCGTTTGTCCAAGGAGTACTCTTGCCAATAAACAAGAAATACTGACTGTCGCCTCGCTCTAATTCAGCAAGGAAACTTTCAGCGTACGAGCGTTCTAGTGATGCTTTGATGAAACTTGCCATGCGCTCCTCTTTACAGTCCTATGTTTGAATATGTATCGCCCGCAAACTCGGGTCCGGTAGAGCGATACAGCGAATCCGGAAGAGAGAAGAATGTTTCCAGTGTTAACCCAGAGAACTCCGAGCCAAATGGAATGGTAGACAGATTCTTGTTGTTTGGGTGGTTTTCAATATCCCAATACGTGAGTCCGTATGGAGCAGTGCTTGGGTGTGCAGCACGGAGAGAGTCAGGCAAACGAGACTCTAGAGTGGTTCCGTACTTTCTAGCCAAGTACGAGTACACGCGATTTCGTTCTGCGTCGTCCAGTTTGCGGTCAAACACAATCACTTCGCTGATCACTCCTGCAAATGAGTACGAGGGAGTGTTTGTCTGCACAGAAGTGATCCACGCTGCTGATCCAGTGACACCGCTGCCTGTGGCTCCTGCACTCACATTTGCACCAATTCTGCCCAAAATAATGTCTACAGGATTGGACTGATCCGGTCCTGCGGCAAACTGATTTTCTAGTTGTGGTAAAAACTCGTCAGGCATACCAGTCTCCTTACAAACCGAATCGGTTTCGCAAAGCGTTAAAGTTCTGCTGAACTTCTGATGGAGTCAAATCACGTGAGTACACACGAGTATTTGAAACCGAGCCTCGGAAAGCGTAGTCCTTTCCACCCGCAGTAAATCTATTACCACTTGACCAATTTCCTATGCTGAACACAACATTTCCGTTATTGCTGCTACCTAATAGTTCTGATCCAGTTAATCCAGTGGTTGAAGTGTCTGCACCAGACTCGTCTGTGGTGGTGATCTTTACTCCATTTTTGTAAACTGTGTACCGAGTAGTTGTTCCGTCGTATTTGGAAACACACACCACATGATGCCAAGCATTTGCCGCGAAAAATCCTGGTGCTGATGTAATTAATTTCTGCGCTCCAGCCTGATTCACGCTCCACAGCAAACGCCCACCAGCGTAGTTGTCAAAATACGGAAGATCACCCGAACCCATGTACATATCGTGTCCACCCCCTACGGACGGCTTTACCCACGCCTCCCATGTAATGTTTCGGTTGCTGCCAAACACCAGTGGAGTATTTGTAGAGATTACACCTGGTCCGCCATTGAACACCACACACCCGCCTCCGTCCGATGAGTAGCCCACTTCATTCAGAACTTCAGAAATTGCACCAGTGGTGCTCAAATCGTACACCTTATTGATGGAACTACTCGTAAGGTCTTCAATTGAGATTTCACTGCCGTCAACCACTTCAATTCGGGGACGAGCAAACTGTACTTCTTCTCCCCTGTTGTTTGACCCGTACAGGAACACACGAAGCGCGTCTGTTGTGTTTGTAGAAGTCCACACCTTGTCGCCATGAGTGGCATTTACTAATCCTGAGTAGGTTGTTCCTGAGTTGGGCAGATAGTACCCGCTGTTGGGGTGGTTGGAGCCTGTGCCGCTGCCAACGGGATGAATATGACCAACAACCAGTACCCACTGGTTTTGCTTTCCAACATACGAACTATCGGCTTCTCCCCCTGAATCAAAATATGGATTGGTGTCTGTGGTTCCGTCGCTGCGCTTTAGAACAGCGGAACTGTTTCCAAAATACACATTACCATTACTCAACACCGCTCGTTTTACCCACACAGAATACCTGTACAGTTTGGTGCGGTCTACAGATACAACAGGAGTATTGAACCCAACATTAGGGTTGAATGACGCAACGGTGTCAATTGTAGAGTGGTTTTTGCCGTGCCACACGGTTTCGGCATAGCCTGAAGGTCCAGTCTTGTATCCCACTTCGTTTGCAGTAACGGTTCCAACCCTAGTGTAACCAGTAGGATAACTGCCTGATGACCGTATGGTTGTGCCTGCAATATCGCTGCTCGCAGGATACGGCTGCAAGAACACACGACCAATACGGTACTTTACCCCTGCTCCCAAACCCGTAAGCCCTATGAGAATGTTTGCGGCGGCGGCAGTTGTTAGTGTTTTTGTTCGTGTAACACGATACCACCCACTACCCAATGACTCAATTGTTCCTGGTGCGGAATCGTTGCTGCCAAGCGTGTAAATGTACACACTAGCACTTGTAATAGCGGCACCGTCGTCCCTACGAATGGTAAACGAAGCAGTCCATGTGGTGGAAGTGGTGGTGGAGTCTACCCACGCACCTGCGGCAGCACCGCCACCAGCAGTGCCTCTGTTCAAATAGATATTACTATTGGTTCCTGTGGTCATTTCGTATACTTCATCCGTGTCTATGCTGGCTCCATCGTCCTGCGTCACCAAGACAGCAGGGGTGAACCCTCCGTCTCCTCCCCACATGGACGGAGCAATGGGACCAATAAAGTTCAGAGGTGTTTCGCGCAACGGATACGGATCAAGCAGATTGGCAGTCTTTGCGGTCACAAACTCGCCCAGTGAAGCGGTCTTGCCTGCGTCGAATCGGTACAGCAGATTTTTGCTGATTGCGTATTCGTCGCTTGGTGGTGGAGAAACCGAACCAATCTGTCGCCCAGTGCTACGAGAACGGTTCAGCGCACGATCACCATTCACAAACGAATCAATACGACCACCAAGATCACGGGTGGCTTCTCCAATGCAAATACCCATACACACACCAGACACATGGGGATCGTATGCAATGAAATTCTGTGCTGCCCCTGACGCATCTCCCTGTGGTCGGAAACCCATGAGTCCCGAAGGCGGCAGAGACGCGCCTGGATACATGACTGTTCCGTTGGGCAAAATACTGTAGTACGAAGAGTTTTGCAGGCTGGTGTTTCGGTCGATTTCATTGTACGAGCGGTTGAACAGTACAGAGTCAAACCGCACATTGTTGCCGTACATGACGTTGGTGTTACGAGACGCAAGAACACCGTATCCGTAACTCAAGCCTTCAAGGGTGGGGCGGTACACCACAAAGATGTCTGCGTCATCAGTGATCTTTAGTGGACGCTTAAGATACAGGTGCTGCCCTGTGAGTAGTTTCTCTGCACTGCTACCTGCGGCAGTGAATCCCATGCAGATGCCTGCTGCAAGGCTTACACCACGGTAGAGAGTTTGTGGAGAGAACACCAGTCCGCCGTTGAATGAAATTCCAGTGGCTCCACCGAACCCTGCGGTTTGCAGGGTGGGTCGCAGTTTGTCGATGGTGACTCCTGCGTAGACTTGCGTGTATATTTCAGCAGGTTTATTTGTTACAAGTGTACTTACTGTTGGTGTAACAGGGTTGGTTCCGTTCCACATACCCAACACAGTGAAAGAGTGTCCAATGTGTCCAGTGTACGCGAGAGTATAGAAAGAAGAATCAAAGTAAAAAGTTTGCCCGTACCCACAAAATTGTTTTCTAACAACGGAGTCATTTATTCTCCACACAATGTTTGGCTCTTCGTACTCCAGTTCAAACACATAGTCATCGTATGCCGAAAAATTAGTGCTGTTCAAAGCACCAGCGTTTAGCAAATCTGCGTTGTCTTGTGTTCCGCTAAAGTTAGTAAGCCACAGAACTCTTCTTGACCTATTGAGATTGGTTGGTGTATTGTCGTGAGGACCGTAACTGTAAAATGCGTAGTCAATACCCGAAAATGAAGTTGAAGTAGCAGGGTCTCGGTCAAAACCAATAGCCATTAACCGTCCTGTAGTGAATCCTCCACACAGTCCGTTTAGGGCGAATCTGATTTTTGTTACAGCGTTTGTACTGTCATACAGATGCTTTGACCATCCGCCACTAGTAGTAATACTTGTATTTGTTGCTGTAAAAGAGCCGTTCCACCGATCCCATGTGGGCGGCAGGGCGTGATTAGCCTGTGGAGATGCGTCCGTCCACACATCTGTGCTTACACCGTTGACCACAGAACCACACACCCCGATGTTCTCTGGCTTCAGCCACAGCACAAGACCACGCATACCTTCAGGAGTCAACGACCCTTCTTTGCCGCTGTACCACGCAGTAGTGCTACCCAACGGGGCACCAATTGAATTGTGTGCGGTGAGTCCAAACTCGTCCATCACTGTGTATGTGTACCCCAAGTTTGTATTGTAGAACAGCGAACCCAGTGCAGCGGTGCTGCCGTTTGGTCCAACCTCTGTGGTAGAGCCAATGTACGGATTGTATCCAACAGGATAGAAGTCGCCGGTGGATCCACTCCAACCACCCGCAGGCAGCGACGCACCAGGAGGAGTAGTCTTGTACGGGTGTGAAGCAGGAAGGTTGCCGTCTAGATTGTACTTGTGTGCCAAGTACCCTTCAATCTTCTGTCGATCCCCTTCACCCACATCACCCTGATAGCACAGTACTTCAGCGATTTCGCCGTCAAAACACAAATCGGCAACATTCTTTGTTTGACCAACAGCAAGTGTTGCACCGTGTGAGGCGGAGGTTATGTTTGTGGCTTCAGCAGTTGTTCCCAAACACACACCGTTTAAGAACAGCGACAGCGGACCCGAGTTACCGCTAGTGGAGTACGAGTACGTTTGCGACAGCAGTTTCCACTCTCCTGTGGATCCTGCGTTTCCAATCACCCAGTTTACCCGAGACGCACCAACATTCCAACCCAAAACCTTCAGTGTAGTGGTGTCTCCAGTGAAACCAAATGCAATTCCGTGATGCCCAAAATGATCACTGACCAACGCACGACCGTTTGTAGTTCCAACAGCCGTAATGCTGCCACCAATACGAGGTTTGCAAACCGCAAAGTACGAGCGACCCGCTGTAAGCCCCAACCGCCCAAGAGACAGCCCTTCGTAACCTAAACTTCTCCACTGGGCTACAGTTACTCCGGTTGTGGGTTCATACAAATCGGAACCGTTTTCGTTTACAGGACGAACCACCAAAGACGGGTGTGTGTTTACCGCCTCGTATTTGAATCGTGGTGTCAGCCACACATCCGAAGAGACAGTAGCGTGAGAAAATGTGTATCCAGTAACAAGACTCTGCCAAGAGTTTACACCAAACGCCAAGCCAGCAGTTTCACCCAAATCACTGCGGTTTGCAGTGACTCCAGTGCTGGTGTTTCCACGAACATTGTAGCCACTCAACCACACTTGTAGGGTAGCACCCTTCACCTGATTAGGTAAGAAGTAGCCGTTGCGTAGATCATTGAATGTGCGTGGAGCATACGGTGTGTATCGTCCAACAACAGGAGTCTCGAAAGTAGTTTCCTGTGATGATGAAGACAGTGCGTTGTCAATTGCTTTCTTCACCAAGATGGAACCAAACATCTTCATTCCAGAAGGGTGAACAATACGCTTAAGCACATCAAAGTAGGTTTTCAGTGAAATTGCGCTCTTCAGTTCATACGAAAACTCTTGGTAGTAGTTTCCGTCCTGCACGTACTTGTTGCTCGACACCTTGCCACGATTTCCTGAAAAGTATCCTGGATAATAGGTAATGGCACTGCGAAGAGCAATGACTTTTGCGGTTCGACCACCACTGTTGCTAATCACGCTAGCAATAACATCGGAGCCGTAGTTCACACCCGAGTTGATAATACCAATTTTCTTGATACTACCTGCCAAACCAGTTTGCTCTACTCGCGCAACAAATCCAGTTCCTGCTGTGGTTACAACAGAAACAGTGTCACCAATCTGATAGCCTTCACCTGGAAGTTCAACAAAGAACTCACCAAGCACACTATACGCAATTTCAGAGTACTCCACAGAACCTTTGCTCACTGTTACATCACGATTGGGAACAAAGTCTCCGTTTAAATCCTTGATGAAATACTCGGTAATGAGCAGTCCGTTAAACGAGTACTGCACAACAGAGTCAATTTCAGCAGACGCCAATACATTTCTTCCCGAGTCGTACTGAACGATTGTTCCGTTCTTTACATTGAACAGATTTGATCCATTAACGGAGGTTGTCTTGATAGAAATGGGTTCTGTCCACTGTCCATCAGACGCTTTAAGGATATCAGTCTTAGGGTAGTACAACTCCAAGTCGCTGTCATATAGCACCTTGAACAAGAACTTGTATGAGTTTTCTGTACCCTTGTTGCCGTAGAAGTCTCTGATTTTTTTCAGAAGAGTTTTCTTGTTGGGCTTGTTACCCAATGAATCTGTGGCAAGCAGAGTAGGAAACGATGCAAGGTATGTGTTTGTAAAGTGTGAATAGAACTCATCCACATTTTGATCCACATCGGAAACTGTGTCCAGTTTACCAAGCACATAACCAGAATTTCCACGCTGGTCCAACCATTCGTAATACGCTTTCACGAATAAAACTAATTTACGATAGTCTGCACGAACAAAAGACGGGAACTGCTGCTCTATGAATGGAGAAAAGATGTCCTCTAAAGACTCTACGCTAGTGTTTAGAATTATGCTATTAGCGTTTACCATTTTTAATATCCACCACCACCACCGCTGCTACTACCACCACCACTGCTGCTACTACCACCACCACCGCTGCTACTACCACCACCACTGCTGCTACTACCACCGCTACCACTGCTGCTACTACCACTGCTGCTACTACCACTGCCAGTGCTTCTGAAATATGTTGGAGTACTACTTCCGCCTGTGGAATGCACTGCTGTATTTGAATTAGCAGTCAAAGATTGTTTGCGGTCTGTTTGTGTAGTTAGTGAAATTGATACAGAATCTGAATACCCTCTACTTATTCTTAGTATCTTGTTTTCAAATACAAAGAGGTCTAAATTGTCAGGCTGAACGGTAACACTGAAAAATACACTTGAAGTAATTGGAGCGAATCGTGTATTGAAGGACACAACACCTTCGGAATACTTAATCACTCCAATGTTTGGATACACTAATCGAATACCACCGTTTATTTCGTATTTGATTAAATCAATCTTGCCGTACCCATTGTCCACTGCTGAAACACCTGTATATGTTACACCATCTGATCCAACATGAGAGAATTCTGTAGTGCTTAAAACAGAACCGTGTCCGTCATGTGGGTGGTGTAATGGATTGTTGAAAGTGATTTGTATTCCTTTTCCTGCCACAAGTTTAGATAAGTTTACACTCTTACGCATTTTGATTTTTGTCTGATTGCCTAGTATGGACAAGTCTAAACCGTTTATTCCTTGAGTGAGTTTAGACAAGTATAAGTTTGAACCAAACCGTTCAAGATAGGTTGATGAGTAGTTGAAAATATACGCTACTATGAGTGCCTTGAGTGTACCAACAGATAAAGTTGTTGCTGTTGGATTGTATGTAATCAAAGAGTCCACTATAATGTCAATATTGTCTGGATCGACTATTTCAGGAATAATGCTTACAATAGAAGAGTTTTGTCGTAGAGAGCGAATCAGTGATGTTTTTTCGTCAGTGGTTAGAGCATTTCCACTCTGTGGCTTTACAGCAATAAACACTTTACCGTATTGAGGAGGATACACTGTTTCTCCACCGTATACCACAACGGAGTCAGTGTTTGGATACTCTTTGAAAACTTTCGCAGTGTAGTCGTCTTCTGTTACTGCACGGGACTGGGACTGATAGAAGCGTGGAGCAAGAAACTTTATGCGACTCGAATTTTCAGGACTAGACCCTCCAGAGGAAGCCGCAACTGTCTGTATTGATTGTAGTCCGGATATTGCAGTGGTGAATGACGAGATTCCGTTTGCTTCTTCTCCGTTTGTCTCCAAATACTCAATGGTGATAAGACTACCATCTGATGGACGAGATCCCATGAAGTTGTCGCCAAAGAACACCTCGTAAATACCCAATTCCTTTTCTTGAAGAAAGAACACCTTGGATGTAGAAGTAAGACTAATGTAGTTTGTGGTATAAGACCACACATCAGTAGAACCAGTGGTGTCTGTGGGTGACGCTTGGACACGTACGCGCACAGTAGAAGTGTCTGCTTTATTGTTTGGTATAGTGAGCAGTGTCCCGTTTTTACGATTACTGTCGTAAATGTAACTTATACGACGGAGTGTACCCTCGTATATCTTAATGTTCTCAAACTTTTCAGTGTTTCCGTTTGCGTAAACAGTGTCAACCAAAGAGAACCTGTATTGAGTTCCATCGCCTGCAACTCCAATAAATTCTGTTCCTCTGGACAAGTAGGTGTTGTTACTTGCCGCTGGAGCAGTAATGGTTAAGACCGCATTTGCTGCTCTGATAGAAGACGGGACATACCCCAATGTTTTTGCATGGGATACAACAGAACTACGCAGTGCAGCGGAGTCCAAGAACGCTTCATTTGCCACCATGTTGGCGTAAAAGGCTTGGTAGTGGGTGTTGTACGCAAGCACATCCAGTATGGTGCTCAAAACCGAGCCGTCAAAGTTGTAGTCTTTGAGTGTTGCTTGGGACGACAGATACGATTTCAGAGACGCTTTGACGTCTTGGAAATCCAATCCAAGCAGATTGAAACTGTCGCTTCTAGTAGCCATCTGTTACCGTATCCTTTCAAGGGTGACTGTTATCTTTTGAGACTCGTTCACCTCTAGCATTCCGTACTCTACATTTACTGTATAACTGTTTCCGTCTGCGTCAGAACTAACATCCACAAACAAAGTTCCAATTCTAGGCTCGTGCTTACGCAGAGTCTCAATCAAACGGTCACGGATTTCTAATGCAGTAATTTCGTCAATAGGCTCAAACAGCAAGTTTCGTAGTGACCCACCAATTCGTGGTTGAAACAGTCGTTCTCCAAATGATGTGCTTATAAGACTGCGAATGGACTGCCGCACCGCAGCAGAATTTGTAACCGTGAGCAAATCGCCAGTCTTGGGGTTGCGCGATAAACCAATCTCCACATCGGAGTACGAAGGGGTGTTACTGTTCGTGTTGACCAGTCTAACTGCCATTAGTCAAGTCTCCCGTTGGTTCGTCAGGTGAGCGTTTATGGTTTTACTGCTACTTTCTATGACCTGTTCCACCGAATGCTCCGAAATGCCGTCCTTCTCAATTTGATCTAGCCCGTCAGTAGAACACCACTGACAGCACACAAATCCCAAAGGCGTTACTCCGTCCATGCACCGCAACGGACTAACAGTAAAGAACAGTACATTATTTATCTCAAAACTTGAACGGAATGCGGACTCAGATAGCGTCTCTACACGAATAATTCGATCAGGAGACTGGTCAAGAATACGGACAACATCAATGTATCGGTTCAGCATAACATCCTGCGACTCAATCATCATGCTCTTTACCCCGCTTGCACACGACTCATGGGTAACAGATATACGCTTAATGGAACTGCCGTCAGCAAACTTGCCCCCGTTGTGAAACTGAAACACCAAGCAACGAGACGCACGAACAGTGACGCGCAGTTCAGTGAGGTGTTCGTGAACGCGGGTGTGGCGAATCACAGCGTGTGACTCCTCTACCCTGGCTGCTTCCTCTATTTTCTTTTCTGTCTGCTTGCGGCTACGGATCACCCCAACAACACCGATACCGACTCCCATGATCAATACACCCAAAAACTCGCCCCACACAAGCGCAAGGTCTGTTGCTGATTTGAGAAATTCGGTAATGCTGTTCATCTGAAACTGGTACTTCCTGAACTTGCCAATGCAGATCGAACCGTATTTGTAAATTGGGGATTCACCAAATTAACTGTAGAGTCCACACTCAACTGGTTGCACGGGTCATTACTTTCTGAAATTATGTTACTCATCAGATTTATAGAGGTAACCTTGTCTATAAACGACAGGGCTTCTGACATTTTAGCCGTAGCCGCGTCAACAGCACCGTTTACAGCAGAGTTTGCTGCGTCTATTTTTGAAAACACATCTTGAATTCCCCCCTGAAAAGCGGCTATTGCTTGTGAGGTAGAAGTTCCTAATTCAGGACTAAATTGGTTCAGAAGTGCTTCCATGTCAACCTGTGCTGCCACAAGTGCTTGAATAGACTGTTTACCGTCGTTCTGAATCATGTTCATGCCCACAGCAATATCAACTCCTTCTATGCCCAATGCACACTGAAATTGCCCGTATAGATTTAGACTACTAATCATTCGTGCCAACTGCTTTGGGTCTTTGTACTTTGCACACTCTTGGTCAAACTTGCTTACCGCAGCCCCCACTGCCGTTAGACGGGTTTGTGCGGCTGTTAGTGCAGGTGCTATTACACTCAATGATGATGTGCTTCCGGTGGCTTGAGACAACAGTGCTGTCACCCGTGCAGAATTTTTACCTGAAAGTGCTGCTGCTGCCGAGATTGCAGTTTCATTGGGCTTTGTTAACAAGTTTTGGAAGTCATTCAGACCAAATGTAAGAATGCTCTTTTCGCCGTTAGTTAATTTTTGTTTACACGGACACGTCATGGTTTACCCCGCAAATAGTGTTGATGAAGATGTGGGAGTGTGCCCACAACTGGCTTGACTTGCACCAGTACATATTGGAGTTCCATTCACTACAAAGTTGGAATTACCCTGTATCATTACAGCATTGTCGTGTTCTCCGTTGCCGTGATCCTCAACAGGATTGCCTTCCACCGATACAGGAAACCCATCCAAAAACAATGTTGGATTGCCCACAAGAATCAGACCGCCAGCACTGTCAATGTTGGCTCTGCATACTCCGAATCCTGGCATTAGTATGCCCCCCCGTCAATAAGATCGTTTGGTGATGGGTCTACAGTCAAAGACATGAGTGTAAATCCTGATCCAAGGTCTTCAGGAATGTATCCGTATGTACTCTTTGTATCACACACATAGAATTTGGTTCCTCTCTTTACCACATCTCCGTAATGATATGTAACATACTCCGAAGACCCTTCGGCGTACTTGCGATGCACTCCTCTGTAGTTCATGCCACCAGTCATGGATTACCTCAAGTTTACCCGCTTGGGTTTAACTACTGGTTCGCCCGAGTTTACTTCAATACGCTTACCCTGCTGCATGACTATCACGGCAGAGTCGGTCATAAATGAAATAGTCCTGCCCGAGAAGCCTATGTCTCCGTCTGTGTAGAACTCCATAGTTTTTGCGGACGCCTTTAGATCACCCTCTACTTGTAGATTTACATTAGAGTTTGCAAGAATGTCTGCGTTACCATTGATTTGAACATTCACGCCACCATTTATGGTTACATTCATTCCGCCTTCAATTACCAAATCAACGCCTGCGCCGCCAGCAATGTGAATTTTTTTGTTGCCGTACACAATTTCGTAGTCGTCTCCGACAACTCGTTGGACGCGAGTTCCATCAGGATTGTTTTGCCATCCGTTTCCTACTTCAGTAAAGGTTCCTGATTCGTGATAGTTGTGCAGTCTTTCTGCACCGGGTGTGTCGTCCACTTCCTGCACATGACCGCTCTCACTGAAACTAACATGATTGCGTGGGTAGCGTGCAGCGTACGGAGTAGGAGGCTCCGACCACGAAGACTTGGCTTTCATGTTAGGATTACTCTGCACATCTTTCTTTACCGTAGCCCTTTTCTGTGCCACAATAGTGTTTTGCATTTGAGCGGGATCAGAGTTTCGTGCAAGGCGGTTGGTGTCCTGTTCGCCAACCACAGAAACTCCTAAAGGAAACACACCAGAAGAAACAGAAGAGGTAGTAGCAGGGTACTTACCGCTTGGGTCTTGAAACCCTTCAGAAGTAATGCTTTGAGTTTGAGGTATCCCACCAAAAGATCCCATCATAACAGGATCCTGTGCTTCTTCTCCATCTCTGAAAAATCCAAACACATGAGAACCAACAAGTAGTCCGGTGGGTGACTGTCCTACTCCTGAAAGTGCAGCAGAAGTCAGCGGCTGGATTGGATACGCCCACGGTAAATCGGCGGTGGGTAGTTGTACTTTGTCCTTTACATGAAATCCAAATATACGAACTCTGCACCGACCAAGTTGTAAGGGATCGGCGGTGTCTTCCACTACACCATGCCACCACACAAATCCTTCTTTTCCTAGAAAGCCTTTCATCACACCCCCATACAGGTTTTAGATAGTTCGTATTTACAAGTGTACGCAGTTCCAAAATCGTGTCGTATAGAGGTGATTAGATAGTCTCCACCAAGATTCTTGTCCGATACAGAAGCATCAAGATGTCCATCACTTTGAATACGACTTATATCAATGGTTGCAACATCTCCCACTCGTCTGCGCGAATCACCGTATACTAGCATAGCCAGTTTGTGGGTAAGCATGGTGCCTGTATGGTGTCGGTGCTTCAAAAACAACTCTTCGTGTTGGAAGTTGTCAACTACCGAGTTTATTTGGTTGTACACTGTATACGGAGTTGAAGGCAGGTAATAGAAGGCTGCTCCGGTTTTTAAGATTTCGTTTGCATCGCCCTTTTCTTCTTTAAAGAAAGGCTCGGTTCCCATTTTTGATTTGGTTTCAAACACATCGCTTTCAAAGAACTGGCTGTTACGTTCCTGTTTACGAATCAAATCGTGAACCATCAAACGAGACGAAACCACTCCGTTTGAAATGTTTGTTGCCATGTTGAATCGTCCAAGGTCTTCAAGACCTAATATCTTGTGATATCTTGGGGGCAAAGCCGTTGCAAAAGGAACGGCGTCTACCTGATTTTCGGTCAACGCTAGATTAGGCGGCATATAGGTGTACCGCTGTCGCTTCAAAAATCCGTCTTCCATTATTCCCGCAAGGCTCTTGTAGCAGTAACCGTCAAGACTTTCATAAAAGTAGTAAGGGCTGTAGTTAGAACCACGGTCACTAAAAGCACGACCAGTCAACCAGTTTATGGCTTTGAATGGAGTGTACGACCCAGGAATAACCAAGGAGTAATTTTCCTTGCTTGACTCTATCAGTAACCTATCTTGCCACACTGAATCAGGAAAGTGTTTTTCAAAGATGGTTTGCACCATTGTTGAAGTGCTGCCTTTCAGTGAGTACCCACAGAACTGGGAGTAGTTGAGATACCCACCCACACTCATAAGATGAAGAGTATATGTTTGACTTTTACTGTTGTCCCCTATTTGGTGATTGTCTAGTTTGTACACACGAAACGATAGAGTCACAGGCTTGAAATCATTTATGTCTGACTTGAAGCGAATCTCTACCACCTCTTGTCCAGTGATTGGAAGTTTTTCTGGAAAATTGAACGAGTCTTCTATGTACAATTTTGAAGTGAGATATGGAGAAAACAAGTCTTCGTAAATCTCTACCTTCTTTACAAGTCCTCTCAAATCTAATGATCTATTACTCACCAAAGACCTGATCTCAATCAGATCCATCACATAGTCGCCTGCCTTCAGAAGTGTTGATCCAATTTGAGACTGATTGGGCATATCAGAGTCCTAGCAGGGTTTGCAGTTCCTTAAGAGCCTGACGCTTGTATCGTGGGTGTAGAATCTTGATGGTTCTCTTGTTCTCGTTTTGTTCTAGTTCATACACTGTGTTGGACAAACTGTAAATGTTTACAGAAGAACCACCGATACCCATGTAGTTTCCAATATAGGTTTCTGAAAGGTCTACCACTCCATTTGGGCTGTTGTCGTAGCACAAACCACTGGAATCAACCACGGGATACAAGTTTTCTTTACCACTGATAAAGCCACCCAAAAAGTTGTAACTATTGGTTTGTTGTGACAACGGATCAACTGTTACAGTTTCTACTGCACCACAACTACCAACAGGTCTAGTAATTTGAAAATTGTGAACCGCTAGATCATTGCGGTCAATCTTGTGAATATACACTGTATGTACACCTCCACAATTTCCAATTAGTGTTGCGTCACCAGTAGAAAAGGAGGGATTGGAAACAGTGAGTTTACAAAATTCTGGAGAGTATTCAATTACTGCATCAACTACACTACCTTGTGACAGGCTACTGCCTTGCCCAACCTTGCTATTGTAAAACCAACCAGAAGTGGAACCAGTGGTTCTGTTTGTGATATAAACCGAGTACCCTGTGTACTTTTTATTGATGTACTCCTGTAACACATCACCAGATTTACACCACCCGTGATATGGATCAACAACATCGTTGGTAAGCAGTACCAACCAGTGGTATTCTACATCACCGTAAACTCGCTCTGCAATGTGTTCTGGACGCTCTCCGTCCTTGATATCGTACTCAATGAACACAGACCTTCCAGTTTTCAGTTCTTCTGAAAGCCCAATCCTGCGTAAAAGATTGCGAACAAGAACTGTTTTTGTTTCGTTGTTTTTGCTGTTGAGTGTGTACTCAACATAGGGAAATTTAGAGAAGTACATGATCAGAATCCTCTCTCTACAATTTCGCGGGTCATGGCAGTGACTTCACTCATGGATATGGTGAGTGTCACTGCTGTTGGTGCGTTGTTTTTGAAAGACGAGAACACCGAGTTAGGAGTAAAGTCAGCAGAAATTTGGTTGATCACGCAGCGAGAAATTTTAGGAATGTACGGATTGTCTTGAAACGAACTGGTGTCTCCGTTTTTGGTGTAAGACATGAACCGTACAGTAAACTCCGCAGGCACACGAAGGTTGATTTGTGTATTAGACGGTTCGTCACCAATCACTGTCTCGTCTTTTGCTGGGTGGGCGTGATACCTGAAAGTGTTAATCAGTTCTTGTATGGCAGTAATTTCGTCCTCGTTTCGCGGATACAGTTCCCAACTAAAGGTAAAGTTCCGCATCTCCTTTTGCTTGAATAGTTTTTCTAAACGAGGATTAATCACTAGACCGCCTGCCAATCCTACAGCAGTTCCAACACCACCACCTATTTGTTGTGCTCCTGCGACTACACCTTGAGCAGCAGCATCAAGAGCAGAATCTATTCCTGATCCTGCATCCATCAATCCACGAAGAACTGCTGTTCCTCCTGTATCTTCATACACAAACATATCTTCGGTGTTTATCTTTGTGCAAAACGGAAGGTACATAGAAATCATCTGATCGTACACTGGTTGATTTTGTGCTACTTTTGCTAGTGCGGCAAGACCAGCAGCACCACCTGCTGCAACGAGTCCTGCTATGCCTGCACTCTTCAAAGCATCTTTACCCGACCCACCAGTAAGCAAACTGAATCCTGCCGCTCCGCTTGCTGCCAAAATTCCAGAAGAAGCAGCGGACTCCGCAATCGACAAATTTGCTATGGAGTTTCCCACTCTGTCTTGTACTTGCAAAGTTTCGTCGGTGTCTAGGCTGACCTTTCCTATACTGTTCAACTCTTCAAGTTTAGTCTGCTCGCTTTTGATTCGCTCTTCCAGTAGACGTTTTGCTGCTGCGGTGTCTTGTGTAAGTGCTTCATACGGTACATCTGGACCACCAAGAGCAAGACGCGAAGCAATTGTTGCAGGAACCTCTCCGCGTTCTAAACGCTCTTTCATTGCCTCCAGTTTGTTGATTTGTTCGTTGGAGTCTTCAACTGCTTTTGCTCTTTCGTCCGCAAGGTCTTTGCGTTCCCAACGCCAGTACGCTTTGAACTGCATGACGTGAGGATACTGACCACTGCTAATGTCTACAGGAAAACGTATAACCTTGGGATTAGAATACGAACCCTTTAAACCACCGTTGTCGCCTTCAAGGGCTGAAACCACTGGATCGGTGGTGTTTGTTCGTGATCCCGAAGCCAAAGCAATATTGTCGGGAGGTCTATTTGTGGACACTACCGAGGTAGGTTTAGGCGCGGTCTGAATTTGATTTGGAATGTTGTTTGCCATTTTTTGTTTCTGTGTGCATACCTATCTATATGGCATACAAGGGGATATTTAAACCGCAAAACCCTTCAAAGTACATGGGCGATCCCATGAAGATATGCTATCGCAGTATGTGGGAACGGCGGTTTATGAAGTACTGCGACACAACTCAAAATGTACTTCGCTGGGGATCAGAAGAGGTAGTTGTACCGTACTGGAGTCCAGTAGATCGTCAGCGGCATCGGTACTTTGTAGACTTTATCGTTGAGATGAAGACTCCTGAAGGGGTAAAAACTCTTCTGATCGAAATCAAGCCAAAGAAGCAGTGCAGTGAGCCAAAGAAGCGGAGCCGAGTCACACGAGGGTATATTTCAGAAGTCAAGACTTGGATGGTAAACAAAGCCAAGTGGGAAGCAGCGACCGAAGCCGCAAAGACCAAAGGGTGGGAGTTCAAGATTCTCACTGAAGACGATCTATTCAAGAAATCCAAATGAACGACGAACTGGAAAAAATACTGGAGGACACCACAAGCGAATTGGGTGGAACAGACCAATCGTATGTGGGGTTGCTTCGCTTTTTTCAAAGCAACAAAACACTGCTCATTCCCCCTCGACTACTCACAGGACAACTGGTGTTCTTTACCTACAAGCCTATCAGCGAGTCGTTCCGTAAACGCGGTGGGCACTACGACTCGTATCCACTGGTGGTTGTCACCAAATCAGGCAGAGACGGATTTGAGGGGATAAACCTACACTTCCTGTCTCCAAAGTGGAGAGAGTTCCTGTTCACCCAAATGATGGAGAATCTAGCAACCATCCCGAACAAGGAAAGGGAGGACTGGAGAACTCGATTCGTGCTAAAGGAAAACACGCTACCCAGTTCTGCTCGTTTCAGATTATACAAGCCGTGCTTCCGCCGATACCTATGGGAAGGGGTGAAGCGTAGACCTGTGATCATTCCTTTTGACTTTTGGAGTGACATTGTTCAAGCAAAACTGGAAGGTTTCAAGAGCACAGAAACCGGAACCCGTCCAAAGCGTATTCAAAGAGAAACCGTATTTGCACGCACATACAGACGATTCATAAGGGGAGACTGAATGGCATTCACACCAGGAAACATAAACAGCATGATGGACTCCATTCTTCAGAGTGGGGTTGCACACGGAAATCGTTACGAAATGATAATACTTCCGCCGAGAGAACTCACGGTGGACTTTTCGTTTTTGCAGCAACTGTCTGTACGGTGCAGTTCCATATCAATACCAAGCAAGTCTCTTGCAACCCAGTCCAATCGCCTGTACGGACCAGCACGAAACTTCCCGTTTGAGATGACATACCAAGGAGAACTAAACGCCACATTCATACTGTCTGCGGATCTACGGGAGCGGCAGTTCTTTGACGCGTGGCTTGACTACATCTGCAATCCCCAAGACTTCAAAATGGAGTACTACGACAACTATGTAACAGAAATTCAAATAAACGCACTCAACCGTGACGACGGGTTCTATCATGTTTGCACTCTTGAGGAAGCGTATCCCAAATCAGTGGGTGAAATCCAGTTGGGCTACGACAAAGACGGCGACCTTATGCAGCAGGAAGTTTCGTTCCATTTCCGAAAAATTCGATCTGATTACATTTCATACCGTTGACTAAATACAGTACATCTCCAATTTTGAGGACACCATGAATAAATTGACCCTTGCTTCATTGCCTGAATACACCATGACTCTTCCTGTTTCTGGAATGGTTGTAAAGTACCGACCGTTTGTTGTGAAAGAGGAGAAGGTTCTCCTCATGGCTTTACAGTCCAACAACCAAAACCAAATAAACGACTCCATTCGTAATGTGGTGTCTGCGTGCACAAAGAACACACTGGACACAAAGAAGATTTGCACAGCAGACACCGAATACGCGTTTCTTCAGATACGCTGCAAGTCTGTTGGTGAAGAAGTAAAGCCGCAAGTGGTCTGTGGTAAATGTGGGCAGTCCGCGTCATACAAACTGAAACTAGACGATATCAGTATTAGCGCGGTAGACAAAGAAGCCGTCAATTCGCAAATCTCTCTGAACGACAACACCACAGTAATCATGCGGTATCCGTCCATGCACGATTTGGACTACAATCTGTCCGAAGTAGAGATGGTGATTGAAATGACAAAGAAGTGTATTGACTCCTTTGTGTTGGGTGAAGAGGTGGTGCTAGCCAAAGACCTTAACCCCAAAGAGATTTCAGACTTTGTAGAGAATATGCTGCCCGAACAGTTTGAAAAAATTATGCAGTACTTTAAGAGCATCCCTGAACTAAAGTACTCGTTCAAGTTTGTGTGTCCTCACTGTGGGGAGTCTAACACTATTGAACTGAAGAGCGTGACCGATTTTTTTCAATAGCCCTGTGTCATAACACACTAGGGGCTTACTATCAACTAAACTTTGACCTGATGCAGCACCACAACTACTCCCTAGAAGAGGTGGAAAACCTTATTCCTTGGGAACGGGAAGTCTACATAACACTGCTGCTGAACTATTTGAAAGCAGAGAAAGAACGAGCGTCAAAGCGAAAGCCCCTGTGAAGTATTTGCCATGACCAAAGGATCACTACATGGCTACAGGTAACGAGGTATATCAGCAACTAATTGCAGACGCAACCGAAGCGTTTCAGTACGCAGAGCGTGTTCTTGAAAAAGCACGTAAGGGTCGTAACCCAAACGGAACTTACATAGCGGCAACCGCAAGACCTCACGCAGTTCGTGCAGCAGAAAAACAAGTAGCCAAGGCAGAAACTGCTCTTCTTGCTGCATATAAAACCGCAAACGACTACGACACGAAACAAAAGGCTAAAGCCGAACGCGCTGCGGAACGAGAACGTGTCAAAGCCGAACTCGCTGCGGAACGAGAACGTGTCAAAGCCGAACGCGCTGCGGACCTTGAAGCGACCGAACGTGCCAAAGCCGAACGCGCTGCGGAACGAGAACGCGCCAAAGCCGAACGCGCTGCGGAACAAGAACGCGCCAAAGCCGAACGCGCTGCTGCACGAGAACGCGCCAAAGCCGAACGCACTGCTGCACGAGAACGCGCCAAAGCCGAACGCGCTGCGGAACAAGAACGCGCCAAAAGAGCCAAACAAGGACAGAGGCAACCAGAAGATAATGAACCTCCAACATCTGAGCCTGCTGCAAGTGCTCCACCAGAGCGGTCTGATATACTAGAAAAGATACGTCAAAGACGAGAAAAACTCGGAGCAGACACCACGCTTGAAGAACAGGTATTGGGGGGAGAAGGCGGAGGTGGAATCAGAGACGTTGCTCAAGACTTCATCTCTGCAAATAGAAACCTATTTGACCCCAACAAGATGAGTGGACTTGCTGCTCAAGAACTACTTGAGCAAGCAGTTAATCTATCCGAAGACGCACTTGAAGCGCGAGACGCCAAAGAAGCGTCGTATTACTTGGTTCGCCTAAAGTCTATTCTGAATATTGCAAAACAAGCAAAGGGCGGAACTGCCGACGCAGTAGCGTCTCAAATAGAGTCACTGATACAGCCAGTAGTAGAAACACTAAAGAAGCAGTCTGGTTTTGGCGCAAGAGTAAAGGAGAGTGTTGAGACGTATGCGCGATCCATTCCGGAAAGGCTTCTTGCAGGTATTCCTGTTGTGGGTGGTCTACTGTCTGATATTGCTCGGGAACGAAGAGAATCACGAGACACCGAATCAGAATTCTTGGGCAGAATAGGAAAACGTGTTTCTCGTCGTGGTGCAAAAACCAGAACAGGGTATCTAGATTTTGGTGGCGCATTCACTGGAAGACGCGCACAGTCATCAGTCATACCTTTCCCACCAGAATCAAGCACACCAGACGCAGGAGAACTGTCGTCTCCCGAATACGGAGCACAAGCGGAGTCTCCTCTACAGGGGCTGGATGACATGGCAGAGGCAATAGGAGATAAAGGCTCCAAAGATCCAAGAACTCTTGTCGGTCTTATGGCTCTTATTGCAAACAAATTGGGAATCGGTGGCGGTGGACTCATGTCTATGTTTGGCAATCAGGATGGACAGGGGTCAGGTGAATCGGGCGGATTGATGGACACCGCCATAGGCATGGTAGGTCGTAGAGGTCGTACTGGTCGATTGTTGCGTACTGCTCGTCTTGCTCCACGATTGGCAGGTCGCACAATTGCGTCCACAGCAGGTAAAGTAGTAAGTGGTGGTAGAGGACTACTGTCTTCTATTGGATCAGGACTTTCTTCCGCATTTGGAGCAGTGAGCGGAGCAGCGTCTAGACTCAATCCACTGAACCTATTGAGTGAAGGCATCAGAGGGTCTGCAAAAACTGTAGGCAAGGCTTTGTTGAGTGCTCCTGGCATAGGTGCTCTACTTGAAACTGCAATTGGTGCAATGGACATATCGTCAACCAAAGGCAACCCCAATCTGTCTCCTGACGAGAAAAAAGAGATGATTGGAAAGCAGTTGGTAGGAACAATAGGTGGAGCACTAGGAAGCATAGGCGGGGGCGTGCTTGCAGGTGCCCTTGGCTCTGTTGTGCCTGGTGCAGGAACTGCAATTGGAGGCATTGTTGGTAGTATGGGTGGAGCGTGGTTGGGCAGATGGTTGGGCGAACAACTTGGCGAAGCCCTTGGTGGACGAGGAATCTACGACTTGGTGGAATCTATTCCTGGTTTGGGTAGTCTTATTTCAGTTGAAGATGGCGGAGCAAACCCGATTGATGGAGAAAAATCAGCCTCAAACGAAACTGGAGCGGTTAATGGGGCTGGATACCAAGGCTCGGTGGCACCCACATCAGGTGCAGGGAGTGAAGTAGGCAGACAGACTATGGCTGCTGGTGCTGCTCGTTCAGAACTGGCAAACGCAACAGCAAGCACCCCCGCTGCAAACTCTTCGGTTGTAGCAACAAACAACTCAAGAACCAACGTGAACAATGTGACAAACAACTTTAACGACGACCTACGCATCCGAAACAACGAACCCACAATCAAGGCTTTCCAAATGGGTTCAATTATGCCTGCATAAAAGAAAAGGACGCCTTTCGGCGTCCTCTCTCAAAAGGGATGTAGAGGGTTCACTCTTCCTCTGCCAACTTTTCAAAGTACGACAGAGCATCCTCGGTGTCTGCTTCACCGCCTTCATCATCCACACGCACAGCAGACTTCTTTGGTTCGGGAGCAGGGCTACGCTTGGGCAAACGAACAGGAGGCGCATCGTCTTCCGACTCCACTGCTGCTGATTCCGCACCACCGCGCGAGTACGACTCACCCACACTGGCACGAATGTCGTCACCAAGAACCTTCAGCAGGCGTGCCTTTAGTTCGTCGTACGACTTGAAAGACTTTGGATCAGTGAACTCCTTCAGTCGATACTGCTTTGCCCAAATGGTTTCCAGTTCCTTGTCGTTGCCACCCGCAAGTGGGCTGGGGACAGCGAACTCACTCTTCTCGTAGTTCACATACCCGTCCACCTGACGAATCTTCAGTTTGAAGTCCGCACCGTTCCAAAAGTCAAACGGGTTAATGGGCGTTTCGTCTTGGTACTGGGGCTGCATGGCTTCCTGTACCTTCTCGAAAATCTTCTTGCCGTACTTGAACAGGAACACCTTACCCTCGTTCTCGGGATTCTTGGGGTCTGAAACTACAAGAATATTGGAGATGTACGACAGTTTGCGCTTACGGTCACGGGCAATAGCCTTGTCCTTGTCGGAACCAGTGTTCCACAACTCCGAGTTCATTTCAGAAACCGGATCCTTTAGCCCGATGGTGGTCAATGAGTTTTCAATATACCAACCACCCGGACCACGGAAACCGTGATGCCAAATACGCGCCCACGGTACATCCTCTCCTTCCACGGGAGGAAGAAAGCGGATCACGGCGTAGCCGTTGTTCATCTTGTCTAGAGTTGGCTTCCAAAAGCGGTCGTCCTTGTACGACTCTGACTTCTTTGCCATCTTTTCCATTTCGGTTGCCAAAGTCTGATACATGGACTTTGACGCGCTCTTTAGGTCTTTGAATCCCATTTTGTCTCCTTATTGTATTACGGTGTGTACGCTGTGTGAAGTGTGTGGATGCCAATACCCAAACGCTCACCAGTTATGTAGGTAAGATAGCGGAGGATTACTGTCTGTCAACAATCAAACAGGCAGTTTGGTATTTTTTGGAAGCAGGTTTAGTTCCTGTCCCTCCGCCTTGATTTTCTCAATAATAGGCTTGTTGAGGAACTTTGCAGCCACCTGTGGTTCTATACCGTACTGTTCGCAAACGGCTATCACAGCATCAATATACGAAACCCCAAACCGCTTCACATGGTTCTCTACCTCTCGGGCGAACCGTATGTTCATTACTGTTTCCATGTTTTGCTTGCTTTCATTTTTTACATACATAGGTAGAGTATCTATCTGAAACACACCCCACGAGATTTCAACGGAGAAAGAAATGGGAGCAACCAGCGACACCTACAACATTGTCACTAGCGGAATTACTTATACCATCGCCAGTGATTTTGTCAACAACTCACATCACCAATTAGTCAAGATTGTCTATGGAACAGGTGACAATGTAACGAACATCAACAGCGACACTCCGCTACCGGTTGGTTTGTGCGGCGCATGGGGGCGATACGAGTACACCACTGGTGTGTACTACGGGCTACAGACGGTTATTGTGGGGCAAACCGGAGACGCCATTCAGATTGAAGGTATCGCAGGAGGAGAGGCAGTAGGTGTAACTGGTACTGTAACTGCTGTTGCCACCGATTTAGATATTCGTACCCTTTACGGAGGAACCGTTGGATACGATCTAGGAATAACCGCCGGTATTGACTATGTGGCGGTGCAAGGTATTTCTAGTGGATACCCAGTAGGAATCACATTCAGCGGAAGCCTACCCGTAACAGTTTCTTCGTTCTCCAATTTGGGAGTGTTTGGTGTTTCGGGTGCCACCGCAATCGGTGTAACTTTCACCACCGTTTCTATTAGAGGACTAACTGCTGTGTCCGACACGGTTACTGTATACGGTGGAGGCACCGCATCCACAGTTTCCGTAGGACTGTTTGGATTCACTGGTTCAACCGCATCACCCATTTATTCAGACAACAACGCACTCAATGTCAATGTGAAATCATTCGACGTTGGAATTAGTGGTGTTACCGTCACCGCATTCGACTTGGATATCCGCAACCTAGCGTACGCAACAGACACGGTTACTGTATACGGTGTAGGCGCAAGCGATGACGACAGCAAGGCTACAGTTCCAACATATGTGAACGCGCTCATAGGCACAAATCCCACTCGCGTTGGCGGGGTAACAGGTGCTGGTTGGTGTGCAGCCGCAATGAACGTGTTCATGGTGAACAGTGGCATCACTTTCACTGTGTCTGCGAGTGCAACATTCGGAACCACGCTGGGTATTACCACCAGTGCTAACGCTCCAGTTCACGTACAGGGCAGCACCTTTGCCCTTTCAGGTGTTTGGGTCACAGGCAGCACAAGCGGCGATCCAGTTCAGGTAAAGGGATACAGCGGTGGACTTCTGCCTGTTGAACTAGGAAACTTTACTTCACAAACCGACACCATTAACTCTTCCATTACCAATGTCAAGAACAACACAGACTTCTTGGCAGCAGTAAAGAAGGCACTGTACTCCGACATTCAAAGTGTTGGTGCAAACGATTTCCAAGACAAAAACTCCATTTTCAGCCTTGTCAGGGATAACCTTGGCGCAAATATACAGGCAATAAAGGGATCCATTCTTCCAAATGGAACCACTTACAGTACACAAAGTTCGGTGGCAGTAAGTGTTATAAGCAATAAACAGCCATCAAAATTCTTGGCGAGAACAGTCTCTGCTACAAACAGCCCACAAAACCTAACACATTTTTGTCATCAAGGCGGTGCAGCACACGGATACACCTGTTCTAATGGAGTTCGCATCAAGGCTTCTAGGCTTGCCACGGGAGCAAACGCATCACAGAATGAAATTATGTGTGTTATTTCAGAAGCGGATGCTGCAATATGGGGAGCAACATCAGGTTACGCATCATATACTCTGTATCACGGTGATGAGATGTTCTTTGAAGTAGACAACATTGACAAAATCAAGGTATTCTACCCCGCTTACTCTGCGGCGTTTGCACCACATAACACTGGTACGGGTATGACATTCTCGTTCTACGCTTCCTAATGAACAATCAAACAAAATACTGGACGAGAAATAAAAATACCACTAACACAGTAATAAATGTGGTAGTAGACAATATCGTTTCTATCAAAGACTCATACATAACCAGTTTTGTTTCCACCAAGCAAGTGTTGGTGTATGAAAGCGAAGCAGGTGAATTCATACTGCAAAACGACAACACTCCACATCAAAAATCCGCTACACTTACAACTACAACTACAGAGACTCTCAATAATTCAGCATATACTATTTGGAATGAAAGCATAAACGGAACTCTTTCTAATTCTGCGGATTCACCAACTGTTGCAACTTTGAATAACGGTAACGGCTTAGTTGTTGCATCTGTAGGTGGAAATAGTGATTATTTTACCTTCCTTGTAGGGGAAAATCAGATATTAGATAAGATTTTTCTTAGAAGTTACAGTTCTTCTGACA
>Ga0194129_10002527_pt1 | contig 27378 bp, 29 predicted proteins | sample TA2KigCa35mmetaG_FD_150862 | JGI IMG/M metagenome (GOLD analysis project Ga0194129, IMG submission 150862) | Freshwater microbial communities from Lake Tanganyika, Tanzania - TA2015038 Kigoma Deep Cast 35m | ecosystem: Environmental > Aquatic > Freshwater > Lake | place: Tanzania: Lake...
TTTTGGCCGATATCGATGTCGCCGATGAGGCCGCACTGGTGAAATCGGTCACGGCAACACTGCAGGCTTTTGGCCGCATCGACTATCTCATCAACAACGCCGGTGTCGCCGGCGCCGAGCAGATGGTCATTGACCTGCACCCCGCGGACTGGCGCAATACTTTGCAGGCCAACCTCGTCTCAAACTATTCCTTGATCGAGAAGGTAGTACCGCTGATGAAAAATCAGGGTTCCGGATATATCTTGAATGTCAGTTCGTATTTCGGCGGTGAAAAATATATTGCCGTGCCTTATCCCAATCGCTCCGACTATGCTGTCTCGAAGGCCGGACAGCGTGCCTTGGTGGAAAACCTCGCACGATTTGTCGGTCCGGAAATCCAGATCAATGCGATTGCGCCAGGGCCGGTGGAAGGGCAGCGGCTCAAGGGTAAGGACGGCAAAGCGGGGCTCTTCGATCGCCGCTCCAAACTTATCCTCGAGAATAAGCGACTTAACCAAATCCATGGCGCCGTACTCAAGGCGATCGACGGCGGAACCACGGTCGATTCAGTGCTCGACGCACTACGCGGTAATGACATCGGTTTGCTGCAAGCGGCTGAGGTACCTTCTGTCTTGCGTGATCTTTGTACGCAGTTGCGCGCAGATTTGCACGGTACCGAGGAGCCGACTCATTCTTCTCTGCGTTTTTTGATGACGCAGTCGATGGCCAGGCGTTTAGTAGCACGGTTGCGCAACGGTTGCCTAATTCCTGACACCGTGCTGCAGGAATATGCAGAGGGGTGGATTCGCGATTTACCGCGGCCACCGGAACCGTTCATCGATCCGGCGCGCATCGATGCCGAGGCGGAGAAAATCCGCTCGGGTGTCATAGGCATGCTGCACCTACATCGCATGCCAACGGAAATCGACGTTGCCCTAGCGACGGTATTTTTCATGGCGGATCGTGCCATCTCCGGTGAAACCTTCGAACCTTCCGGTGGTCTGCAGCAGGAGCGCACTATTACCGAACGCGAATTGTTTGGTCGTGCCAAGCCCGAGCGCGTACGCCGCATGGAAGGGGAAAATATTTGGCTGATCGGCGAACATATGGCCGAACCGTTAGCAGCAGTGGCCAAACTTTTTCTTGCTGAAGGGCACGTGGGCAGTATCACCATGCTGACGCGAACCGATGCTGCTGGACAAGAGATTAGTAAAATCATGGGTCGCGCGCTTGGTCACGACCGCGTGTCGTATCTCACGGTGGGTGATGATCTCGAAGCCGGCATGGACGCCGCGTTTGCTAGCGGTGGGGTTCCCGCGGCGGTGATATCTACGCCATTCGCCGGAATCCCGCGAGCGTTATTCGGTGTCGGCGGCAAAGATCACCTCGACGCCAGCGAATTTTCGTCACTCATCGAAACCAATCTCACGCACCACTTCTGCGTGGCGCGTAAAGTGTCGTTGTTCAAGGGTGCCCGACTCATCCTCACCTCGCCCGACGTGCCCGTGGGCGGTTCGCTCGCGCAATTTGCGATGGCGAACTTCGTCAAGACGACGCTACACGCGTTCACCGCCACACTAGGTGTCGAAAACGAGCGACTTCCGACGGCAGTGACGGTGAACCAAGTCAACCTCACGCGGCGCATGCGTAGCGAAGAGCCGCGCGATGCCGCTGAACAGGCGGAGGAGCACCAGCGCTACGCCCACGCCGTGCTGCTTGCTGCGGCCCCGATCGTCGAGGCGCAAGAGAGCCGCTACCGAGCCCGTATCTATCGTGGTCTGGCGATCACGGTCTGAGTGTTTCGGAATGAAGCTGCAGGTCGTTCCGGTCACTGCGTTCCAGCAAAACTGCTCCATTGTCTGGTGCGAGCTGACCCGTCATGCCGCAATCATTGATCCAGGTGGTGATCTCGAGCGGGTGCTTGCAGTGGTGGCGCAGCAGGGTTTGACGGTCGAAAAAATCCTCATCACCCATGCACATTTGGACCACGCCGGTGCGACGGCGGAACTCGTACGGCGTCACACGCTGCCGATCGAGGGACCGCATCAGGGCGATATGTTCTGGATCGAACAAATGCCTGCACAGGCCAAGATGTTCGGCTTTCCGCCGGCGGAGCGTTTCACTCCTGATCGGTGGCTGGTGCAGGGCGATCGAGTGACCGTAGGGCAAGTCGAGTTTGAGGTCTTACACTGCCCGGGTCACACGCCTGGCCATGTGGTGTTCTTTCAACGCGACTCGCGTTTCGCAATCGTCGGCGATGTCATCTTCGCAGGCTCGATTGGGCGTACCGATTTTCCGCGCGGCAATCACGCCGAGTTGCTGCAGTCGATCCGCGGCAGGCTCTTTCCGCTCGGGGACGACGTCACCTTTTTGCCGGGGCATGGCCCCACGTCGACGTTCGGTGAAGAGCGACGCAGCAATCCGTTCGTCGGGGATCGTTTTTTCGCTACGAACTGAATCAGCTGATCAGTTGTGTGGTCGGCAGGTAGTGATCGACCAGTAGCGCCACGAAGATCCACATCAAATAAGAAATCGAGAAGCGGAAGACCCTCATCGGTAGTTCGCTGCGGTCGGTCAGTTTGAGCGCCAATGCGTAGTACAGAAACCGACCGTTGAGCACGAGGGCTGCGACTAAATAGATCAGGCCGCTCATGTGAGTTACCCAGGGCAGTAACGACACGATGACCAGCAATACCGTGTAGAGCAATACCTGCAGGCGGGTGTAAGGCACACCGTGGGTGACTGGCAGCATCGGAATACCGGCCTGTGCATATTCGTCTTTGCGGGCAATCGCCAGCGCCCAGAAATGCGGCGGCGTCCAAATGAAGATGATCAGGAACAGCAGCAAGGCATTGGGCTCGATGGAGTTGGTGACTGCCGCCCAGCCAAGGATAGGCGGTGCAGCGCCTGCGGCACCGCCGATCACGATGTTCTGCGAGGTCGCGCGCTTCAAGACCACGGTGTAAATGACGGCGTAGCCGATCAGCGACGCAAAGGTGAGTACCGCGGTGAGTGGGTTTACGAGCAACCAAAGAATCAGCATCGACAGCGCGCCGAGCACACCCGCGAACGCTACGGCTCGTGGCGCGTCAAGGCCACCTGTCGGCAGTGGACGACTGCGAGTGCGCGACATCTGCTCGTCAATCTTGCGATCGAGGACGTGGTTGACGGCGGCGGCGCAACCTGCTGCAAGCGCGATCCCCAAGTTTCCCCAGATGAGCGCCGCGAGCGGTGGCACGCCCGGACTTGCGAGTAAGGCGCCGACGATGGCGGTGAAGACGATCAGCGCGACGACTTTCGGTTTGGTGAGCTCGAGATAGAGCTTCCATTGCGGTCGTGTCTGGACGACGCTTGCGGGGGCTGCCATGTTCAGGTTTCGCGCAGCCGTTTGTTGAGCAGCAGCAGCGCCATCAGCAAAATGGCTGCGCCCGCGTTATGTCCGGCGGCGAGAGAGAGTGGGAAAGCTTGGAGGATCATGAATACTGCGATCAGTAATTGCAGTCCGAGCGCGGCAATGGCCCATTGTCCGCCGCGGCGCACCAGAGTTGTCGGCGCGTTACGAATGGCGAGCCAGCCGGCGAGCAGCACAGCGAGCGTGGCGATGAGCGCACCGAGACGATGCGTGAAGTGGATGGCTACGCGGGCCGGGTGCTCGAGCACACCGCCGGTGTAGTTGATGTCGAGACCGCGCCAAAGTACGAACGCCTCATTGAAATCCATGCCCTCGGGCCACCACTGATTTTGACATTTCGGCAAGTCCGGGCAGGCGACCGCGGCGTAGTTGCTGCTGGTCCAGCCGCCGAGCATGATCTGGCAAGCGACGATTGCGGTGGCCGCGACCGCCGCGTCGCGCGCGCCATCGAGCGCCGAAATTTTTGTTGTGCCCGCTGCCGCCACGATCACACGACTGACGCGGCGCATGCTGAGCCACAGCCAAGTCAGCAGACTCAAGGTGGTCAGACCCCCGACCAGGTGCAGCACCACAACCAAAGGTTTCACCAACCACCAGACCGTGAACGCCCCGAGTGCCCCTTGTAGTAAAACCACGCTCAGTAAAGATAAAGCGAAGGGCAGACTGACGGGTCGCTCACGATGATACGCAATGGCGGTAGCAGCAATCAGTACGATCACGAAACCGAGCGTTATCGCTGCATAGCGGTGGACCATTTCACGCCAGGCCTTGCCGGAGTCATATTCCCACCCCGGCGAATACGATTCGATTTTACCCTCGGTGCGCTCTGCGCCGGCCGGTGTGACATGACCGTAGCAGCCCGGCCAGTCGGGGCAGCCAAGTCCCGCATCGGTCAAACGCACCCATGCACCGAGCACTACCACCACGAGGCAGAGCAGCATGCCGATGAGCGCGAGGCGGCGCAGGGCCACGGCCCCGGAAGGAACGGTCGACTGTGCCATGAGGAATCAGCCTATGTGTGAGAGCTTGAGCAGCTTTTCTAGATCCTGCAGCAAGCCCTTTGGATTTTTTGTGACATCGAAGCGCATCATTAGGTTACCGAGCGGATCGACCACGAAAATGAATTCTTTGGCGGACGTGGTTTGCGGGAACTCCGCGAGCCAGGTAAGCGCCGAATCGTCGGCGGGGGTGATGGCAGCAAGTCCAGGATGTTCCTTGGCAAGGAAGTCACGATCGCAGCAGTTGTTCTGCGCAACGAATACGCGCTGGACACGGTCCATGTCTTCGACTAGCAGCAACCGCGTTTGACGCATGGTCCACAACGCCTTACGGCAGGACTCATCGCAACGTCCATCGCCGATATAAACGAGCGTCCACTTACCACGCAGCAAGTCGGCTGAGGCGGCACTGCCGTCGGTTAATGAAAACGCGGCGACCGGCAGCGGTCTTGCCGGGGTGATCAGCTCGCCGTGGTTGGTACTGCCCGCGGGGCGCCAACCGCCAGCGTAATAAAGCCAGAAGGCGCCCATCAGCGGAATGAAGAAAAGGGCCGCGAGACCGATCAAGGCGCCTCGTCCCTGTATCTGGGTGGGCTTGTCGTTTGCAGCCGTCGTCATGCGTCACCCCGCTTCTTCAAGTTCATCACTACGTACAGCACCAGCAGCAGAACCGCGAAACTCCACCACTGGATTGCGTAGGACCAGTTTTGCTCCGGGCCGTTGACGAAGGGTTTCCAGCCACGCTGATACCCTGCAACAGCTTGATCATCGAGCAGCAGCACTCGCGATTCGAGGCGCCTCGAGTCGACCGACAGCGCTTTCGCAAGTTCCGCGAGCCCCGGATAAGCCGTCACCCGCGGCCAACTGCCCGAGGCCGAGGGCGCCGCGCGACCGCCTGCCAAACCCGCCTGCGGCAGATCGTCGAGCAGACCACGAATCGTGACCTCAGCAGCGGCGAGACGCACCTCCGGCAGGCGATCTCGATAGCCGCCGAAAGGCACCCAACCCCGATTCACTAGCAGCCAGCGGCCATCGGCAAGCCGCAGCGGTGTCAGCACCTCGTAACCGGCGCGACCGCCGCGCGTGCGATTGTCGAGTAAAAACTGTCGTGCACCATCCCATTCGCCGCTGACCTCGACCTTTGCGAATCGCGGCAATTCGATCGTGCGCCGCGAACCGAGCTCGCTCACCCCCGCCGAATTACGCACAAAGTCATCGGCAAGTTGCTGCTTAAATTCGGCCCGACCCCACTGCCAGTGACCCAAACTGATGAAGAGCACGAGCAGCACCGCGGTGATGCCGGTCATCAGCCACGATGGGCAAAAAACCCTGCGACCTAAGGTGATTTGAAGCGGCACGGCTCTATACTTGCGGCTGTGGAAATCTTCAGAATCATTGTCGGCCTGGTGATGCTTGGCATCGTCTTTAGCCTCGGATCAGCCCTGTTCCATCTCATGACGGACAAAGGCGACTCGAAGAAAATGGTCCGTGCGCTGACGTTACGCGTCGCGCTTTCCGTAGGCCTTTTTCTTGCGTTGATGGGGGCCTGGGCCGCCGGCCTCATTCAGCCGCTCGGCGCAGGTCGCTGAAAAAGTAGTCGCTTAAAAAGTCTCAGACCCAGTAGACGAAGACGAAGAGTCCGAGCCACACCACGTCGACGAAGTGCCAGTACCAGGCGACGGCTTCGAAACCGAAGTGGCGTTGCGGCGTGAAATGGCCTTTCATGGTCCGGAACCAGATCACGACCAGCATTATCGCACCCAGCGTCACGTGTACTCCATGGAAGCCGGTCAACATGAAAAACGTCGAGCCGTAGATGCCGGTCGAGAGCGTGAGGCCGAGTTCGGTATAGGCGTGGATGTATTCCTCAGCCTGCAGACCGACGAACAGGAAGCCGAGCAGGAAGGTCGCTGCAAGGAAAATATTGAGGATGCGGCGGTTACCTTCTTTAAGCGCGTGGTGCGCGATGGTAACGGTCACGCCGGAGAGCAGCAGGATTGCGGTGTTGATCGCCGGTAAGCCGAAGGCCGGAATAACTTCGAAGCTGCCATCCTCGCGTGGGCCGAGTGCCGCCGGTCCGTTGGTGGGCCAGGTCGCATTGTATTCCGGGAACAGCAGCAATTTATTGAAGATCTTCACGCCTTCGCCACCGCTCCAGGGCACCGACAGTTGTCGTGCGTAAAAGAGCGCACCAAAAAAAGCGGCGAAGAACATCACTTCCGAGAAGATGAACCACATCATTCCCATGCGGAACGACTGGTCTACCTGCATGTTGTAGATGCCGCGCTGGTGTTCGCCGATGACTACCGTGAACCAACCGATGAACAGACCGACCAGCATCAGCACGCCGATCGAGAACACCCAAGGCCCGTACCATTCGTTGAGCCAGCCGCAGAGGCCGATCATGAACACGAACAGGGTGATCGAACCGTAGATTGGCCACGGGCTCGAGTGCGGAATGTAGTATTTGTCGGCGGCGTGTTCGGAGGCGTTGGCCATGATCCTAGTCCTTCAGCGCGGCGACCCGCATCGAGTTGTCGTAGAAAACGTAGGAAAGGGTGAGTCGATCGATGCTCTTCGGCAGGTTCGGATCGACTACGAAACGTACCGGCATTACGCGCTGTTCGCCCTTGGTGAACTTTTGCGGCACGAAGCAGAAACACTCGGTCTTGCGAAAGTAGCCCGTCGCTTTGCTCGGGGCGATATTTGGCACTGCCTGCGCCACTGTATCGCGATCCGTTAGGTTGCGCGCGAAGTAATCGACTTCGTACAGCCGACCCGGATGCACCTTCATTTCGGTGACGACAGGGCGAAATTCCCAGTTACCCACCGACGGTAGATCGGCTAAGAATTCGACAGTCACGAGACGCGAATCATCGTATTCGACGGCCTGCACGTTCGCAGCCCGCAGCAAATCTTTTGGGTTACCGACGCCGGTGACGTCGCAAAGCACATCGTAGAGCGGCACTAAGGCAAAGCCGAAAGCGAACGCGCCCGCGGCGAAGCCGAGCAGCCGCAGCGTCAGACGTCGATTACAGGCTGTGCGATCGTTCACTATCGTAATCCGAGCACTGACATCAAAATAAATGCCGCATAAAACGCGAAGGCCACGAGACCGAGCACGATTGCCGAGCGTTTGACACGGCGCACGCGCTCAGCATCGTTGGCGTTCGGATCCATGCGTGTGGCTTCCGCGACTCGACGCTCAGCGCATCGAGCCTTTGGCGATCACCCCCTGCGAGGGCGGCGTTTCCCAGCTGTGGTATGGCGCCGGGGTCGGCAGCTCCCACTCAAGACCCCGCGCGCTTTCCCAAGGACGGGCTGCTGCCTTTTCACCCGAGCGTACGGCGCTCCAGATGACGTACACAAATAGCAACTGTGAGAAGCCAAAGATGAAAGCACCGACTGAAGACACTGAATTCCAGTCGGCGAACTGCGTGGAGTAGTCAGGAATACGGCGCGGCATACCGGCGAGGCCTAGGAAGTGCTGTGGAAAGAAGAGTACGTTTACGCCGATGGCCGACAACCAGAAGTGGAGCTTGCCGACATTCTCGTTGTACATACGACCTGTCCACTTCGGCAACCAGTAGTACACGCCAGCCATGATCGCGAATACAGAACCCGGTACGAGCACATAGTGAAAGTGCGCAACGACGAAATAGCTATCATGATATTGGAAGTCTGCTGGCACAATTGCGAGCATCAGGCCGGAAAGACCGCCCATGGTGAACAAGAATAGGAAAGCGATCGCGAACAGCATCGGCGTTTCGAAGCTAATTGAGCCTTTCCACATCGTGGCGCACCAGTTGAAAACCTTTACGCCTGTAGGTACCGCGATCAGCATTGTTGACAGCATAAAGAACAACTGGCCCGCAAGCGGCATACCCACAGTGAACATGTGATGCGCCCAGACAATGAACGATAGGAAGGCGATGGACGCTGTGGCGTAGACCATCGACTGATAACCGAACAGCGGCTTGCGCGAGAAGGTCGGGATGATTTCCGAGATCACGCCGAACGCAGGCAGTATAAGGATGTAGACTTCGGGATGTCCAAAGAACCAGAAAATATGTTGAAACATTACCGGGTCCCCCCCACCCGATGCCGTGAAGAATGCGGTACCAAAGAAATGGTCAGTGAGCAGCATGGTCACGGCGCCAGCGAGCACCGGCATCACAGCGATAAGCAAGTAGGCCGTAATCAGCCAGGTCCAGCAGAAGAGCGGCATGTTGAGTAGGCCGAGACCCGGCGCGCGCATGTTGAGGATGGTCACGACTACATTGATGGCGCCGAGTATCGAAGAAATACCCATTAGGTGGATTGCGAAGATGGTGAGCGGAAAGCTGTCACCGGCCTGCAGCGAAAGTGGGGGGTATAAAGTCCAGCCGCCGGCGGGAGCTCCGCCTGGAACAAACAGAGTCAGTAACAGCAACGTGAACGCGAATGGCAGCAACCAGAAGCTGAAATTATTGAGGCGGGGCAGAGCCATATCAGGCGCGCCGACTTGCATCGGCACCATCCAATTAGCGAGACCGGTCCAAGCGGGCATGACAGCGCCAAAGATCATCAGCAGCGCATGCATTGTCGTCATTGAGTTATAGAAGCCCGGGTCGACGAACTGCAAGCCGGGCTGAAAGAGTTCGGCTCGAATCACGAGAGCCATGGCACCACCTAAAAAGAACAACACGCAGGCGAAGACTAAGTACATCGTGCCGATGTCTTTATGGTTGGTAGCGTAAAACCATCGCTTTAGGCCGTGCGTCTTGTGGTCTTGATCGTCGTGCACATGCTTGTGCGTTACGGTGTTGGTCATGATCTCTATTCTCTTCTCTCTAGCTGATTTTTTAACATTAGGAGGGCAAGACGCGGATTCACCCTGCTGGCTTAGCCCTGGGGTGCCGCCGGTAAGGCAGCAATCGTAGACACGGCATCGACGGCGGGCTCGGCCGTCGGCTCAGCGGCGGCAGCATTGGCAGCGGTCTTTTGTTGAGCGAGCCATGCCTTGTACTCGTCTTTGGTGACCACCTTGACGACTACGGGCATAAAGCCGTGATCACGGCCGCAAAGCTCAGCGCATTGACCGCGATAAGTGCCAGTCTTTCCTTTTTCGACCTTGAACCATAATTCATTGATGTTACCCGGGATGGCGTCTTTCTTCATACCGAAGGCTGGGACCCACCACGCATGAATGACATCATTAGCCGTGAGTAGCATGCGCACTTTGGTACCCTCGGGGACTACCAGTGGGTTATCGACGCTCAACAAATAATCGGGCACTGTCGTCGGATTGATGCCGGACTTGAGCTGTCGCGCTTCGTCGCTCGCGCGATCGAGTTGCGAAAAAAAGCTTACGTTCTCGCCGAGGTATTCGTATTGCCACTTCCACTGATGGCCGGTGGCTTTGATGCTGATCTCGGTGTTGCGTGTGTCCTCGATGGCGATCAGAGTACGCGCTGCCGGGACCGCCATGATGACGAGGATTACAACCGGAATCACCGTCCAGATGATCTCCGCTTTGGCGCTGTGGACCATGGTGGTATCGGGTTTCGCGCCCTGCGATTTGCGGAACGCCACCAGTGACCAGATCATCCAACCGAATACGAATACACCGATCGCTACGCACCACCAAAAAATGGTCATGTGCAGCGAGTGAATTTCTTTCGAAAGCTCGGTGACGCCCACGGGCATGTTGAGGTTGCCCCACTCGGCGTGCGCAGCAAGGGGAGCGAGGCTGCCCATGATCGCCAAAGTGGTGGTTAAAGCGTGGCTTGGATATCTCTTCATGGGCTGTCCGGTTATTCGAGAGTTTGAAACACGATGGTGTCGACGGGTCAGTGGTCCGCTTCACGCGGCACCAGTCTGCTTCGGCAACGGTGGGGATTCGTCCACACGGCCGATCAGTCGCCTTAGGCGGGCAGCGAGACCCAGCCTTTCCTGTTCATTGAGGAAGAACCCGATTTCGTGCCGGCGCCCATGCGACTCGACCGTCAGTCGACTCGGATGCAGCGGCGAACCCCCACCGCGTATTCTAACTTGCGCCCAGTGTCGCGGAAACTCGACACAGCGGGTTTGCGGCGGCATCACGTCTTCGATCACGACCACTGTTTCGGAGATCGTGATCGTCTGCCGTTGGTGCCGTCGAGCCATGCTGGTGCGCAACGCCCAGGCCAGCAGGGCGATCTCGAGCCCGGCAAACGGCAGCACCAGCCAGAAACCCAGCAAGGAGATGGGCAGGGCTATCGACAATGAGGCGATGCAGACACTGACGAGAAACCAGCGGGCACCGCGGGGGGTTAGCGAGCAGTGCGGGGCAATTTCGATGCTGGTTTCGGAAGTCACCGCACATCATCGCCGAATCCACAGAATTCCCACCGATATCAGGGGTTTGCAAAAAGCCAAGCGTCGTTTAGCTGTCCACCAAGCGGTTAATCAGGGTGTTGCCACTCTGGGCGAGAGCGGCGGCGTCGCCGGCGAAGCTGAAGCGGGCAAGCGGCGGGCCGCCCAGCCGTTTTGTCAGCATGCTTAGATTTTCGTCGACCCGGGCCATCGTCGGGTCGATCTGGTTGGCGACCCAACCGGCCAACGGCAGGCCCGATCGACTGATCTCGCGAACCGTCAGCTGGGCGTGGTTCAGACAGCCAAGACGCATGCCGACGACGACAACGATCGGCAGCCCAACAGCGAGCGCGAGGTCGCTGACGCTGAGTTCTGCGGTGATCGGCGCCAGCCAGCCACCGGCGCCCTCGACCACCAGCCAGTCATTTTCCGATCGATGGCTCGCTGCTAAGCGGGCGATGTGGGTGAGGTCTGGGCGCACGCCTGCCTCGGCGGCGGCGATGTGTGGCGATATGGGCGATGCAAAACAGTAAGGGTTCACTGTGGCGTATTCGGCGGCGGAGATCGACGCTGCGACCGCGCCCTGCGCGGCGAGCAACGCCAGCGCATCGTCGTTGCGCAGACCCAGTGGCGTTGGCGCCCCGCCGGCAGCGATGGGCTTCATCACGCCGACCCGAAAACCGCGACGCCGCGCAGCCGCAACCATGGCAGTGGCTACATGAGTCTTGCCGATCTCGGTGTCGGTGCCGGTCACGAACACTCCGTGAAATTTTTGCTTCACGGCGGCATCCTGCCGCGTCGACCGATCGAATCCAGCGGAACAAAGATTTCGCCAGAGGCAGCAGGGGCCACTGTGGCGTCGCCATATTCTGGCCGCGGCGCGCCAGCGAATGCCGCGACTTGAATCACCTCGACATCGCCCAAGCGGTCGATATCGAGGACGGGCTCGGCGAAACCCGCGCGCCCGAGTGCGCTACCGATGTCGTGCATATCGACGAGATCTGCGTTAGCATCCGTCGGCTGCAGCCGACTGCCTGGCGCCAGTGTGCTCCAAAGAAAAAGCGCACCTGGGCGAAGAACTCGTCTGACTTCGTTGAGTACTGCATCTAGTCGGGCGCTACCTGCAAGCAAACGATCTGCAACCACGACATCCACGCTTGCAGCCGCGAATGGCAACTGCTCCGGTGCGGACTCGATACGCTCTACGGGAGGCCGCCGCCCAGGAATTTTCTGCAACAAAACACCTAGCGAATTCAGCACACCGCGATCGGCGACCCTGGGGTAATTGCCGGGCTCGCTTACGGCGACGATGCGTGCTCGCGGAAATTTTTGACGAAGTCCGTGCGGTCGTCCGGCGAGCGTACTGCCAAGTTCGACCACCAGCTTGGGTGTGACTGCAAAGTGATCAAGCCGATCGAGGAGTTCGCGGCGCGCGAGTTCCGACGGCGATGTGCTGCCCGAGGAGTCGCTCATGCCACGACCCCCGCAACCGCTTGATCGCCCATCAGCCGATCAAAGATAACTTGCTCGAGTGCTGCCAACAGTCCGTCGACCTGCCGCACGCTGTGGGCTGCAGACAGCGTGATCCGCAGTCGCGAGGTGCCGACCGGAACGGTCGGTGGGCGAATCGCCGTTACGCGATATCCCAACTCGGCGAGTCGATGGCTGGCCGCGAGTGCTCTGTCCTCGCCGCCGAGCAGCAGCGGCTGAATCGGCGTGGACGAGTCGCTGACCGGCAAGCCGCGCTGGCGTATGCCGGCACGGAAATGGTCGACCAGTGACAGCAGGTGCTCGCGCCGCCACTGCTCGTGCCGCAATTTTTTGAGCGCATGGCGAGTCGCGGCGGCGACTGCGGGCGGTAGCGCGGTCGTATAAATGTAGGTCCGGGCGCGCTGAATCAACAACTCGATCACTTCGTCGTCGCCGGCAACGAAAGCCCCGAACGTACCTAGCGCCTTGCCGAAAGTGCCGATCAGTACGGGCACGTCCTGCGCGCTCAGCCCGAAGAATTCGCAGCTGCCGCGCCCCTCGGCGCCGACGACGCCGAGACCATGGGCATCGTCGACCACGAGCCAAGCCTGATGCGCACGCGCTGCGGCGGCGAGTGTCGGCAGCGGCGCCAGGTCGCCGTCCATGCTGAATACGCCATCGGTGATCACGAAGGCGCCGCGCGACTCATCTGACGAGCGCAGCAGTTCGGCTGCTGCTGCGGCGTCGCCGTGGGTGTACCGATGATGGTACGGGCTACGAGTGAGTCTGGCGGCATCGATCAGCGAGGCGTGATTGAGTTCGTCGCCGATCAGCACGTCATGTCGATCGGCGAGTGCCGACAGCACCCCAAGATTTGCCATGTAACCCGTGGAGAATACGAGCGCGCGTGCTCGCCGCGTGAAGTCGGCCAATTCGCGCTCGAGGGCGTCATGTTCGGCGGAATGCCCGCTGACCAGATGCGAGGCGCCCGCGCCCGCGCCGTGGGTTCGCGCTGCCGAGGCCATGGCGGCAGCAACCTCGGGGTCACGCGCCAGACCGAGGTAATCGTTACTGCAAAAATTGATCTGCTGGTCGTCGTTCGGCAAGCGACGACGGCGCAGTCGACGCCTGTCGATGTCATGTAGCGCGGCAGCGCGGGCCTCGGGCGTGCAGCGCACTGCGGTCAGGCGTGCAGTGCGGTCGGCGCTGCGCCCGCAGCCTGAATGCCGAGCCGCGTGAGCAGGGCACGATCGTGTTCGACGTCAGGATTGCCGGTGGTCAAAAGTTTTTCGCCGTAGAAAATGGAATTTGCGCCGGCAAAAAAAGCGAGCGCCTGCAATTCGTCGGACATCCTCTCGCGGCCCGCCGAAAGTCTTACTGCCGAGCGCGGCAGCAGAATGCGCGCGACTGCGATCGTGCGCACAAAATCGAACGGATCGATGGGTGGTTGATCGGCGAGAGGCGTTCCCGGCACCGCGACCAGTTGGTTGATCGGTACGCTCTCGGGGTGTTGCGGCAGATTGGCGAGCACCTGCAGCATGCGGGCGCGGTCGCGTACGGTTTCACCCATGCCGACGATACCGCCGCAGCACACGTTCATGCCGGCTTCGCGCACGGCTTCGAGAGTATCGAGTCTGTCTTTGAAGTCGCGCGTGGTAATGATTTCGCCGTAGAACTCGGGCGAGGTATCGATGTTGTGATTGTAGTAATCGAGACCGGCGCCGCGTAATTCTTTGGCCTGCTCGCGGCTGAGCATGCCGAGTGTGGCGCAACTCTCGAGACCCAAAGATTTGACTTCACGGATCATCGCTGTCATCACTTCGAGGTCACGTTTCTTTGGCGAACGCCAGGCGGCGCCCATGCAGAACCGGGTGGCACCGGCCTCGCGTGCGGCCTTCGCTCGAGCGGCCACATCGGCCACCGCCAGCAGCGCTTCGCGATCGAGACCGGTGTCGTAACGGACGCTTTGCGGGCAGTAGGCACAGTCCTCGGGACAGGCGCCGGTTTTCACCGACAGCAGGGTGCTCATCTGCACGGTGTTCGGTGCGTGGTAGGCGCGGTGCACGGTCTGCGCCCGAAACAGCAGGTCCTGAAAGGGCAGCGTGAACAGCGCTTCGATTTCATCGAGCTGCCAGTCGTTACGGAGGTCAGCGGCAGCCACCGCAGCGCTGACATCGTTGACCGAAGCATTTTTAGCGGCAGCGGTCGTCGCGGGGCTGGTCGTGGCGGGGCTGGTCGTGGTGGGGGTGGTTGTGGCGGGGGTGATTGCAGCGTTCATGGCGGGCGTCGTCCGGGGCGGAGGCCGGCGAGTATTCCGGCGAATTGAAGTGTTTTGGGCGCTGCCTTCGACGGCAGCAGTCGGCAGCCTTGGTCGCCGCCGTCAGCGATGTTCCGCAAGCGTGGGGGAGGATGTCAACTTGCAAGCCACGAACGAGTCGACAATACCCAGCAGCCGAGCGCCGGTGCCCAATTTGCGCGCCCTGCCATGGTGGCAGCGAGCGGGTTTCTGGTGTTTGCCGGCACGCTGTTACTTCTGTGACGGTCGTGGCGATCTCGGACCGCTCGATCTTTGTGGTCGCTGCCACCGCGCCTTGCCGTGGCTGGCGGTTCCGCATGGCAGCACGGCCGTCATCTCGGCATTCGTCTACGCCGCGCCCGTCGACACCGCGCTCAAGGCGCTCAAATTTGCGGGTGATCGAGCGGCCGCGCGAGTGCTGGGCGCCTTGGTGGCGATGGCGGCCACGCGCGCCATCGCTCTTGAGCGACTGCGCCCGCCCCAACTGCTAGTGCCTGTTCCGCTGCACCCGCAACGACTCGCCGATCGCGGTTTCAATCAGGCCGCTCTGCTTGCGATGCAGATTGGCCGCTGGCTGCAGCGACCCGTGCTGCGCGATGGGTTAGTGCGGACGCGCGCCACACGACCGCAGACGGCATTATCGGCGTCCGAGCGACGAGACAATGTCGTCGGCGCGTTTCAGCTTTCCGCGTCGTTCACTCGCCAATCAGCGAGTGCCACACACCGTGGCAACACTCTGCGCAGCGTCGCCTTGATCGACGATGTCTCGACCACGGGTGCGACCCTCGAGGCGGCGCGCGCCGCGCTTTTGCAAGTCGGCGTCGAAGACGTTCAGCTCTGGAGTGTGGCGACGGCAATCCCCAACCACACGATCATGCCGACGTAATTATTGTTGAGGAAAGCGCGGAAGCAGGCAGCGCGATCACGCTGGCGTGACGACCAAAGGTGATATGCGAACAGCGCGGCGACGACCATGAGACTCGAAAAATAAATCCAGTGGAGCTCGGCGAGTCGACCGATCCATATCAGCAGCCCCAGCATGGATGCTTGCAGCAGGCCGATGGCGAGCAGATCGTGACGGCCAAACAGCAGTGCCGTGGAGCGGATGCCGATGCGACGATCGTCGTCGCGATCGACCATGGCGTAAAACGTGTCGTAAATGCAGGCCCAGAGGACGGTGGTCGCAAAGATCAACCAGCCGAGCGTCGGCACGTTGCCGTTGGTTGCCATGAACGCCATCGGTACGCCCCAACCGAACGCGAGCCCGAGATAAACCTGCGGCGCAGCAAAGAAACGCTTGCAAAAGGGATAGCTCGCGAGCAGCGCGGCGGCCACCAGCGACAGCCAGACGGTGCGCGCATCGAGCTGCAAGACCACGATGAACGCCAGCAGCATCAGCAACACGAAGAGTCCGATTGCCTCGCTAGGCGAAACTCGACGTGCTGCGAGTGGTCGTTCGCGCGTGCGCTCGACGTGTGGGTCGAACTCGCGGTCGGCGAAATCATTGATGATGCAACCTGCCGAGCGCGTGAGCACGGTGCCAGCGACGAACACGACGAGCAAACGGGGATCAGGCATGCCATCGGCCGCGAGCCACAACGCCCACAGCACCGGCCACAACAGCAGCAAGATACCGATCGGCCGATTGAGCCGCGTGAGCAGCGCATATTCACCAAGACGACGACGCAGGGCGGGTGACACGTGGCGGACCTGATCGGGTGCAGTGCGCCGCTTAGCGTGGGCGGCGCTGGCCGATGTTGGGCAGAAATACTTCGTAGAGATCGAAGGGCGCAGCGCCCATACGCAATGCGGAGTGTCTGATCCACAGCGGTTGCGGCGCGAGCGCCGCGTGGGCGAGTGCGCGAGCGACAAGCCAAATGTCGGGATAGAACTGTGCGTAGCGGAAGGATTCGCGCGTCAGCATCGCCCGACCTTCGAGGGCCTCGCCCAAGGTGCGAGTGCCGATCCGGCCCAACCAAGGCTCGGCTTCGAGCGTGGTTGCCGGAATCCGCGTATGCGCGAACATCCACACTTCGTTGTCACAGCTCATGTCGATTTCGCGAATTTGCTCGTCGCCGATGCGCGCTTCGCGCAGCAGATGCATGGCGAAGCCATCGCCCGCTGCTTCGCGAATTCTTTGCGTAAGCAAGCCGGGCGTCAGCAGCCACGATCGCAGCGACTGATCGCCGACGTGGCAATTGAGTGCCTGCCCCGGCAACCACATCGCTGCGGTGGGCACCGGCGGCGGCAGGCCCAGGTTGTCAGCCGATACGGCCATATCTGTCATCCGTTCCGATCCAGCGCGTGGTCAGGGGCGCGATTCTATCCGGGTGTCGGGCAAGCAGTATCTCGGCGGCTTCTTGTACCCGTGGCAACAAATCGGCATCACGGATCAGGTCGGCGACGCGCATGCGGGCAAGACCGGTTTGTCGCGTGCCGAGCAGTTCGCCGGGGCCACGTAGCTCGAGATCGCGGCGAGCGATCTCGAAGCCGTCGTTGGTATCGCGAATGGCATTGAGTCGCGCGCGCGCTAGCGGACCCATGGGGGCGCGATAGAGCAGCACGCAGCTGCTCTCGTACGTGCCGCGACCGACTCGACCACGGAGTTGGTGCAGTTGCGCGAGTCCCATGCGCTCGGCGTTTTCGATCACCATCAGCGTGGCGTTCGGCACATCGACGCCGACCTCGATGACCGTGGTGGCGACCAGCAGGTGGATCTTGCCCGCCTTGAAGGCGAGCATGGTGGCGTCTTTTTCTTTGGGCTTCATGCGTCCGTGTACCAGACGCACGACGAGATGCGGTAGAGCTTCGGTGAGAACTGCGGCAGTTTCTTCTGCGGCCTGACACTGCAGCTCTTCTGATTCCTCGATCAACGGGCAGACCCAGTAGGCCTGCCTGCCGCTACGACAGGCGGCATCGATCCGTGCCACCACTTCGCTGCGCCTGGTTTCGGCAACGACCACGGTTTTGACGGGTGTACGGCCTGGTGGCAAGGCATCGATGACCGAGACGTCGAGATCCGCATAAGCCGTCATCGCGAGGGTGCGCGGTATGGGTGTCGCAGTCATGATGAGTTGATGCGGATGACGACCGCTCGCCACCCCTTTTTCGGCCAGACGCAGGCGTTGCTGCACGCCGAATCGATGCTGCTCGTCGACGATGACCAGTGCGAGTTCGCGAAACTGCATGCTCTCCTGAAACAGCGCATGCGTGCCGACAGCGATTCTTACCTCGCCGCAGGCAATCGCTTCGAGCGCGCTGCGCCGCGTGCGTGCAGGCTGCGAGCCCGAGACCAGTGCGACCGTGATGCCTAGCGGTCTGAACCAGGCATCTAGATTTCTTTGATGCTGCTCGGCGAGTAGTTCGGTGGGCGCCATCAACACGGCCTGTCGTCCACTACCCACGGCTCGCGCCGCTGCTGCGGCTGCGACCACGGTCTTGCCGCAGCCGACATCACCTTGCACGAGACGCACCATCGGTCGGTCCTGCACCAGATCGGCGTCGACTTCGTCGAGCACACGGCGCTGTGCGCGGGTGAGTTCGTAAGGCAAGCCGCTGATGAAGCGCGCCTCGAGCGCGCTCTCGTCGGTCAGCACCCAAGCAGCATCGGTACGTACCGACTCGCGCAGCCGTCGCATGACCACCTGATGCGTCAGCAGTTCCTCGAAAGCCAGGCGGCGTTGCACGGGGTGTTTGCCTGCGTCGAGTTCTTCGAGGTCGGCGTCCACTGGCGGCCGATGTACGTAGCGCAGCGCTTCGCGCAGCGGCGGCAGTCCGAGTGGCGCAAGGATTGCGGGCGGCAGCCAGTCGCGAACGCCTGCGCTGTCGAGCTCGCGCAAGGCTTGTGCGATGAGCACTCGCAGCCTGCCCTGACTCACGCCTTCGGTGGCGGGGTAAACCGGCGTCAAAGATTCTTCCAGCGGCGAGCGTTCGTCAAAGATTCGTCGATACTCCGGATGCACGATCTCGAGACCCATGGGTCCGCGGCGTACCTCGCCGAAGCAACGCAGACGATTGCCGCGTTCCAAGCCTTGTTGCTGGGCGCTGGAGAAATGAAAGAAACGCAGCGTCAGGAAGCCGGAACCGTCGGCGATGCGACAGAGCATTTGTCGCCGCCGCCGAAATACGACTTCGGTCAGCTGCACCTCGCCTTCGACGACGGCGCGACCGCCGGCGAGCAGCGCGCCGATCGGCTGCACGCGAGTCCGATCTTCATAACGCGTGGGCAGTACGAACAGCAGATCCTGCACGGTCTCGACGCCGAGCACCGCGAGGCGCGCAGCGAGTGCATCGCCGACTCCGCGCAGAGCCGTGACCGGTCGTTGCTCACGGGGCTCGGTCATGACGGCGCTGCTTGATGGCGGTATCGGCGATGGCGGTATCGGCGGTGGCGGCATCGGCGCCGGCGCTGATCAATCGAGATGCAGAATGCAGTCGATCTCGACGCGCGCACCGCGCGGCAATTGTGCGACGCCGATGGCGGCACGTGCCGGCCAAGGTTGTGGAAAGTACTGTGCCATCACTTCATTGACCTTGGCGAAGTTCGCAAGATCGGTGAGATAGACGGTGACTCTGACGGCGTGCTTGAGCGAACCGCCCGCCGCTTTGGCGATCGCCGACAGATTGTCGAACACGCGGCGGATTTCGCTGTCGATGTCGCCGCTGAACATTTGCCCATTGCTCGGGTCCAAAGGAATCTGCCCAGAGATATACACCGTGGGACCCACCCGCACCGCTTGCGAGTAGGTGCCGATGGCCTGCGGTGCATCGTTGGTGCTGATGATCTGTCGCGTCATGTTGCAATCTCCTCGAGGGCTCGTCACCGACTCATTCGTCGCGGGTTCTGACTGCGAGTGTACGCGAGAGTCGCAGCACGTCGGGCATGCGACGAATCACGCGCATGACATTGGCGAGATGCTTGCGATCACGAACCCTGACCTCAAAGACCAGCACCGAGATTTGCGTGTCACGCTCCTCGAGTTCGACGTGATCGATATTGGTTTCGGTGCCGGCAATCGCTGCGGCGACCGCGGCCAGCACACCCACGCGATTTTCAACTTCGACGCGCAGCTCGCTGCCGAACATGCGTTCGGGTTGTTCTGCCCAGGTGACCGACAGCCACTTTTCCGGATGCTTGCGGTAGTCGTCGACGTTCGCACAGTCTTCGCGGTGCACGATGATGCCGCGACCGCTGGAGAGATAGGCAAGGATTGCATCGCCCGGTACCGGAAAGCAGCAGCGCGCATAGCTGACGAGCAAACCTTCGGTGCCGGCGACCGCGAGCGGCGTCGGCGCGGTCTCGCCCGCCGCATCCGACGGTGTCGCGTTTGCCGCGGTAGCCGCTGGTCCGAGGCGGCGTGCAATCAACGGCGCGAGGCGCTCACCCATGCCGACTTTTTCGAACAGCTCGTCGGCATCCGCCATGCCGAGTTCGCCTGCCGTGGCGGCCAGCGTCAGCGCACTGATGTCGGTCAGCGAGAGATTGAACTCGGCAAGCGACTGATTGATGAGTCGCTGACCAAGCTCGATGGCCTCGGAGCGGCGCAGGCCCTTCAAATATTGACGGATGGCCGCGCGGGCCTTGGCCGTGACCACGAAGTTTACCCACGATGGGTTGGGGATCGCCCCCGGTGCGGTGACGATCTCCACCGTTTGTCCGTTACGCAATTGGCTGCGCAGTGGCGTCAGCCGGCGATCGATTTTTGCGGCGACGCAGCGATTGCCGACATCGGTATGTACGGCGTAGGCGAAGTCCACGATGGTGGCGCCGCGCGGCAGTCGCAGGATTTTGCCCTTGGGCGTGAACACATAAACTTTGTCCGGGAAAAGATCGACCCGCACGCTTTCGAGGAATTCTTCGGAGGTGCCGGCTTCCTGCATCGAGATGAGGTTGGACAGCCACTCGCGCGCTCGCGCCTGCTCGTGATCTGCAGAATATTCGCCGACTTTGTATTTCCAGTGAGCGGCGATACCGGACTCGGCGATGCGATGCATGTCGCGGGTGCGGATCTGCGCCTCGATCGGCAGACCGTTGGATCCGAACATCGTGGTGTGCAGCGACTGATAACCATTGACCCGCGGGATCGCCACATAATCTTTGAAGCGTCCGGGCATGGGTCGGTAGGCGCCGTGCACGACGCCGAGAGCGCGATAGCAATGATCGACGGAGTCGACGACTACGCGCAGCCCATAGACATCGACGATTTCGGCAAGCGGAATACGCTTGCGCAGCATCTTGCGGTAGATGCTGTAGAGATGCTTCTCGCGGGTGTCGACTTCGGCGGCGATGCCGGCTTTGGCCAACGCGTTGCCGATGTTTTCGGAGATGCGCGTGAGGAATTCTTTCTGATTGCCGCGCGCGCGCTTCAAGGCTTTTTCGATGACGCGATAGCGACGCGGGTAGAGCGCACGGAAACCGAGATCCTCGAGCTCCAGTTTCATGCTGTAGAGACCGAGGCGCTCGGCGAGCGGCGCATAAATATCGAGCGTCTCGCGCGCAATCGCGCGGCGGCGTGCCGGCGACATGCCCTCGATGGTGCGCATGTTGTGCAAGCGATCGGCGAGCTTGACCAGGATGACGCGCAGATCGCGCACCATCGCGAGCAGCATCTTGCGGAAGGACTCGGCCTGCGCCTCTTCGCGGCTTTTGAACTGGATCTGGTCGAGCTTGGTGACGCCGTCGACAATCTCGGCGACGTTGTCACCGAAGCGTTTTGCCAGATCTTCTTTGGCGAGCGGCGTGTCTTCGATGACGTCGTGCAGAATGGCGGCGATGATGGTGTCGGTATCGAGCCGCAGATTGGCGAGTACTTCGGCAGCCGCCACCGGATGCGCGATGTAAGGTTCGCCGGTTTTGCGCTTTTGACCCCGGTGTGCCTCCGCGCCGAATTCGGCCGCGGAGCGAATCCGCTCGACCTGATCGGGATGCAGGTAGGCGCCGGCAGCGCTCAGCAATTCTTTGAGACCGGGCGTACGACGCGAGCCCGGCAGGAGACCGAGCAATGTCTCTGTGTAGTCCAAAGAGCCTCCGCGTGCGAGGCCCGCCCGGTCAGTCTCCGAGGCCGAACTGCGGCGCGCGGAAGCCCGGATCGGGTTCCATGATGTCCGGCAGCAGGCTCGGTTCCGGCTCGGGTTCCGGCTCCGGCTCGAGCAACATCTCGGGGGTGATGTTGCCGGCGGCGATCTCACGCAGTGCCACTACGGTGGGCTTGTCGTTTTCCCAAGGCACGGTCGCCTCGGCGCCATTGGCGAGCCGACGGGCACGCTGCGAGGCGAGGATGACGAGCTGGAAAATGTTGTCGACGTTCTGGAGGCAGTCTTCGACGGTGATGCGTGCCATGTGCGCGAGCCTTCGGGATGGCCGATAAGTATAGGGGAGAACAGGGGTTTTTTGCCAGCCACCCGGCCGGGGTCGGCGCTCTCAGCCGAGCAGTTCGTCTAGCAAAGGCTCGAGGGCGGGGCGGCTCGCCAGCAAATCGTCGGCGGGACCGACAACGATGCGCCGCAGATCGGCCACTGCGCGCTCGAAGTCGTCGTTGATGATCACGTAGTCGAATTCGTTGTAGTGACTCATGTCATCAACGGCATCGCGCAGGCGACGCGCGATCACCGTCGCATCGTCGGTTCCTCGACCCCGCAAACGCCGTTCGAGTTCGGCGCGTGAGGGCGGCAGCACGAACACCATGGTGCAACCCGCGCGCCCGCTCGTGGCATCGCGGGTACGTTCGCGAACCTGCCGCGCACCTTGCCAGTCGATTTCGAGGATGACGTCGTGACCACGTCCGAAAGCCTCGGCGAGTGCGGCGCGACTTGTGCCGTAAAAGTTGTCGAAGACCGGTGCGTATTCGAGGAAGCCATCGGCAGCGATCAGCGCTTTGAAGGTCGGCACGTCAATGAAATGGTAATCGCGGCCGTCGATTTCATTGGGTCGTTTCGCACGAGTGGTATGCGACACGCAGACGCGCAAGTTCGACTCGCGCGCCAGCGTTGCCTTGACCAGGCTCGTCTTGCCGGCGCCCGAAGGCGCGGCGATTACGAACAGCCGACCACTCATTCGATGTTTTGCACCTGTTCGCGCATCTGCTCGATCAGTACCTTCATGTCGACGGCGATCCGCGTGAGTTCGAGCTCTTGCGACTTCGATGACAGCGTGTTGGCTTCGCGGTTGAGCTCTTGCATGAGAAAGTCGAGCCGACGCCCGGCGGCGTCGTCGGCATCGATCACGCGGCGAATCTCGGCAATATGACCCTTGAGTCGATCGAGTTCTTCGTCGACGTCGGCGCGCTGCAGCAAGAGCACCACTTCCTGTTCGAAGCGCGCCGCATCGACCGTCGTGCCGAGTTCGGTGACTCGTTCCTGCAGGCGAGTGCGCAGGCGCTCGCGCAGCTCGGGCATGCGAGCGCGCAGTCCGTCGACGAGTGCGGCGAGACCGGTGCAACGTTGTTCGATGAGCTCGCGTAATCTTTGACCTTCGCGCTGGCGAGCCGCTGCAAGGTCGCGCACGGTTTCGAGAAAGAGCTGGCGACAGACGCCCTGCAGGCTTTCGCTGTCCGGCGCGGCATCTTTGAGCACGCCAGGCCAGCGCAGCACATCGAGCAGATCGATGAGGCTTGTGGCACTCGAGCCGATGCCCACGTGATTTGGCACGAGTTTGGCGATTCCTCCCGTGCGTTCGAGCAGTTTGTCGAGCACCGCCTTGTCGATGCGCAATTCGCGCTCGGCTTGATGACTGCCGCGCAGATGGATGGTGCAGTCGAGTTTGCCGCGCCGCAGTTCGCGCGCCAGTGTTTGCCGCAGCTCGCTTTCGATCGAGCGTAATTCTTCGGGCAAGCGAAAGCCTGGCTCGAGATAACGATGATTGACGCTGCGCAGCTCGCAGGTGAGTTCGCCGAAGTCACCTCCGGCTTGCCGCCGAGCGAAGCCGGTCATGCTGCTGATCATGGATTGCCTCTGCCGCAGACGGTGGTGGCCGTGCGTCGATGCCGGCCCGGGTGTATAAAGCGCGCAGTTTAGCCGGGTTCACGGCCCAAAGACTTTTTGGTAACTCCCCTTTCAGGATATTCGCACATGTTTCATAGACCGAGCGGGCGCAGCCCCGACGCCCTTCGCCCCGTTCGTTTCGAGCGGCACTTCACGCGTCATGCCGAAGGTTCGGTGCTGGTCGAATTCGGCGGCACGCGCGTACTCTGCATGGCGAGCATCGAAGATGGCGTCCCCGGCTTTTTGCGCGGCCGTGGGCAAGGTTGGGTCACCGCCGAATACGGCATGTTGCCGCGGGCCACGCATACGCGATCGGCGCGCGAGGCAGCCAAAGGCAAACAATCGGGACGTACTCAGGAAATCCAACGCTTGATCGGTCGCAGCCTGCGGGCGGTGATGGACATGAGCTCACTCGGTGAGCGGACGGTCACCCTCGACTGCGACGTGCTGCAAGCCGATGGGGGCACGCGCACGGCGGCAATCACTGGCAGTTACGTGGCATTGGTCGATGCCTGTCAGACACTGATTGCGCGCGGTGCGCTGGCAAGCTCGCCCTTGCATGGTCAAGTCGCTGCCGTCTCGGTGGGCGCTGGAGCTGGAGAGCAGGTGCTCGACCTCGATTACCTGGAAGACTCGCAGGCCGAGACGGACATGAATATCGTCATGAAGGACGGCGGCAGCTTCGTCGAGATCCAGGGCACGGCCGAAGGACATGCGTTTCGTCGCGAGGAGCTCGATGCCATGCTGGCCCTCGCCACCGCGGGCATCGCGCAGCTCCATACGCTGCAACGCGCGGCGCTGCAGGCCTAGAGCCGACCGTGCGAGTCGTTCTCGCCACGGGTAACGCGGGCAAGATCCGCGAGTTCGCAGAGCTCCTCGGTCCGCTGGGCTTCGAGTTCGTCGCGCAGGCGACGTTCGGTATCGAGCCCCCCGAAGAAACCGGCGATACCTTCGAAGCCAATGCGCTGTTGAAGGCGCGTTACGCTGCCGCTCGCAGTGGCTTGCCGGCGATGGCCGATGATTCCGGACTCGAAGTCGACGCGCTGGGCGGTGCGCCCGGCGTACGCTCGGCACGCTATGCCGGCGAGGGCGCGGGTGATCTCGCCAATCTGCAAAAGTTGTTGCACGCCATGCAGAGCGTCGACGATGCCGCGCGCACCGCGCGGTTTCGGTGCGTGATCGCGCTGGTGCGAGCTGTCGATGATCCCTCACCAATCTTTGGCCGCGGCGCCTGGGAAGGACGGATTTTGCGTGCGCCGTGCGGTGCCGGCGGCTTTGGTTACGACCCGGTATTTGCACAGCGCGGTGAATCCCGCAGCGTTGCCGAGTTACCGTCACTGGAAAAACACGCGCACAGCCATCGCGGCCAGGCCTTGCGCGATCTGCTGGCCAACTGGCGCGGCGGCGCAGCGCGCTGAGCGCGCGCGGCTTCGGCATGTCGCAGCTTCAGGTGCAGGGTCCGTCGCCACTCGGTTTGTACATCCACTTTCCGTGGTGTGTCAGCAAGTGCCCCTACTGCGATTTCAACTCGCATGCCCTGCGCGAAGATATTCCGGGGCGTGACACGGTCCCCGAAGCGACTTATCTCGAGGCACTGCAGCGCGACCTGCTGCAGCAGCTCGAATCGCAGGTAAAATCTTTGGCGGATCGAAAAATCGCGACGATTTTCCTGGGCGGCGGCACGCCCAGTCTTTTTTCGCCGACTGCCATCGGCAACCTGCTTGATTTGGTACGTAGCAGTATCGGTCTCGTGTCCGACGCCGAGATCACGCTCGAGGCGAATCCGGGCACGATCGAGCGCGGCCGTTTCGGCGAATATGCTGCGGTTGGCGTCAATCGAGTTTCGCTCGGCGCGCAAAGTTTCAATGCTGTCGCGCTGCGCGCACTCGGCCGAATCCACTCGCCCGCCGAAACTTTGGCTGCCGTCAATGAATTGCATGCCGCGGGCCTCGACAACTTCAACATCGATCTGATGTATGGCCTGCCCGCGCAGGACGCAGCGGGTGCGTTGCACGATATCGAGACGGCGATCGCGCTCGGTCCGGCGCAGATCTCGCATTACCAGCTCACGCTCGAGCCCGGGACGAGTTTTGCCGGTCGCCCGCCCGCCGATCTGCCGAGCGACGAGCAAACGGAGCAGATGCTTGCGCTCTGCAGCGCGCGTCTGACCGCTGCGGGTTATGCGCAGTACGAAGTTTCGGCGTGGGCACGAAAAGGTCGTGCTTGCGTACACAATCTCAATTACTGGCGCTTTGGCGACTATCTCGGCATTGGCGCCGGTGCGCACGGCAAACTGACGGGCTCTGCCATTTGGCGCAGCACCCAGCCGCGTGAACCGCGTCGTTATCAACGCGACCCGATCGGCGGTTTGACGTGGCAGCAGATTGCCCCCGAGCAACTGCCGTTCGAGTTCATGTTGAACGCGTTACGTTTGCTCGAGGGTTTCGAGCGCGGGCTTTTCGAGTCCCGTACCGGGCTGCCGTGGTCGAGCGTCGACGCCGCCGTTGCCAGTCTGGTGGGGCGCGGTTTGCTTGCACTGACCGCCGGTGCGGAGTTGGCCACCATCCGCATCCAGCCGACGGCGCTGGGGGTTCGGTTTCTGAACGAGGTCTTGCTCGAGTTCCTGCCGGAGCGCGTGGAAAGTATGCACAACGGGTGAAAAACCCCGTGGCGATGGCAGATTACGTCGTTTTTTCAGTTTTATGACGACAATGATTTTTTAACTTGTTGTTTTAATTGATTTAAATACGTGCCAGATTTTTTGAATAGGCAAAGATTATTGCTTTCGAGGCGGGGTTCCGGCGGCCGCTTGGGCACGGATTCCACAGACTTATCCACAGTTCAGCGCTCGCCGCCGCCGCCCGGCCCAAGCCCTTGTCGAAACCGCGGCTTAGCGCTTAGAATGCGCGCGCTTTTTAGTTTGCCCGGTAAGTCCGAAGGCCGCATATGAAACCCTCGATCCATCCCGAATACACGGAAATCAACGTTTCCTGCTCCTGCGGCAACACTTTCAAGACTCGTTCGACCATGGGCCAAGACCTGTCGATCGAAGTCTGCTCGAACTGCCACCCTTTCTATACGGGCAAACAGAAGATCGTCGACACTGCGGGCCGCGTCGACAAGTTCCGCAAGAAATACGCTGCCGCCGCCGCGCGCTGATCGTTTCGCGCGCTCGTCGCAGCATCGAAAAGGCGCCTGATACGGCGCCTTTTTCGTTTCTCGCCGCGGCGCCGCGATGCCCGCGCGCCGGAACTTCTGCTAGCGTCTCCAGTCGGAAAGCCGAGGTTGAATGTGCACAGAAACCTGAACGCCTTCGCGACCTTGCTGGCGGCGCTCATCGTGTCGCTGGCTTTACCTGCCGATGCGGTTGGTGCGCCCGCAGCAGCGCGCAAGTCGCAGGAGAGTGCGAGCTCGCGCAAGGCGCACGAGCAAATCCTCAAGGCCTATGGCATCTACGACAACCAGGCGCTGCAGGACTACGTCAGCGAAGTCGGGCAGCGCGTGGCTCGGCAGAGCAGCATGCCCGACGAGGAGTGGAAATTCGTCGTCGTCGATGACGACTCGCTCAACGCGTTCACCACCGGCTGCTGCTACGTCTACGTGCATCGTGGTCTGCTGATCCAGCTCAATTCCGAGGCTGAACTCGCGGCGGTGCTCGGGCACGAAGTGGCGCACGTCACTGCCAAACATCCGCAGAAGCGTATGACGCGCGGCGTTCTCGCCTCGATCGCGGCCGCGGCCGCGGCGATTTACACCAACTCCGGCGCTATCGCTGATCTCGCCAATCTCGGCGCCAACGCCTGGATGCAGGGCTATGGTCGCGAGAACGAGTTGGAGGCTGACCGCATCGGCTTGCAGTACTCCACTCGTGCAGGATACCGGCCTGAGTCGATGACTGAGGGTTTCCA
>Ga0194129_10002530_pt1 | contig 27367 bp, 24 predicted proteins | sample TA2KigCa35mmetaG_FD_150862 | JGI IMG/M metagenome (GOLD analysis project Ga0194129, IMG submission 150862) | Freshwater microbial communities from Lake Tanganyika, Tanzania - TA2015038 Kigoma Deep Cast 35m | ecosystem: Environmental > Aquatic > Freshwater > Lake | place: Tanzania: Lake...
GCCGCTGCGCGAGGCCTGCACGCCGCTGCTCGAGGGCAACGCCTACGGGCTGCGACTGTCGCTGCGCGCGCCGCTGCTGGTCGAGCGCGGCCTCTTGTCGGCGACGACGTCGCCGGGCGCCGCCGCGCCCCGGCTGACCGCGCTGTGGCGCGGGGCGCTGCCGCGGCTGGTCGACGACGGCCTGCTGTCGCCGGCGTGGCCGCGCGAGCTGCAGCGGGGCCTCGTGCGGTCGACGAGCCGGGCGTCGGCGCGGTTGTGCGCGGGCTGCTCGTGCGGCCGCGTCGCGCCCGCTGGGTGCGGGTGGACAAGGACAGCAACCGCCGCGCGCTCAGCTACGCGGTGGGCGACGTCGTCGTGCCGACGCCGGCGGCTTCGTGCCGCTGCTGCTCCACGTCACGCTGGCCGCGGGCGCGCCGCGGGCCGTCGTCGCTGACGAGTGCGCGACGCTCGGCGTGCTGGCCCCCGGGCTGTCCCTCGCGCGTGGGAGCCTCGCGGTCCACCTCGGCGTCGCCCGTGCCCGTCTGGCCCTCTACGACGAGCGCCACTTCGCCCAGAAGAAAGGACCGATGACGGAAGAGCGGAAGGGCCAGCCCACCCGCCAGTACGCGCGCACCATCGCCCGCCGCGATCCCGCGCCGGCGCAGGATCGCGGCTACGGCGGTCCCCGCCTCGACGCCGTCGTCGTCGAGGCGGGCCCGTGCGCGGCCACGATCGCGTCGCTGTCGACGGGGGCGCGGGTGGCGCTGCCCGACGGCGAGGCCGACGCGGCGCCGGCCCGTCATGGCCGCCTCGACGTTGTCACCTTCGCCAACATGGTGCCGCTCACGGTGGTGGGCGACGGGCTGCGCTACGGCGTCGTCGTTGACGAGCGCCGCCTCGCCGCCCACGCGGCGCCTTCGGCGCGACGTGGCGGGCCGCCGTCGGCGACGCTGCCGTCGACACCGCGACGGGCGCGCGGCTGTACTTGCCGAAGTACGTGAGCCAGCACCCGCCGGGCGAGCCGCACTTCTTCGTCAAGCCGTTCGCGCTGACGAAGACGCCGCCGGGCTGGTCGTGCCTGCTCGAAGGCATCGACAGCGACGGCAGCGACGCCGAGCCCGACGACGTCTGGCGCGGCGTCGTGCGCACCGACGCCCTCCGCGCGACGCCGGCGGTCTTCCACCTGTGGCGCCAGGGCGTGGCCTTCGTCGTGCCCGAAGGCCAGCCGCTGCTGCGCGCGATCCCCTGCCGCGAACCCTGCAGGCGCCACGCGTCGCCGTGCGCTTCTTCGACGGCGCCGGCCCGTGGAGCGACGAGCCGTGAGCGGACCGTGAGCGGACCGTGAGAGGGCCCGGGCGGTTGTCGTCAGCGCCGCTGCCGTCGCCGGCATCCGAGCGCCGCCGCCGCGACCACGAGCGCGGCGCCCTCGCCCGCGTCGCCCGCGCCGCTGCAACCCTCGTCGACGCTGCGGGCGAACACCCGCGGCGCCGCGTCGCCCTCGCCCTCGCCCTCGCCCTCGCCCTCGCCCTCGCCCTCGCCCTCGCCCTCGCCCTCGCCGGTGACGGGCGCGCAGACGCCGGTGTCGACGTCGCAGACCGCCGCCCCCGCGCAGCCGGCGACCTCGCAGCCGGCGGCGCAGACGCCGCCGTCGCAGACCGCCGCGCCGGCGCACTCGACGCTGGTCGTGCAGGCGCCCCCCGCGGCGACCGCGCCGTCGCCGCGCCACGTCAGGCGGAAGGCGTCGAGGCCGATGGCGCGCGACAGCTCCTGATCGTCGGCGTCGTTGTCGACGATCACGACGACGCGGGCGCCCTCCTGCAGCTTGACCGTGCCGAGGGGCGCGAACACGCCGCCGGACACGCCCTGATCGAGCACGAAGCGCGCGGCCTCGCCGCGGGCGCCCACCGTCACCACGACGCCCTCGTTGCTCGCCGGGTCGAGGGGCACGAAGCCGGCGAAGTCGAAGACGCCCGTCGCCGGCGCCGTGCCCACCCAGCGCGCCACCACCGTCGCTGGACGTGAGGGCGGCGCCGAACGGAACCCGTCGCGAAAGCCGCCCTCGGCGTGAGTCGTCACCGTGCTCGTCTCTGCGCCCGTCTCTGCGCCCGTCACCGTGAAGCCGGCGTCGGCGTCGTCGAGCAGCAGCGTGCGCCGGTCCGCCGGCGGACACCCCGACGGCGGGCAGTCCTCGCTGCATGGGTCGGGGTGCGAGGGCTCGGGCAGCGCCAGGTCCACCGAGAACAAGCCGCCTCGGTCCGGGACGTTCGTCGGGTAGCTGACTTCGACGCCGGTCTGGAATGGCTCGCCGCCCTTCGTCAGCGGGTAGCCGAGGTAGCCCCACACGATCTCCTGGTACGGATAGCTGCCCCGCGACAACGACCCCGGTGAATGAAACGGCGGACGATTGGCCGGAAAATCAGGATTGTTGGGGTTGTTACGATAGACGAAGCCGTTGTAGGCCCACGTCGCGAAGTACCACGACTCGAGGATCACGGGGTCCGAGTCGCCGAAGCGGCCGCCGAAGCTGCTGTCGCTGTTCCACTTGGTGGCGAGGATGTCTGCCCCCGCGGCGACGTTGATGTCGGCCCGCGCCTCGATGCCCGGATAGCCCGCCGCCCCGGACGTCACCTGCATGACCCCGAAGCCGCAGTCGAATGAGATGACGGTGATTTCGTTGTCACAGAATTGAGCAATCGCCGACTCGGCCATCGCGATGGCGGGCAACAGATGGCAGGGAAACGGCGCCTCTCGCCGCGTGCGCCCGGGCCCGACCTCGACGGGATTGATGGCCGGCAGGTCGGGGGTGACGCGCCGCTCGGCGAGGTCGACGAAGAGCGTCCGCCACTCGGCGAGCGACGGGTTCTGTCCTTGCACCGGCTGCCACGTGCACTCGCGACAGGGGTTCGGGCACGCCGAGCCGGTGCAGGCGGCCGACAGCCAGGCGGCGACGGCGACGACGAGCATCAGCGCGCCTCCTTCGTCGCCGGCGCGGCGGGCGGCGCAGCGACGACGCCGTACACCACCACCGCCGTGCGCGGCGGCGGCGCCACGAGCAACGTCGGTGGCGAAGGCGGTGCCGGCACCCACCACAGCTCGCCGGGCAGCGCGACGCCCCGGTCGAGCCAGACCACGACGTCACCGGCCGCCGTCACCCCCTGCGGGCGCGCGACGCCGGCGCGTCCGGTGCGCCGCTCGAGCAGGCCACGCGCCGGGCGGCGCCGTTCGTCGACGTCCTCGACGCGGCCGACCAGCACGGTGCCGTCCTTGCGGCCCGTGCCTACGGCGAGGGTGTCGCCCCGCGCCACCGGCGACAGGCCGGCGAGGCCGCGGACGACGACGGCGCCCTGCTCGTGGGGCTTGGTCGGCGCAAAGACCCGCAGCGCGGCGCGGCCGCGCGCAGCGAGGGCGTCATCGACCTCGAGCCACAGTCGCCCGCCCACCGCCACCGGGCTGCGCACCGGCACGCGCGGCAGCGCCAGCGACGGCTGGAGGCCGCCGGCGTCGACGACGTCGATGTGGGCGGCGCCGTCGACGCCGCTGCCGGCGTCGTCCTTGACGAGCAGGCGCAGCGGCTCGACGGCGCCGCGCACCGGCGTGACCCAGAGCGCCCGCCGGCTGGCCACGACCTCCCGCTCAGCCGCGGGGTCGTCGAGCTCGACGCGCACGACGTCGAACGTCGAGCCCGCCGGTGTGGGGTCGAGCTCGCGCACGACAAAGGCGACGGCGCGACCGTCGACGACGGCGACCAGCGGTGCCTGGCCGGGCGCGGCCTCGTGCAGCAGGGTGCGCTGCGCGCCACCGGCGTCGTGCACGACCACGCGGGCGTCCCTGGCCGAGCCGTCCTGCACCGACAGCACCACGCGGTGGTCGTCGACGACGGCGCCCACGGGCACCACGCCCCGCTGGTGCGCCACGACCCCGGCCTCGGCGCGCCGGGCCACGCCGTCCTGCACCGTCAGCACCTGCAGCGTTGTCGTGGTGTCGTCGATGCTGGCCGTGCCCACCAGCACGGCGTGCGCGGGCCAGGGGGGCGCCGCGGTGGTCGGTGCCGCGGTGGTCAGGGCGAGGAGCAGCGCACACCACATGTCCGTCTCTCATGACCCCCTGGGGTCGCGCCGGCATCCGTTCTTCGCCCGACCCTCTCTCCCTCGTCGCGCTCGTCGTCGTCGCTCGCCGTCCCTCCCCGTCCGGGGGCGGGCGCGACCGCGGTTGACGATGACGAGCGCCGGCGCGACGACGCGCGCATGGGCATCGGGGCAGACAAGGCGCGGCGCGTCGTCGTCGTCGGGGGCGGCCTCGTCGGGCTGTCGGTGGCGCGGGCGCTGGCGCGGGCGGGGGCGGGCGTCACCGTCGTCGAGCGCGGCGTACCGGGCGCCGAGGCCAGCTGGGCCGCCGGCGGGATCCTGTCGCCGCAGGCCGAGTGCGACGTCGACGGGCCAATGCTGCGGCTGTGCCGGCGCGGGCTCGCCGACATGCGGGCGCTTGAGCGCGAGCTGGCCGCCGAGCAGGGGGGCGGCCACGACGCTGGCATCGGGTGGCGGACGGCCGGGACGCTCGACGTGGCGACGACGCCGGCCGAGGCGGCGACGCTGGCGGCGCGGGTGGCGTGGCAGCAGGCGGCGGGGCTGCAGGCGGCGTGGCTCGCCGGCGCGGCGGTGCGGGCGCGGGCGCCGGTGGGTGGCGACGTCATCGGCGGCGCTTGGTTTGCCGATGAGGCCTCGGTGGAGCCGCGGCGCCTGTTCGAGCAGCTGCGGGCGAACGCGCAGCGGGCGGGGGTGCATTTCCTCGGAGGGCGGCGCGTGCGGCGGGTCGAGGCCGACGCGGTGGAGCTCGACCGTGACCTCGAGGGCGCGCTGGACGCCGGCGTCGCGGGCGAGCGCATCGAGGGCGACGCCGTCGTCGTCTGCGCGGGCGCGTGGACGCCGCGGGTGGCGGGCGTCGGCGTGGCCGACGACGCGGTGTTTCCGGTGCGGGGCGTGATGGTCGAGATCGACGGCGGCGACGTCGGTCGGTCGTTCGACGCGGTGGTCTACGGCCATGGCGGCTACGCGGTGCCGCGGCGCGACGGCCGGGTGTTGATCGGATCGACGATGGAGCGCGCCGGCTTCGACAAGACCATCACCGCCGGCGCGTTGGCGTCGGTGCTGCGTCGCGCGGTGACGCTGCTGCCCGGGCTCGCCGAGCGACCGGTCAAGAGCCACTGGGCCGGGCTGCGGCCGGGCACCGCCGATGGGCTGCCGCTGCTTGGCCGCTCGACGACGGGCGTGTGGATCGCGTCGGGGCACTTCCGCAACGGCGTGCTGCTCGCTGCGGCGTCGGGCGCGCTGCTGCGCGACGCGATCTTGCACGACGCGCCCCTCGACGCCGCCTTCGCCCCGGACCGCTTCGCGCGCTGAACGACGAGCGTTCGACGCGGCCGCCCACCGACCCGAGGGACGACGCTCCTCGGGCTCCGGGGTCAATAGGTGAGCGTCAGCGTGATCGTCTCGGTGGCTGAGGTGTTCGCCACCGCATCGGTGGCGCGCACGCCGAGCGCGAACAAAACCCCCGACGGCGGCGGCGTAGACCCCAGCGACAGCTCGAGCACGAATTCGAGCCGTCCCTCGGTGGCGCCCACGGGCACGTCGCTGCGCAGGAAGATGGGCAGCAGATCGAGGGGCCCGGCGCTGGTGGGGTCGCCGTCGATGAACGTCTCGAGGAAGCCGGTGCCGAGGTCGCCGTCGCCGTCGCGAAAGTCCGTCGACAGCAGCAGCACCGTCGCCGAGTCCGTCGCCGGCCCGTCGTAGCGCAGGTCCGACAGCGACGGCGTGTAGCCGTCGTCGCAGCCCGCGCCGACGATGACGACGGAGCCCACGAGTCCCGCAAGGCCCAGGAGGGCGAGCCGGGGAGCGGGTCGCGGCGGCCTCACCGGTCTCACTGGTCGTCGTCGTCGTCGTCGTAGTCGTCGTCGCCGCCGACCAGATCGCGGACCTTGGCGCGGCCCCAGGTGTCGCCGCCGATGCCCCCGACGACGCCGCCGATCACGCTGCCGACCATCGTGCCGACCACGGGCATGGCCAGCGTGCCGACCATCGAGCCCACCCAGGCGCCGCCGGCGGAGCCGACGAGGCCGGCGCCGTTGCCGCCGACGCGCTCGGCGAATTCGCGGCGGTCGATGTCGCCCTTGGCGAGGCGCCAGCCGTCGCGGGCGGTGTCGAAGGCGAACAGCGCCGCGGTGGCCGAGGCGATGGGGCGCTTGCCGAGCTCGCGGAACACGCGCTTCGCGGTCTCGTTGGACAGGCGTCGGCCGAGCTCGCGGGCGCCGAAGTGGGCGGTCTCGGCGACGATGACCTTGCCGACGCCCTCTTTGGCGATGGCGTCCCAGCGTTGCTTCGCGCGTTCGCCGAGGGCCTTGGGGCGGCCGTCTTCGTGCACGGTCTCCATGTCGCGGTCCCGCTCGCGGCTGGCGGCGTTGCCCACCGCGACGCTCGCTGCCATCACCAGATCGCCGAGGACGGACATCGGACCTCCTGCGTGCCACGCGCAGACGCTCACCCGGGAGTGTGGGCACCCAGGCGGGCGTCGACAAGGGAACGTAGCGGATCGTCCAAGAGGGCGCCTGCCCGCCGGTCTGGGACGGCGGGCGGGACGGCGACAGCGAAGTTCTCGTCGGCAGCAGGAATTGGCTAAAACGTCCGTCGTGTTCGACCCCGTCCGCATCGCCGACGACGCCTGTGTCGAGGGGCACCTCGACGCTGACCCGGTGCACCAGCTGCTCCTGACCCTCGGGCAGCGGTCGACGACGGGCCGGCTGACCGTCGCCGACGCCGCCGGAGACAACCACATGTTCTTCATGAACGGCCGCCCCGTCGGTGTGCTGCTCGCCGAGCGCGTGCATCCGCTCGGGCAGCTGCTGCTCGAGCTTGGTCGGTGCGACGCCGCGATGTTCTTGAAGGCGCAGCACCTGATCGCCGAAGGCGGCCGCCTGCCCGGTCAGGTCTTCAAGGAGCTCGGCGTGCTCGACGACCACACGCTGAAGGACGCCCTCGCGGTGCAGGCCCGGCGCAAGGCCGAGCACTTCTGCCGCCTCAGCAGCCGGCCGTTCACCTTCTGCAAGGGCCTGACCTACCTGAACGGCTTCACGTCGACGCCCCTCGATTCCCACGGCGTTGTCTTCCTCGCCGTGCGGCAGCAGACCGACGAGGAGCTGCGCGAGGCCGTGCTCGAGAGCGCCCGTCACGAGCAGGTGCGGCTGGTCGACCCCGGCCTTGCCGTCGTCGACCCCGAGCGGCTGCCGGCGAACCTCGGCCTGCCGGCGCTGCCTGCGGCCTACGGCTTCGGGCCTCCGGAGGAGCGCTTCCTCGCGCGCCTGCTCGTAGGGTGGGAGTCGGTCGCCGACCTCGCCGAGACCGGTACCCTGCCGCGCGACGAGATGGCGGTGCTGCTGCGCTACCTCGACTTCATCGGGCGCCTGCAGCGGCGCCCGATGGAGCCGCCGCCGACGGTCCTCGGCGAGCCGACGTTCGAGCCCAGGGAGCCGCAGTCCCTCGACGACATGGCCATCGTCGAGCTCGGCGAGCCCGGCCTGCCGCCGGCGGTCGTGCCCGCGATCGTGCCCACGCTGCTGCCGGACGGTCCGACGCCATTGGTCGCGCCGCCGCCCTGGTCGTCGTCGCCGCCGCCGCCCTCGGTCGCGAGGCCGGCCGTCGAGCGCGCGTCGGCGCCGCCCCCGCCCGACCGCGAGGCGGCGGGCCTGCGCCCACGGCCGCCGTCAGCGAAGATCGCGCCGCCGGCCCCGCTCGACGGGTCCGACGCCGTCACCGCGCCGCGCCGGCTGGCGCGCCGTCCCGCCACCCCGTCGCTCACCGGCGAGGTGTTCTCGTCGACGTTGCCGGCCCCGGTCGGCGCAGCCAACCCGGCGTTGAGCGAGCCGACGCCGCTGACGTTGCCGCCTGAGCCGCCGCCCGAGGAAGATGTCGCTGCGCCGGTCGTCAGGAAGAAGAAGGTCAAGCGCTCGGAGCCGCTGCCGTCGGAGGTGTCGGCGGTGATGGTGTCCGAGACGCGGCGCGAGAAGACCATGATCGCGGCGCTGCCTTCGATCGTCATCGAGGACGATTGACCGGTGCGGCGCGGCGCGGATCGCGTCGCTCAGTCGGTGTGCTCGCCGGCCGGCCCGGGGTGTCATCGCCCCGGGCGCCGAGCTCGCGCTGCCGGTCACCGCCGGCAGCTCCCTCAAGGGCCCCACCACGAAGTGGATGGGCCCGCAGTGACCGGCTGACGACCGAGCACGTGATGTCCGACGATGCCGCCCTCGCGCCGGTGCTCAGCGTCGGGCTGCTGTGGATCTCGTTCCACTGCGTCGGCATGTGCGGCCCCATCGTCGGTGGCGTCGTCGGCGGCCGCGCATCGTCGGTGCCGCGCGCCGTCGTCGGCCGGCTGCTCTCCGAGCTCGGGCGCCCGACGACGCGCGCTACGCTCGGCGCCGTCGCCGGCACCCTGGGCGCGACGTCGAAGACGAGCGCTTCCGCGGCGTTCGCGCCATAGGCCTCGCGCTGACGCTGCTCGCGTCGCTCGTGCCGCGGCGCCCGGCGCGGGTCACCCTCGAGCCCTGGCGTACGCCGTGGGCGCGCCTCGATCGCGTCGTCGCTGTCGTCGCCGCCGCCTTGGTCGACGCCCGCGTCGGCCGCCGGCCGTTCGTCGTCGGCGTCGTGCTCGGCCTCCTGTCCTGCATGATCGTGGCCTGGGGCCTGACGCTCGCCGCCGGCACCGGCTCGCCTCTGGCCGGCGCCCGAGTCATCGCCGTGCTCGCGGCGATGACCACGCTGCAGCTGCTGCCCGCCGTCGCCTTCGTCGCTGGCGTCGGCGCGCGCGGCCGACGCCGCTGGTCGTGGCTGCCCGCCGTGCCCGTGCTGGTCTCGGTGCTGTGGCTGGTCATGGTCGGCCTGGCCGGCTTCGGCGTCGTCGAGCACCGCCAAATCGTCGTCCACGTCATGGGCCCGCGCACCGTCCTGCTGTGGTGAGCGCCGCCGCGCGCGCGCCGTGAGCGCCGCCGCCGTGACAACCCCCGCCGACGCGGCGCCAGCCGGGTGCTGAAGAGCGCTTTGCGCTCTTCAGCACCCGGCTGGGTGTTGCTCGCTCTCGTCGAGTTCGAGAGCGAATTGGATCGAGCCGGCGGCCGAAAAAGCCAGCGGAGGGCTTTTTCAGCAGCCTGCTACCGTGCCCGTCATGACGACTTGGTCGGGCACGCCGACGGTGGGGCGCTACACGGTGCTCGGGCGCATCGCCCGCGGCGGCACCAGCGATGTGCTGCTCGCGGTGCCCAGCGAGCAGCCGGGGGCGCCGCGCGTCGTCCTCAAGCGGCTGTACCCGTACCTGGTCGACCACGATGACTCCGTCCGCATGTTCGTCGACGAGGTGCGGCTGATGGCCCTGCTGCGCCACCGCGGCACCGTGGGCGTCGTCGACCTCGACGAAGACGGCGAGACCTTCTTCTCGGCGCTCGAGCTCGTCGACGGGCCGAGCGTGTCGGCGGCGCTGCGGCTGCGGGCGTCATCATCTTCGGAAGCGCGCTCGGCGGGCGTCTGCCCCGTCGACGTGGCGGTGGTCATCGCCGCGCGGGTGGCCGAGGCGCTGCACGTCGTGCACGGGCTGGTGGAGCCCGACGGGGGCGGGCCGCTGCTGGTGGTGCACCGCGACGTGGCCCCGGCCAACGTGCTCGTGGGGGTCGACGCGCAGGGGCGCGGGGTCGTGAAGATCGCGGACTTCGGGCTCGCGCGCAGCGTCGCCGGCCGCAAGAGCGGGCTGTTGTCGTCCAGAGACACGCAGGCGGGGTCTCGCAAGGGGCGCGTGAGCACGCTGTCGCCCGAGCAGGTGACCGGCCGCAGCCTGGACCACCGCACCGACCTGTGGGCGCTCGGCGTGACGTTGTGGACGATGCTGGTCGGCGCGCCGCCGTTCTCGGCGCCGGTCGAGGTCGATCTGCTGGACGCCATCCTGCACGCGCCGCTGCCCCGGCTCGCCGGCGCGCGCCGGGCGGCGGGCTTGCCCGACGACGAGCGCGCCGGCGCCGTGCAGGAGGTGCTCGACGCGCTGTTGGCCCGCGACCGTGATGCACGACCGACGTCGGCGGCGGCGGTGGCGGCGCAGCTGCGCGCGATCGTGCCGGCCGCAGACGAAGACGCCATCGTCGCCGCGTTCGTGCGCTCGCTCGGCCTGCCATCTTTGCGGGTCTGACGGGCAGCGCGCGTCGCCGCGCGCGTTGGTGTTGCCGACGACGACGCAAGGGGGCAGCACCGGCGCCGATGAAGGTCCGTCACCTCCGCCACGCCGCCGCCATGGCCACGCTGCTTGCGATGGGGGGCGGGTGCCTCGGCTGCTACGCGTGGATGGCCCGCGGCATCGCCCGCAAGTCGGTGCGCGAGCGCGCCGTCGAGGCCACGGGGGCGAAGCCGCCGCCGCTCATCACCGTGCCGTCGTCGTCGTCGTCGTCATCCTCGCGCTGAGGCGCCCGCGCGGCGCGCGAGCCCTTCAGACCGGGCACTCGTCGAAGGGCTGCGGCGTCGTACCCTCGATGGTGCACGCCCGTGTGCTGCGATCGCAGGCCGTGCGGTACGCGGCGCTGTCGCCACGGCAGGGCACCGTCCACGAAGAGGCACCCGGCGATCGGCGCGCACAGCCCGCCGCGCTCGGCGCACGAGTCGCCCGACGGCTGCGGCGCCGGCGGGATGAAGCACGTGCCGGGGCCGTCGTAGGAGACGCAGCCACCGTCACCGGCTGGAGCGCGCGTGCCGTCCCCCGCGGCGTCGGCGTTTGGGTCGCCGTCCAGACAGAGGCCGCCTTCGGCCGTGCAGGCGTTGAACGGCTCACCCTCGCCCTCGTCCGAGGCAGACGAGCCGTCGCCCGAGCACGGCGACGCGTGACGTGTTGAAGTCGCGGTGGCCGCAGGCGTGCCCCGGGTCGTCCGGATCGTGGACCTGCCGTGCGCCGCTGCGGCGCCCCGGTGGCGTCCGTGGTCGACGGGCGCTACAGCCGCGCCATGACGACGTCGCTGCGCCGCTTCCTGACCATCGCGTTCTGGGAGGGCATCTCGTACCTCGTGCTGCTCGTGGTCTGCATGCCGCTGAAGTACGGCGCCGGCGTCGCCTGGCCGGTGCGCGTCATGGGCAGCGCCCACGGCGCGCTGTTCGTCGCCTACGGCCTCGCCCTCGCCGCCTGCCTGCGGCAGGTGGGCCTGCGCTGGGCCGTCGTCGCCATGGCGGCGTCGTTCGTCCCCGGCGGCACGTTCTGGCTTGATGCGCGGCTGCGTCGCGAATTCGACACGGCGCCGTCGCGGTAGACGACCGGACCGACGACGACGTCGGCGCGCCCGCGCCCTTCCCGCGCCCCTCCTCTGCCCGCAGATCCGACCTGGTGGACGGTCCGAACCCGTCTCGACGAACGCGTCCCGCGCACTACGGTCCGCCCCATGTTCGCGCTGCTCGTCGCCCTCGCGGTCGCCGGTCCGGTGTTCCCCGACCCCGACGCTACCCACCTGCGTCGTTGCCAGTCCCTGGCGGCGGCCACCGACGACCTCGCCGCCGCTGCGCTGGCCGTGCCGGTGGGGGCCGCCGACCAGCGCCGCGTGGTCGACTCGTTCCGCTCGCCGCGCAGCGGCGGCCGCATTCACAAGGCCACCGACATCATGGCCCCGCGCGGCACCCCGATCTTCGCCCTCGACGACGGCGTCGTCGGCCAGCTGCGCTGGAACCGCCTCGGCGGCCGCGTCGTCGAACAGCTCGACGTCACCGGTTGCGTCGGCTTCTACTACGCACACCTCGACGCCTACGCCCCCGGCCTGCAGAACGGCGACGTCGTCCACCGCGGCGATCTGCTTGGCTTCGTCGGCACCAGCGGCAACACCGGCGGCGCCGCCCACCTGCACCTGGGCGTCTATTTCCTCGGCGATCGTCCGGGGGTGTTTTCGTGGGACCACCCGCTGAACCCCTATCCGCTCCTCGTCCCGCGCGACGACTCCTGACGACGGCTCCGCTGCCGCTCGAGCGGAGCAGCACCACTTCCGGACGTCGGCCTGCGTGAGGGCGAGCCCTCTCCCAGCATTCGGTATGGGCAGCGGCGAAGCCGCGGGTGCGAGCCGTTGTCGGCACAACGGCGCGGTGGGCGATGTGATCAATGATGAGCGCCCGGCACACCACCGCTTGCGCACCACCGCTTGCGCAATGCACTTGTGCAAATCGGATCGCGTACACCGAATTGCGCGACACAGTTTGCGCAATCAAGGCCGTGCGCAACGGGCAGCGCCGCATCCCGACGGGGTCTCCGGAGCCGACGGCGGCTGGCATCAAACGTGAATGGCCAGCGGCGTCAGCGCGGACTTGTCCTCCATCCCACCTTACAGCCACGCTGATCGAGCCGCCCAATGTCGGGCGGCTCGCTGTTGGGGCCCACAACTCCGTGCCCCGACGCCGTCACGCACGCTCGACCAGCACCGCCAGCCCCTGGCCGACGCCGACGCACAGCGTGGCCAGCCCCAGACCGCCGCCCTCGTCGACCAGCGTGCTCACCAGCGTCGTCACGATGCGCGCCCCCGAGCAGCCGAGCGGGTGGCCGAGGGCGATGGCGCCGCCGCGGACGTTGACCTTGGCGTCGACGTCGCTGTCGGACAGCCCGAGCCCGCGGGTCACGGCGAGCGCCTGCGCGGCGAAGGCCTCGTTCAGCTCGAGGAAGCGCAGGTCGGTCGTCGACAGCTTGTGCTTCGCGAGCAGCTTCTTGACCGCGGGCACGGGGCCCGCGCCCATCGTGCGCGGGCTGACGCCCGCCGAGGCGCTGCCGCGGATCGTGGCCAGGATAGGCAGCCCGCGCTCGACGGCGAAGGCGCGGCTGACGACGACGACGGCGGCGGCGCCGTCGTTCAGCGTGCTCGAATTGCCGGCGGTGACGCTGCCGCCCTCCTTGCGAAACGCCGGCCTCAGCTTCGCAAGCGCCTCGAGGGTGGTGTCGGCGCGCGGCTGCTCGTCGTGCTCGACGACGACGTCGCCCTTCTTGCCGGGGATGGTGACTGCCACGAGCTCGCGGGCGAACTGCTTTTGGTCCTGCGCGTTGACCGCGCGCTGGTGGCTGCGCAGCGCGAACGCGTCCTGGTCGGCGCGCGCGATCTTGTGCTCGTCGGCGAGGTTCTCGGCGGTCTCGCCCATCTGCTCCAGCGGGAACAGCCTCTCCATCTTCGGGTTCGGGAAGCGCCAGCCCAGCGACGAGTCGAACACCGAAGGCGCCCCGGTGGGGAACCCGTCGGCGGGCTTGGCCATCACCCACGGCGCCCGCGACATGCTCTCGACGCCGCCGCACAGGACGACGTCGGCGTCGCCCACCATGATCTGCCGGCTGCCCTGCACGATCGCCTCGAGCCCCGAGGCGCACAGCCGGTTCACCGTCGCCGCCGGCACCGACTGCGGCAGCCCGGCGAGCAATACCGCCATGCGCGCTACGTTGCGGTTGTCCTCGCCGGCCTGGTTCGCGCAGCCGGCGTAGGCCTCGTCGATGACGGCGCCGTCGACTCCGGCGCGGCGCACCGACTCGGCGAAGACGTGGGCCAGCAGGTCGTCAGCGCGCACCGCCGACAAGGCGCCGCGCAGCTTGCCGATCGGCGTACGGCACGCGGCGACGAGCACGGGATCACGGGGAGTGTTCGCGAAGTGAGCCATGGCCGGGCCCATAGCAGGCCCGGCGAGGATCTGCCCCCGCCGTTGCTTGTCGACGCTGTCGTCGTGCCCACCCGTACGATACATTGTCGGCGTCCTCGGACCCCTGACGCAGGCACACGACCACCCAGGCCGACCACCCATGACGATGGCCCTGAACCCCTGGCTGCAACGGCTGCTCACCGGCCTCGGGGGCGGCGTCGCCGCGTCGGTCTTCGTCGTCGGCACCGCGCAGAACCCGCACAAGAAGGCGAAGCGCCGGCGCCGCAAGCGCTCCGACCCGCCGCTCACCCTCGGCGCCGTCGCCCGGGCCGACGCCGCCGCGCCGTTCGTCCGCGGGCTCACCGCCGCGCAGTGGTCGGCGCAGTGGCTCGAGACCCTGAAGGCCACCGGACGCACCGTCCGCGACGTCCTCACCGGCCGCGTCCGGGCGTCGAAGGCGCCCCGTGTCCACGACGACGGCGCGCGGCTCCCCGAGGAGGTGCAGGACGCCGCCGGGCGCGTCGTCCAAGGCGCCGTCAAGAGCGACCAGAAGCGCAGCGCCGCGCAGCGTCGTCGTCGTCGTCGCCAGCGCCGCGAGGCCACGCTGTGGGAGAGCGCGCAGGAGTCGTTCCGCCAGGTCGTCAAGGAAGAGGCGAAGAAGGTTGTCGACGACAAGGTCGAGGACGCCGGCCTGAAGAAGGCCGCCGACACCCTGAAGCAGGCCGGCGAGAAGGTCGCCGGCGCCGCCCGGGACGCCGCCGACAAGCTGAAGGAGTCGCTGCCGCCCGACGCCGAAGAGAAGCTTGCCGACGCCGGCCGCGCCGTCGGTCAGAGCGTGCTGTCGGGGGCGAAGAAGCTCGGCGAGACGCTGAAGCAGGCAGCGGCCGAGCTGACGTCGTCTCCACCGCCACCGTCGTCGTCGCGGCCGTCGTCATCGGCGCTGCTCGCCTCGGCGCCGCCCTCGTCGTCGGCGACGACGATCGAGCCCGTCGACGACCACGAGCACGCACCGCCGGCGTCGCTCTCGTCGGCGGCGACGCCCGCCGACGACGGATCGTCGACGTCGGCGCCAGTGTCGGCGCCGGTGTCGGCGCCGGTGTCGGCGCCGGTGTCGGCGCCAGTGTCGGAGTCGGTGCCGGTGCGCGAGGGCCTGTCGGCCGAGGAGGCCGCGCAGAAGGCGGCGGCGGCGCTCGGCGCCGGCGTGCAGAAGCTCGGGGCCTTCCTGTCGGGCCCGGGCAACCCTGGCTATCGACGCCCGGGCTCGCGCGTGGGCGGCGGCGGCACGGGCGACGTCGTGCAGGCCCGCGACGCCGGCGCGCCGCCCCCGGCGTCGACGCCTTCGTTGCCGGCGTCGTTGCCTTCGTTGCCGGCGTCGTTGCCTTCGTTGCCGGCGTCGTCGACCGCGCCGACGCCCCCGTTGCCGGCGTCGTTGCCGCCGACGCCGCCGACGATGCCCACGCCTTCGTTGCCTTCGTCGGCGCGCTCGACGCCGCTCTTGACGCTGCCGCCGTCGAAGACGTCAGGGCCGACGTCAGGGCCGACGTCAGGGCCGACGTCAGGGCCGACGTCAGGGCCGACGTCAGGGCCGACGTCAGGGCCGCCCGCGCGCAAGCCCGACGAGGGCTGACCTTCCACGGCACGCGTCCGGCCTGGCGGCGTCAGTCGCGGCTGGCCTGCAGCTCTTCGGCCTTCAACGCCGAGCGCACGACGCCGAGGAAGTCGTCGAGCTCGCCCGCCATGATCTTCGGCAGGTTGTGCGTCGTGTGCCCGACGCGGTGGTCGGTGCAGCGGTCCTGCGGGAAGTTGTACGTGCGGATCTTGTCGCTGCGGTCGCCGCTCTTCACCTGCGCCTTGCGGTCGGCGGCGACGGCCGCCTGCTGCTCCTGCAGCTTCTGGTCGTACAGCCGTGAGGCGAGCAGCTTGAGCGCGATCTGGCGATTCTTCTGCTGGCTGCGCTCCTGCATGCAGACGATCACGATGCCCGAACGCTTGTGCGTCAACCGTACCGCCGACTCGGTCTTGTTGACGTGCTGCCCGCCGGCGCCGCCGGCGCGCATCGTCTGCCAATCGCACTCGTCGGGGCGGATGTCGACGTCGACCTCGTCGACCTCGGGCAGCACCGCCACCGTGCAGGCGCTGGTGTGGATGCGCCCCTGCGCCTCGGTCTCGGGCACGCGCTGTACGCGATGCACCCCGGCTTCATAGCGCAATTTGGAATATACCTGATTGCCCGAGATCGACGCGATGATCTCTTTGAAGCCGCCGTGGCCGCCGTCGGACGCGCTCATCAGCTCGACGGTCCAGCCCTGCGTCTGGGCGTAGCGGCCGTACATGCCAAACAGGTCGCCGGCGAACAGCGCGGCCTCGTCGCCGCCGGTGCCGGCGCGGATCTCGAGGATGACGTTCTTGTCGTCGAGCGGGTCGCGCGGCAGCAGCAGCACGCGCAGCTGCTCGTCGAGCGCGGCGATCTCGGGCTCGAGCCGCCCCAGCTCGTCCTTCGCCATCGCCCGCAGCTCGGCGTCCTTGTCCTCGAGCAGCGCCTTGTTGTCCTTGTGCTCGGCGCGCTTGTCGCACAGCGTGCGCCACGTGGTCACGATGGGCTCGAGCCGCGCGCGCTCCTTCGCCAGCTCCTGCAGGTCACGGGGCGAGAGCCCCGGCGCCATCAGGCGCTCGGTCAGCTCGGCGAAGCGGCGTTCGACGTCGTCGAGGGCGACAGGATTGTCCACGACGTCGACGCAAGCACCCGCGGGCCCGCCCGCAAAGGGGGCACCGCCCGCCTCGACACCACAGACCGCGCCGTCGCCGCCTACAGCCGCCGTCGCCGCCTACAGCCGCTGGGTGGCCGCGTCGCACAGGCCCACCAGCGCCACCTCGCCGTCGTCGGCGACGCGCACCTCGCCGTAGCGCGCCGCCGCGAACGTCCCGCCGCGCCCCTCGGCGAAGAAGAACTCGTCGGCGCCCACGCGCACGACCCGGCGCCAGTGTTCGCCCCGCACCCGGTAGCGCACCCGCACCTCGCCAGCGCCCAGCGGCGCGCCGTCGTCGAAGCGGACGAAGCGCGCGACGTCGTGGGCGTCGACGGCGACCACCAGGTGCCCCGATCGCGGCCGCCCCTCGACCTGCGCGCGGGCGTCGTCGGCCACCGTCGTCTGCAGCACCATGTAGTCGCCTTGCAGCAACGACCGCGGGTCGCGAACCAGCAACGGCAGCAGCAGCCGGCGCCCGTCGCGCAGCACGGCCTCCTTCTGCCACGAAAACGCCGCCGGCGTGCCCACCGCGAGGACGACGCCGGCCAGCAGCCACGCGCGCGCCCGGCGCGACGATGGTGACGACGGTAACGACGTCGACGTCGGCAGCGACGCGGCCTCGCCCGTGGGCGCTGGCATGGACGACGACGACGACGGCAGCACGAACGCGCGGGCCACCAGCGCGAGAGCGCCCAGCGACAGCGCCGTCAGCGCCTTGTGCACCAGCGGCACATCGAGGCGGTACATCGCCCACAGCGCGAAGCCGACCAGCGCGGCCAGGCCGAGGGCCCGGGCCACACGCTGCCGCTGCAGCACGCCCAGCGCCACGACCAGCGCGCTGGCCAGCACCCCCGGCTCCGCGGGCGCCAGCGCGGCGGCGGCGGCGACGACGAGCACCAGCAGCGCGCCGTGCGCCCCCGACGGCCGGGGACCGCCGAGCAGCCGCGGCCCGAGCCCGACGGCGACGACGACCAGCGCGGCGCCGGCGAGCGTCGACAGCAGCGGCACGGCGAGCACGCCGTCGGTCACCTTTGCGTGCACAGCCAGCGTCGCCAGCAACGCCACCGACGAGCCGTGGGCCACCGGGCGGGCGAGCCCCGTGCCCAGGGCGAGCAGGCGCCGCTCGCCGAGGGTCAGCGCCGTCGCCGCCGCCGCCGCGCCGACGACGATGACGTCGGCCTTGCCGCCCAGCGTCGAGGCCCACCAGGCCGCCCAACCCCACAGCGCCAGCGTGGCCGCCACCCGCGGCACGGCGCCGGGCACCGCCAGCAGCGTTAGCGTCGACAGCAGTACGCCCAGGGGCCCGAGGTGCTTCGCGCGCATCAGCTCGTCGAGGCCCGACAGCACGAGCACGTGGGCGGCGGTGGCCGCGACCCACGCCGACTGTGTCGTCGCCACGCGCGCGCCCACGCGCCCGAGCGCCCACGCTGCCCCGAGGGACACGAGCCCGAGCGCCACCCGCAGGCCCGCGAGGTGCAGCAGCCCGCCGAGCGCCAGCGCCAACGTCAACAACGACGCGCCCACCCACACGCCGAAGCCAGTGAGCACCAGGACGTACCACGGCGTCGCGTCGTCGCCGTCGTCGCCGGCGTCCGCCAGCGCCGCCTGCACCGCGCTCGCCGAGAGGCCGAGCTCGTCCACGAGGCACCGCACGCTCGGGCCGCTCATTGTGCACCGCCAGCGTCGTGGGTCGTCGCCAGCGTGCCCGTCCGCGCCTGCTCGCGTAGCCACACCGTCAGCCGGTAGACGAGCCCCAGCGTCACGACCCCGAGCAGCAAGAGCCCGAACAAGTCGAGGTTGGCGTACTCGAAAAGCACGTAGCCCGTCAGGCACAGCGCCAGGACGACGAGGTTGCCGCCGGCGACGGCGAGGGCGAACAGGTCGTGGCGCGCGCCCCGGTACGCCGCGCGCAGCCCCGCGCTCGCGCCCACCGACGCGAGCAGGCACAGCCACCAGCCGGAGCCGAAGTCGAGGACCGCGACGTCGGCCCACACCAGCGAGGCGCCGAGCAGCGCCAGCGCCAGCCGTGGCCCCGTCCGCTCCGTCCGCCCCGGTCGGCCAGCGTCGTCGCCGCGCGTCGCGCGGCGGGCCCCGACGCGCTCGACGACGAACACGCCAAGGACGTCGACCAGCGCCGACGCCAGCGCGAGCCAGGTGGTCAGTGCGCCGTCGAGCACGACGCCGCGCTCCTGCTGCAGCCAGAGCACCACGGTGACGTGGGCCAGCGCCACCAGCACGACCCACGCCGCAGTGGCGCTGCTGGCGACGGCGAAGGGCAGGGCCAGCGCCGTCCAGCCGAAGAACAGCTGCCATGGGTCGACGCCCGTCTGGTACGTCTGCCCGAGCAGCGCCAGCAGCGGCCCGACGAGCAGCGCGGCCATCGTCGTCGCCGCGCGCCCGCCGCGCGTGGTCGGGCCGAGGTGCGCGCCGAGGGCGGCGACGGCGACGAGCACGACGGCGGCCAGCAAAAGGCGCAGCGACGCCGACAGGCCCTCCCAGTGCGCGGCGATGAAGTAGGCGGCGGCGGCCACCAGCCATGTCACGCCGGCGAACAGCAGCGCTCCCCGCACGACGCCGCGCGCGTCGACCGGGCCCTGCACCAGCGCGAGCGCCGCGTCGAGCTGCTCGGTGGGCAGCGCGCCGCGCCGTACGAGCTCGCGCACGCGCGCGGGGGTGGCTTCGCTTTCGAGGACGCTCATGGCGACAGGCTAGCAGGGTGCTGAAAAACGCTTCGCGTTCTTCAGCGCCCGGCCAGATGTTTCTCGCGCTCGCCGAGGACGAGCGCGAATTCGATCGAGCAGGCTGCTGAAAAGGTCAGCGGAGGGCTTTCTTCAGCAGCCTGCGAGCCCGCGCCGTGCCCGCGACGCGCGGAGCCAGCGTCGTCCCCGTCCTCGCCGTGATGGAGGTTGTGACGGATGTCCTGACGGATGTCGTGACGAACGCCGTCGCGGAGCCCATCGACGAGGGCGGCGGCGTCGCCGTGGGCGAGAAAGTCGTTCACCAGCCGGCCGACCCGCGCGTCGTTCATCAGGAACGTATGCAGCGCGTGCACCTCGACGTGCGGCACGCCGGGCAGCCGCGTCTCGTCGACAGCGACGATCCCGTCGGAGCGCGCGCCGCCAAACGGCAGCCAGCGCTGGCGCGGGCCGTGGTTGCCGGCGATGATCAGCGACGGCACCGCGGGCACCGGCAGGCGGGCGTAGAAGTCGTCGTCGGCGAGCTTGTCGCCGGCGTCCTGCGTCAGCGCGCGGAACACCGGCCGCAGCAGGGAGTGGGCGCGCAGCGCGCGGGCCATGACCGGTGGGCGATTGGGCGGCGCGAGCATCACGAACCGGCACAGCCCCGGCAGCGGCAGGCACAGGCGCGTGATGACGTTGCCGAGCGAGTGGCCGACGACGGCAAAGGGCTCGTCGTCGTCGGCGGCCTGCTGCACGCGGGCGCGGAAGCGCGCGGCGATCTGCGCCAGGGTCTCGCGGGTGACCATGTAGTGGAAGCCGTGCACGTCGTGGCCGGCGCCACGCAGGCGGTGGCGCAGCAGCGCGAACGATGCCGGCGTGCGTCCCATGCCGTGAATCAGGAACACCCGCATCGAACCTACGCTAGCATCGACGCGTGCGGTGGCTCGTGCGCCTGCTCGTCGGGTTCCTGCGTCTGGTGACGCGGGTGTTCTTTAGCACCGTCGAGGTCAGCGGCACCGACAACGTGCCCGCCATCGGCGCCGTGATCTTCGTCGGCAACCACCCGAACTCGCTGCTCGACCCCATCCTCGTGCTGACGACGTGCGGGCGACCGGTGTGCTTCGCCGCCAAGGAGGTGCTGTTCCGCGGACCGCTGCGACCCTTTCTGGTGCTGCTCGGCTGCGTGCCGGTGAAGCGCCGGCAGGATCAACTGGCTGGCACCGCTGAAGATAGCCCCGCGCACGGCGCTCCGGCTCGCGTCGACAACGACGAGGCCTTCGACGCGCTGCTCGCGTTGCTCGCGCAGGGCGGCGCGGTCGGCATCTTCCCCGAGGGCATCTCGCATACGCGCCCCGGGCTCGCGCCCTTGAAGACCGGCGCGGCGCGCATCGCGCTGCTCGCCCGGGCGCAGGGCACCCCGGTGCAGATCGTGCCCGTCGGCCTGCACTACCGACGTCGCGATCGCATGCGCAGCCGCGTGCTCGTGCAGTTCGGCGCCCCCATCGACGTCGACGCCCCGGTCGACGCTTCGGTCGCGTCGCCCTTGCCGTCGTCAGCGGTGACGTCAGAGGAGGCGCGGCGGCGCGCGGCCCGCGAACTGACGGCTACGTTGGACCAGGCGCTGCGCGCGCTGACCATCAACACGTCCGACTTCGACACGCTGCGCGTCCTCGAGGGCGTGCGGCGCCTGTACCGGCCCGACCACGTCGCGCTGTCGTTGACGGCGCAGACCGCGCTGCTGCAGCGCTTCATCGCGTACTGGGAGCAGCTGCAGGATGATCCCGAGGTCGCCGCGCTGTACCGCGACATCGAGGTCTACCAGCACTCGCTGCGCCTGCTTGGCCTCGGCGATGCCGACCTGCGCGCCGGCGGCACGTCGCGGCTGGTGTGGGCCGAGCGGCTCGTGCGTCACGGGTTCTTCCTGCTCGTGCTGTTGCCGCTGGCAGTGCCGGGGATCGTGCTTCACCTGCCGGTGCTCGTCGCTGCGGTGTTCGCCGGCGCCGCGCTGACCGACCGTGGCGATGTGCGGGCGACCATCAAGATGACGGTGCTGACGGCGGCGACGGCGCTGGTGCATTTGCTCGTGGGCGTCACCGTCGCCTTGGCCATGGGCCCTGGCGCCGCCGCCCTCGTGCTGCTCGGGCTGTTCCTGTCGGCGTACGCGGCCATCCGTGTGCTCGAGCGGCAGGCCGACGTACGGCGCGGCTTGTCAACGTTCGTCGCGCTGTGGCACCTCGACCGCGCCCTCGAGCGGCTGGCCGCCCAGCGCGAGCGCCTGCGCAACCGTCTGCTCGCCGTCGTCGACCGTCACGCCGGCGACATCGCGCGCATCATCCCGCCTGAGGACCACGGCCCGGCGCCGTGGCTCACCGACGACGACGCCGACTGAAGGGCCGACGGAAGATCGGCGCGGCGATCGTCCGTCAGCCTTTCAGGACACCAAGGGCGTGGGTCAGAAGTCGTAGCGGAACACGGCGCCGCCGGCGCCGGCGGCGAACAGCGACTCACCCTGCACCACGCAGCGGCTGAGCGAGCCCGGGTTCTCGGGCAGCGCGTCGGTCAGGTCCTCCCAGACGACGCCGTCGGTGGAGTGGAACACGAACGCCAGGCCGCGGGTGATGGGCTCGTCGCCGACGACGACGTAGTGGCCCGCCGCCGCGCACACGCCGCGCACCGTCGAGGCCCGCAGCGAGGGGCGCAGGTCAGCGGCGAAGAACAGCGTCACCCCGGCGTCGTCGAGCACGTGGAAGACGGCCTGGTCGGCGTCTTCGTTGACGCCGCCGACGACGACGATGCCGCCAGCGGCGGCCACGCCGCGCAGCTCTCCGTCGAAGCCGCCGACGCCGGTGCCCGACAGGTCGACGACCTCGAACGCCAGCGCGCCCCCGTTGGTCGACGGGACTTCGCGGAAGTACAGGTTTGGCTCGCTGATGGTGCTGCCGACGGCGTGGAAGGTGTCGCCGTCGAGCGTGAGGTCGAGGATCTGGTGCGTGCTGCCGTCGGTAAACAGCGTCGTCCGTGCGTCGACGAAGGCGGCGCCGTCGCTGCCACGGATGAGCACGTCGGTGCCCGTCAGGCTCTCGGCGATCGCCCGACCGGCGCTGTCGCGCCGGAAGTGTCCGACCGTGAACGTCGTGCCCGACTGGGTGCCCGCGGTGTGCACCGCGGCGACGTTGCCTGACGCATCGACGCTCACGACGCGCGCGCCGTTGTCGCCGGTGCCGCCGACGTACAGCTTGCTGTCGGTCGACCGCGAGATCGTGTTCACCCGGAACGAGTCGAAGAACGCCCGCGCCGCCCCTGCCGCGCGGAACGAGGCCCAGGACGAGCCGCCGTCCTCGGAGACGTACAGCCCCCTGCCCTCGGTGTTCGTCCCGCACCCCGCCCACAGCGTGCCGTCGTCGTCGCGATGCAGCGCGTCCGTGCGGTTGAAGCCGCAGGGATAGGGAGACAGCGTCGTCCAGCCGGGCTGACCCTCTCCCTCGCCCTCTCCCTCGCCCTCGCCCTCGCCCTCGCCCTCGCCCTCGCCCTCGCCCTCGCCCTCGCCCTCGCCCTCGCCCTCGCCTTCGCCTTCGCCTTCGCCTTCGCCTTCGCCTTCACCCTCTCCTTCGCCACCCGAGCCGTCGCAGGCGACGAGGGACGACGACAGGGCCACGAACGAGCAGGCGAGCGACAAGGCCGAGACAGAACGGAACTGCATGGAGACTCCTGGGCGACGGCTCGCTCTCGTCCACGACGCGAGCGAGCAAGACCGCGTCGCGTGCCGGGGCACCGCGACGCACGAGCGTCCGCATATACCAGCCCGCCAGGAAGATCGCGCCCGGCGCCCTTCGCCATGGCAAGCGCACCCTGACGACGGGTGGTAGGGTGCCGCCCATGCCTTGCCTGCCCCGGCCCTCACGTTCGTCGTCGCTGTCGTCGTCGCTGTCGTCGTTGGCGCTGGCCGCGTGGGTCGCCTGTGTCGCGCCGGCGGCGCGCGCGGGTGACGACGGCATCAAGGTCTGGACCGAGGCAGTGCCGGGCTCGGACACGCCCACCGCCGTGGTCGAGGCCGTCGTCGACGCGCCGGCGGCGGCGGTGTGGTCGATCATCAGCCGGTGCGCCGACTACAAGACCCGCATGCCGCGCATCGCCGCGTCCAAAGAGCTGTCGCGCAGCGGCGACGAGAGCAAGTCCTTCACGACGACGTGCGAGGTGACCGCCGACCTGCCGTTCCCGCTGTCGGACCTGACCAGCGTCAGCCGCGCCGACCACGTCGTCGAGCCCGGCGTGCGCTACGTGCGTCGCTGGCAGATGCTGTCGGGCGACTACGACCTGAACGAGGGCAGCTGGACGCTCGTCGCCCAGGACGGCGGCGCGCGCACGAAGGTCACCTACCGCCTGCGGGCGAAGCCGCGCATCCCGTTGCCCGACGCCGTGCTGCGGCAGGTGCAGTCGGGCACGCTGCCCGACATGATGCGCAACCTGCGCGTGCAGGCGGCGGCCGTGTCGTCGTCGATCGTGGCCGGCAAGCCCTGACCGATGCACATCGCCGGGCTGCCCGATCGCTACCGCGTCGTCGAGCGCATCGCCGTCGGCGGCATGGGCGAGGTCTTCGTCGCCCACCAGCGGGGCGTCGGCGGCTTCCGTCGCGTCGTCGTCATCAAGCGGCTGTTGCCCGGGGCCGAGGGCGACGACCACGCCGCGCGCCGCCTGCTCGACGAGGCGCGCGTCATCGCCGCGCTGCAGCACGAGAACGTCGTCGGCGTCATCGAGGTCGGCGGCGACGACGGCGCGCCGTTCCTCGCCCTTGAGTACGTCCACGGCGAGAACGCCGGCACGCTGCGCACGCGGGCGCACAAGCGCGGCGTCGTGCTGCCGGTGATCGTCGCCGCCCGCATCGTCGCCGACGCCGCCCGCGGGCTGCACCACGCCCACGTCGCCCGCGACACCGACGGCCGGCTGCTGCACGTGATCCACCGCGACATCGCGCCCAAGAACCTGTTCGTGCGCACCGACGGGCTGACCAAGGTCGGTGACTTCGGCATCGCCCGCGCCGAAGACCAGCTGGCCCACACCGCCACCGGCGCCATCGCCGGCACGCTGCCGTACATGTCGCCGGAGCAGCTGTCGTCCGAGCCCCTCGGCCCAGCGAGCGATCAGTGGAGCCTCGGCGTCGTCCTTTGGGAGCTGCTCGCCGGGCGGCGCCTGTTCAAGGGCGACGCGGGCGACAACCCCGTCGACATCGCCAACCAGATCCTCGAGGGCCGCGTGCGCCGCCCGTCGCGCCACCGCCCCGACGTCAGCGACGCCTTGGACGACGTCGTGATGCGCATGCTGCGGCGCGACCCGGCGCAGCGCTTCCCCGACTGCGCCGAGATCGCCGCGGCGCTCGAGGCCTGCGTGCCCGACTGTGGCACCGCCGTCGGCCGCGCCGCCGTCGCCGCCTTCGTCGACGAGCTGTGCGGCGTCGACCTGCGGGCCCGGCTCGAGCGCATCGAGGAGGGCGCGGAGGCCACGGTGCGCGACGAGCGCGTCACCGCCGCCGGCCTGTCGTCCTCGCAGCCGCCGTCGTCGAAGGCGTCGCGGTCGTCCTCCTCCGGTGCGGCGCGCGCAGCCCCAGCGCGTGACGACGACGCGACGACGCCCGATCGCGCGCTGGCCCTGCGCGGCGTCGACGTCGAGAGCGACGCGCTCACCGCTGACGAGCGGCGGCGGGGGCGCGTATTGCCGTCGGTGGAGGCGCTGGCGCCGCCGTCGCCCCGGCGTCGGCTGGTGCGCGTGGCGGCGACGCTCGCCCTGATCGCGGGCGCGGCCATCGGCGCCGGCGTCGCCGTCGACCGCCTGTCGGGGCCCTCGCCCGAGGATTTGACCCGCGACTACCTCGCGCGCGCCGTCGTGCGCCACGCGCCGGCCTTCGAGGCGGCGTTCCTGACCGCCGCCGCGCAGGCCGGCGTCGACGCGCCCAGGGCCGAGGCCGCCGCCACCACCCTGGTGGCGCTGCTGCGCGAGCGGCTGTCGCTGTTGCAGGGGCATTGGCAGAAGAGCGCCCGCGCGCGCGACCGCGAGAAGGCCCAGGTGGTGCAGGCCGAGCGCGCCTTCGAGGCGACGGCGAAGGCGGCGCTCCTGCCGCTCGGCGAGGCCTTCGCGAAGGACGCCCTCGACCTGTGGGCCGGCGACTCGTCGGCGCCGGTGGGGTGGCTGCCGCCAAAGACCCTGGCCGAGATCCAGGCCAAGCTCGCCGACCGCGGCCTCGCCTACCTCGAGCACACCAGCGAGGACCGCGTCGCGATCCTCGCGCGGCTCGTGCAGCAGAGCGGCCTCGACGCCGCCCTGGTGAAAAAGACGCTGCAGCCCTTCGTCGTCGAGCGGCTCGCGCTGCTGCGGCGGCTGGCGTCGACCACCGACGCGAGCGTGCAGGACCCCGAGGCCCTCGAGCGCGCCCTCGTCGCCGTCGAGCAGCGCGGTCTGCAGGCGCTGACGCTGCTGTGCACGCAGGCGGCGGGCAGGGGGTGCGCGCCGCCGTGGCCCGACGTGATCGCCGACGCCACCTTCGTCGACGTCGACAACTCCGACGAGTGGACGCCGACGATGGAGCCCCTGCCCAGCGAGCGCGGCCTCAAGTAGCCCTCCGCTGGCTCCGCCTCCCAGCGCACGCGACGACGCTCACTCGACGACGACGACCCGGCCGCGGCTCTCGCGGTCGTTGTCACCGACGACCGTGACGGCGTAGCGCCCCGGCCCGAGCGTCGGCGCCGCCTGCAGCGGCCCGACGAGGCGGTCGAGCACGAAGCTGCCGTCGTCGCTCTGCGCGTACATCGCGAACGCCTTGTCGCCGGCTCCAAGCGGCGGCAGCGACAGCGTGGCGCTGCCGTCGCGGCCGACGACGACGGCGAGGTCGGCGGCCGCGGGCGGCGCCGGTACGCGCGGGTCGGCGACCACCGGCGGTGGCAGCGCCGGCCGGGCGAAGCGGTCGGTGGCAAGGGCGGTGGCCACGCCCGCCGCGTCGCCGAGCAGCGGACCGGCGTGGTAGGCGATCACGCCGCTGGCGCCGGCGTCGGCGTGGGCCGCGACGACCTCGAGCTGGTCGAACAGCTCGGGCAGGCCCCAGTCGGCCACCGCGGCGTTCAGGTTCAGCCCAGCGACGACGAAGCGGCCGTCGCCGTCGGTCAGGCTCGCCCACCACGGCAGGAGCGTGCCGAACGCCTGCGCCGCCTGCGTCGTCGGCCAATACAATTGAGGCGCGAGGTAGTCGATCCAGTCATTGTCCAGCCAGGTCACGGGATCGCACGAGATCGCCTCGTAGGCGTCGAGCCCGCGGATGCCGGGCGGCTGGCCGGGGCGGTAGATGCCAAACGGGCTGACGCCGAAGCGAACGTGGGGCGCCGCGTCGCCGAGCGCAGCGGCCACGTCGCGGATCAGGGCGTTGACGTTGTCGCGGCGCCAGTCGCCCTTGCCGAGGGCGCCGCCGGCGGCGACGTAGCGGTCGTACGACGCGTCGTCGGGGAACGCGACGTCGGCTGGATAGGGATAAAAATAATCGTCGAAGTGGATGCCATCCACAGGATAGCGTTCGACGATATCCTGCACGACGGCGACGACGTGGTCGCGCACGGCGGGAGCGCCGGGGTCCATCCACACCATGCCGTCGTAGGGCACGGCGTGGGCGGCGAGCGTGCGGGTGACGTGGTTGCTGGCGGCGGCGGTGCTGCTCGATGTCAGGCCGCGGTAGGGGTTCAGCCAGGCGTGCAGCTCGACGTGGCGGGCGTGGGCCTCGTCGAGCGCGACGGCGAGCGGATCGAAGCCGGGGTCGCGGCCCTGCGTGCCGCTGAGGAAGCGGCTCCACGGCTCGAGCGACGAGGCATACAGCGCGTCGGACTCGGGGCGCACCTGGAGGAAGATCGCGTTGAGGCCGGCGTCGGCGAGGGTGGCCACGAGGCCGCGCAGCTCGGCCTCCTTCGCGGCGGCCGAGGCCTGCGGGTTCGACGGGTAGTTGATGCCGTAGACCGTCGCGACCCACGCTCCGCGCAGCATGCGGGGGTGAGCGACGTCGACGAGGTCGGCGCCTTCGCCTTCGTCCTCGCCCTCGCCCTCGCCCGGGTCGACGCGATCGACGAAGACGACGTCGTCGAGGATCTCGGAGCGGCACGCGGCGACCGCCGTCCACGCGGCCACGACCAGCGCGACGACGGCGACACGAGCGGGGCGACCCATCACGCCTCCCTGACAGGGCGCGCGCGGCGCCCCGGGTCGTTCGTTCAGCGCTTCTTCGCCGGCGCGGGCTTCTTCGCCGGCGCGGGCTTCTTCGCCGGCGCGGGCTTCTTCGCCG
>Ga0194129_10002532_pt1 | contig 27356 bp, 17 predicted proteins | sample TA2KigCa35mmetaG_FD_150862 | JGI IMG/M metagenome (GOLD analysis project Ga0194129, IMG submission 150862) | Freshwater microbial communities from Lake Tanganyika, Tanzania - TA2015038 Kigoma Deep Cast 35m | ecosystem: Environmental > Aquatic > Freshwater > Lake | place: Tanzania: Lake...
AGCCCCTCCAAAACCGCAGCGGAGCGGGATCAGTCCGCGGCGAGCGTAGGAACGTCGACATCCTGGTCCCCCTCGCGCGATAGCGCGAACGTCCCGCTGGCCCCAACGTTCCCCGCGAGCGCGGACTGAACCCGCGGAGCCCACCCAACGTTCCCCGCGAGCGCGGACTGAGCCAGCGGAGCCCGCTTGCCCCGCAGCAGATTCGGGGTGGTGGGACCCATGCGGGACCAACCCCGCGCGGTAATTCGCTTGAGAATGCCGACGCACACCCGCTAATCGCAGGACGGTGCACGGCGTCCGAATCCTGATCCTCATCCTCCTGGCATGGAGCGCCGAGGGACTGCGCGCCGGCGACGCAGGCCCGTCTGCGGCGGTCACGGATCGGGCAAACCTCCCGGAGGTCCTCCGCTGGGCCAATGACGCCGAGGGCGGCGCGCCCTACATCTTCCACCCGCCAGACCACCCCGACCAACTCGCGGGCTTCGAGGTGGAACTGGCCGAGGCCCTCTGCGCGCGACTCGGATGCCGGTCCCGCTTCGTCCAATACAACTGGGCCAACCTGATCCCAGGCCTCCGGCAGGGCGGCAATTTCGACATCGTCATCGCGGCCCTCGAGCGCACACCCGAGAACCTCGCCCAGGTCGCCATGAGCCGCCCGTACTTCACCTTCGGGCAACAACTCGTCACGCGGGCCTCGGACACCGGCCTCCGCTCGCTCGGGGACCTCGCGGGCCGGCGCGTCGGCGTGCTGGCCTCCACGCTCTCGCACCGGCTGGTGACCCGACACGCGGGCATCGAGGCACGCGTGTACGACGAGAACGTGAACTACTTCCGGGACCTCGAGCTGGGGCGGATCGACGCGGTGCTGACCGATTCGCCCATCGCCGAGGTCCATCTGCGGGACCGCCCGGCCCTGCGCCGGGCCGGACCCACCTTCGCGCCGTCGCACTACGCCATCGCCGTGCCGACCACAGCCACCGCGCTGCTCGCGCGCATCGACGAGGCGCTCGGCAGCCTGATCACCGACGGCACCCTCGAGCGCATCTACCGCCGCCATGGCCTGTGGGATGCGACCCAGGCAGGCCTGGTCACCTGGAACGCGGAGGCCACGGGGACTCCGGACGGCCAGCCCGCCACGACCGAAACGCGCACGGCGGGCGCGACCCGGGGCGGCGCCGGATCGGCATGGCGTTACCTGCCGATCCTGCTGGAGGCCGCCGTGACCACGCTGTGGGTGACACTGGCCTCGATGACGCTGGCGGTGGCCTGGGGCCTGGCCCTGGCGCTGGCCCGATGCCACGGACCCCGGCTGCTCCGCCCGCTGGCGGTGGCCTACATCGAGGTGTTCCGCGGCACCCCGCTGCTGTTGCAGCTGTACTTCATCTACTTCGGCCTTGCACAGGCGCTGGGATGGCGGCTGTCGGCCGGCGTGGCGGCGGTGCTCACCCTCGGGCTCAACTACGCCGCCAACGAGGCCGAGAACCTCCGGGCCGGGCTCGAGGCGGTGCCGCGCGGCCAGACCGAGGCGGCGCTCGCGCTAGGCATGTCGCCGGCCCTGACGCTGCGGCGCGTGCTCCTGCCCCAGGCGCTGCGCATCAGCCTCCCGGGCATGACCAACGACCTCATCGCCCTCTTCAAGGACTCGTCCATCGTCTCGGTCATCGGCCTCGTCGAATTGACCAAGGAATTCCTCATCCGCTCGCTGGACGCGGGCGACTACGTGGGCCTGGGCCTGCTCACGGCGGCGATCTACCTGGCCATGGGCCATGCGGCCTCCCGCGCGGCGCGGGCCCTCGAACGGAGGCTGCGCGCATGATCGAGATCACCGGGCTGCGCAAGCGCTTCGGGTCGGTGCCGGTGCTCGACGGGGTGGACCACGCCCAGTCGGCCGGCGAGGTCGTGGCCATCCTCGGGCGCAGCGGCTGCGGCAAGAGCACGCTGCTGCGATGCCTGAACTGGCTGGAGACCCCGGACGCCGGGTCGCTGCGCATCGGGGACGTGCGCCTCGAGGCCGGCACCCCGCAGGCCGGCGACCGGGCGCTCCGGCAGCGGCTCCGCCGGCGCACGGGCATGATCTTCCAGCAGTTCCACCTCTTCCCCCACCGGACGGCGCTGGAGAACGTCATGGAGGCCCCGGTGCACGTGGACCGGCTGCCCCGCGCCGAGGCGCAGGCGCTGGCGATGGACCTGCTGGCCAAGGTGGGGCTGGCCGACCGCGCCCACCACCGCCCCTCACAGCTCTCGGGCGGGCAGCAGCAGCGGGTGGCCATCGCCCGGGCGCTGGCCCGGAAGCCCGGGGTGCTGCTGTGCGACGAGCCCACCAGCGCGCTCGACCCGGAACTGCGCGGGGAGGTGTTCGAGGTGCTCGGCGCCCTGGCGGCCGAGGGCATGACGCTGCTGCTGGTGACCCATGAGCTGGCCTTCGCCCGCGACATCGCGCAGCGGGTGGTCTTCCTCGAGGGCGGCCGGGTGGCGGAGTCCGGACCGACCCGGACGGTGCTGGACGAGCCCAGCCATCCGCGCCTGCGGGAGTTCCTCGGCAAGGACCGGCCCGGGCGGACGGGCTGAGCCGGCGGAGCGGGAGCCCTTCAGACCTTGGGCGCGGAGATCATCGCCAACCGCCCATCCTGGCCGCCGGCGACCACACGGGCATCGCCCGGCATCCACGCCAGGGCGTTGACCGGGCCGCCCAGCACGGTGCCCCGCAGCGGCTGCGACGATTTGCCGGCATTCCAGAAGAGCACACGGCCGCCCTGGCAACCGGTCACCAGCAGATGGCCGGACTTCTGGTAGGCAAGGCAGCCGACCCGCGCCGGGTGGCCTTCGAGGATGCGGGGCGTGGAACCGGCCGGCCCCTTGCCCCCGCAATCCCACACCATGGGCTCCTGCCCACCATCGGTGGCGAGATAACGGCCGGCATGATGCCAGGCCAGGCCGCGCACCTTGGCGGCATACCCGGACATCGCCAGCTCCTCGCCCTCGCGGAAGGGCAACGGCCAGATTTGCACGCTGTTCTCCTGCGTGCCGGCGACGACCCAGCGGCCGTCGGGCGAGAGGGCCAACGACACGAGGCTGGTCTTCCAGGGAAGTTCCGCCGTGACCGCGCCGGTGTCGGCGTCGTAGAGGGTGACCCCACCGTAGCAGGCGGCCCCCAGGGTCCGGCCGTCGGCCGACCAGGCCAGCGCGGCGACGGTGCTGCGATGACCGACGAGGGTGCGGCTCCAGCCCGCCTCGCCTGGGCGCCCGAGGCAGACGCTCTTGCCGGCGGCGGCGGCCAGGCGGTCGCCCGCCGGGGAAACCAGCAGCTGCTCGACCCAGGCCGAGGGCATGGGCCATTCGGCGGCGATGGCACCCGTCACCGGATCCCACCAGCGCACCCGGCCATCGGCCCCGGCGGTCGCGAAACGGTCGGCCCCGGCACCCCAGGCGACCCGGAACCCGGCCCCCTCGTGGGCACGGAGATCCTTCAGGCGTCGGCCTGAGGCGGCCTCGACCACCCAGGCCGAGCCCTCCGAGCCAAGGGCGACCAGGAGGCTTCCATCGGGAGAGGTGGCCATGGAGGCCACGGGTTCAGGCAGGTCCAGCGCCCAGTCGGGCGGGCGAAGCGGCGGTTGGATCACAGGTCGGGCGCTGGGGAGGTTCGTCACGGCGGGATCGGCGGTCGGCAGGGGCGACCGATCAGGCCAGGCAGCGGCGGAAGCCCGCGTTGAGGGCTTCGCGGTCGAGGTTGCGCCCGATGAACACCAGCTGGCTCTTGCGCTCGAGGGCGTCCTTCCACGCCCGGTCGGGCTTGCCCTCGAAGAGCATGTGGACCCCCTGGAACACGAAGCGGTTGGACTGTCCCTTGAGGTTGAGGATTCCCTTCATGCGGAAGATGTCCTGCCCCTTGGTCTGCAGCAGCTCGCTGAGCCAGGCGTTGAGCTTCTTGGCGTCGAGCTCGCGGCGCTCCTCGATGCCCACGCTGGAGACGGTCTCGTCGTGGGTGTGATCGTGGCCGTGGCCGCCATGCTCGTGGACATGGTTCGGCTCGATCCGCTTCCCGTCGCGCTCGAGGCGTCCCTGGAACTCGTCGAGGCCATGCTGGGTGAAGAGGGCATAGTCGCCATGGGCGGCGATGCGCACGGTGGCGGTGAGGCCATCCTCCCCGAGGATGAGCTTGTGCAGGGTCGTGCCGGGCTTGATCACGCCGCCCGTCCGGATCGCCGTGCCAATGCCCTGGAAAATCCCCTCCGCCACCTCTTCGGCATGGTGCAGCGCATCGTGCAACCCACCGCCGCAGGATTCCTCATGGTCGTGCCCGTGGTCGTGCGCATGCTCATGCCCGTGGTCGTGATCGTGGTCGTGATCGTGCCCGTGCCCGTGCTCTTGGCCGTGGTCGTGATCGTGGCCATTCCCATGGCCATGCCCCTCGGTCTCCAACGGCAGCAGCACCGCGCCCATGACCGGGTCGGGCCCGGCGTCGAGGCGAAGGGTGTGGTCTCCGGCGTGGAGGTGGTAGGCGCCGCTCCACTCGAACGGCAGGCTCTTCTCCAGGAAATCCCCGTCGAGCGAGAGCTTGTGGTTGAGGTCGAAGGCATGCAGGTGCAGCACCTGGTCGACCGACAGGTTGGACTGCTGGGTGTGGAGGATCTTGGCGACCGGATTGACCGCACGGACCTGACGCTCGAGGTGGACCAGCTCGTCGGGCGTCACCAGATCGGTCTTGTTGAGCACGATGCGGTCGGCGAAGGCGATCTGCTCCTTGGCCTCCGGCGCGTCGTGCAAATGCAGGGCGATGTGCTTGGAGTCCACCAGGGTCACGATGCCGTCGAGGCGGAAGCTCTCCTTGATCTCCTCGTCGCTGAAGAAGGTCTGGGCGACGGGGCCCGGGTCGGCCAGGCCGGTGGTCTCGACGAGGATGTAGTCGAACTTGTTCCGGCGCCTCATGAGCTGCCCGAGGATGCGGATGAGGTCGCCGCGCACGGTGCAGCAGAGGCACCCGTTGTTCATCTCGAAGATCTCCTCGTCGGCCCGGATGACGAGTTCGTTGTCGATGCCGATCTCGCCGAACTCGTTCTCGATCACGGCGATGCGCTTGCCGTGGTTGGCGGTGAGGATGCGGTTGAGGAGCGTGGTCTTGCCGGCGCCGAGGAAGCCCGTGAGGACGGTCACCGGAATGCGCGTGTCGTTTTGGTTGGCCATAAAGAGTGCGTCAACCTTGGTGGAAGGTTCTCCCCAAGGCAAATGCCGCGGCGGCCCCGATTCCAGGAAAGGAGCCACCCGCGGTTCTCAGGACGGGGTCGACCCATGCCCGCCACGGACCTTCACCCTCACTTGCCCGGAGGCTTCGGGGGCAGCAGTCCGAGGATGTCCTGCTGCTTCAGGTACCACTCGCGCAGGGTCCGGGAGAGCATGGAGTCCTTGAAGTCCTTGAAGTTGGCGATGTTGAGGGCGCCCTCGATTTCGTCCTTGAGGGCCTTGTTGAGGTCGCCCTTGGCATCGGTGGCCCAGCCGCGATAGGTGCCGGTGCGGTCGTTGAGCATCTTGGCGGCGGCCATGCGAACCTCGGGCTCGTAGCGGAAGTCGATGACCTCCACGAGGCTCTTGTCGACCTTGCCCTTCAGGCGCCGGGTGTCGTCCTTGGCGGTGAGCACCAGGCGGGCGGTCTCGAGGATGCGCTGCTCGAGCTTGGCGGTGATGTCGCCGTCCTCGAGGCTCTCCTGGGCGGCGAGGCCCAGGTCGCGGGGAGCGTTCTCCAGGCGGGAGCACACCTGCCTGACCAGTTCGCGCTCGAACTCCCGGAAGAACTTCTCGCCCCGTTGGAGGATGACCTCCTTCTCGGCGGGGGTGAACGAGTACTTCTTCTCGTCGAGGCCGACGAAGTTCGTGTAGGCCGGGGCGTCGAGGAGCTTGCGCAGTCGGGCCATGAGGTTGGTGTCGGCGACCTTCTCGGCGACGGGCATGCCCTGGGGCGGGTCCTTGAGCTCGAGCTTGAGGTCGAGGGGCAGGAAGGCGAAGAGGGCCCGGTCCACGCCGCCGATGCGCTCGACCTGCGCGTTGAGGTCCTTCCAGTGGGCCTTGGCGCGGTCCTTCTGGTTGAGTTCGCCGATGAAGTCGAACTGGTTCTCCACCCGCAGCGAACGGGCCGAGGCACGGAACCAGCCCAGCATCGACCCGAAGTGGCCGGCGACCTGCGAGGCGTACCGGGCCGGGGAAAGGTTCACCTCGGCGACGGGCGTGGCGTCGCGCGGGTCGCGGGGGGCCCGGGCGGCGATGAAGGTCTCGATCAGGCTGTTGGGCAGGAGGCGCAGCTCGTCGGCCAGTTGCGAGTAGGAGCCGACCACCGGCGCGGACCCCTCGTCGAAGCGTTGGAGGTCGCCGTAGGTGCCGACCAACTCGTCGGACCCGAAGAGCAGCTTCTTCTCACGCGGCTCCTGGCTGCCGAAGTAGCCCCAGCGCACCGTGGCCTGGTCGTGCGGCAGGGCCTCCTTGCGGGTGCGGATGAACCAACCGACCTGCACCGCCGACTTGAACACCGTGTACTCCATGATCGAGGAGGAGGCGTAGTGGTTGGTGTAGGCGTCGAGGCTTTGGCCGGTGACGTAGGCCTGGAACCATTCGTCGATCTGCTGGCGGCTCATGTTGGCGGCGACGCTGCCGGCGAAGTTGTGACGCAGGCCCAGCACATGGCCGACCTCATGGGCCACCACCTCGCGCACGTAGTCCTGCGACGCCCTCAACGCCCCGGCATCGGTGAGCGACTCGTTGGAGAGCAGGTCTTCCAGGCCCTGCGCGTACTGGTGGGCGAACTCCACCGACTGCATGTGGCACAGGCCGTTGGCGGTCATCCACGGGAACCCCTGCGCGGCCTCGGCCCCCGGGGAACCGGCCTCGAGCTTCTTCTTGTCGACGACGAGGTCGCGCATGGAGCGCAGCAGCGCCCGGGCCCGGGCCTTGCCGCTCAGGGCGAAGACGCTGGTCAAGTAGGCCTGGCCATGCTCGGACTGGCCGGTGCGGGGATCGACGAGGATGTCGGCGTAGGCGAAGCCGGCGTTGTCCCAGGGCACCCACTGCACGATGTTGAAGCGCGGATCGGGCGCGGTGATGCCGGCGGGGGCCTTCTCGGCGCGGACCACGTTGGTGCCGAAGGCGCGGTTCCAGTACAGGATGCCGTCCTTCACGGCCTCGACATAGTCGGCCGGGGTGTTGGCGCTGTAGTGGAAGACCACGGGCTTGGACAGGTCGAAACGCGCCATCTGCGGCGAGGGCCGGCCGGAGGTCTCCTCGAGCCGGGCCTGGGTCTCGAAGAAGCGGCCGTACCGCAGGTCGGACGCGGGGGCCTCTTTGCCCTGATAGGAGCCGCCGTCATACGGCGTGAAGAAGTACCGGACCTCGAAGCGCTGCTCGACATTCGAAAGCGACTCGCGGTCGCGCACCTGGACGCTCTGGCGGATGGCCAATTGGTTGTCGAGCCGCTCGACCTGGAATACCCGCGCCTGGGGGATCTCCAGCGCCTCGTCGCGCGACAGGGAGTTGAAGCCCCGGCCCTGCCCGTACCAGATCTCGGTGTAGAGCCGTCGCATGCCGCGGTTGAAGTCGATGACCACCTTCGTGGCGTCCTGCTCGACGATGGGGAAGGTCGTCAGGAGACGGCGGGCCGGCAGGTCCTTGGTCACCACCAGGCCGTCGGTGGCCTCGTACAGGTCGACGCCGTCATGGAAGAGCTCGAACTTGACGATCTTGCCCGAGAGCCCCGTGGAGGTGGCGGCCAGCGCCTGCGGGATGCGCGAGGCCGACATCAGGTGCTCCTTGCCGAAGACCGACCTCGGCAAGACCAGGGTCTGGTTGGTGCCGACACCGATCTCCAGGGTCGCCTTCTTCGGGGCACCCGTCAGGGACGCGGGCACCGCCAGGCCGACGGCGAGGGCCAAGGTGAGCCAGAGGGTCGAGGCCGGCGGACGGAACGGCGCAGGAACGGGGAGGAAACGGGTCGGGAGGAGGGGCATATCCGGGATCGTTGCGATGGGACGGCGGGTAGCGCCGTCACCTGCGGAGCCTGCCATCGATCGGAGGATTGTCTCCAGAACATCCGTCGCGTCACCGAAGGGACGCCAAGGCCTCATCCAGGCGCTTGGGCGAGACGGGCACCGCGGTGCCCAGTTCCTGGGCGAAGAGCGACACCTTGTACTCCTCGAGCAGCCAGCGGAAGGCGTCGATGCGACCGGGGGCATCCGGGATCGCCGGCGGAGCCGCCCGCAGGCGCGCCAGCGCCGCCTGATACGGCGCGACGGCCTTGGCCCGCTCGGCGTCCTTGAGCGGATTGTTGGAGGCCCGCTCGGCCCGCAGGGTCAATGCTTTGAGGTACCGGGGAAGGTGGCGCAGCGTCTCGAACGCCACGCCGTCGAGGAAGTCGGGCGGCATCAGCGAAGCCAACTCCTCAGGCAACGTGGCCGGACGCCCGTCGGCGGCGGCGGCCGTCGGAGCCTGTCCCCCGCCCTTGCCCGCGGCGGGAACGGCCGCGAGCAACGAGCCGAGTTGGCTCAAGTCGTTGAGGGTGCGGGTCTTGGGCGGCAGGGCCTTGGCCGGCGCGGGCAACCCGATGCGGGCGCGGGCCGCCTGGAGCCCCTGGAGCACAAGACCCAACTGGTCCATGAATTTCGGGACCAGCCCGACGATCCGCTCGCGCCCCTGGTTCACCGCCACCTCGAAGGCCGCCCGGCTCAAGGCCTCGGGCAATGCACCCGGGAGGATGTGGCGCAGCAGGTGCCGGAAGGCGCTCTCCCGCAACGCGGCCAGGGTCCCCACCGGGGTGTAGGCCGCCTCGAAACGAGCCAGGGCGCGCAACTCCTTCTCCACCCAGGCGAGGTCCTTGGAGAGGGCCAGTTCCACCAGCCGCTGGAACCCGGGCAGCGAAGATTTCTGGCAGGCCTCGCGGGTGCGGAAGAGGCGGACGTTCACGGCGGCGCCCTCGCGTTCCAGGCCGGGCCAGGCCATCACGGGAAAGACCGGATCGTCGACCACCGTGAGGCGATCGGGCAGGTCGCCGCACGTCCAGGAGGTCATGGCCGGGCGTTCCCAATGGCGCACCGCCTCGTGCCAGGCCGGCGGGTCTCCGGCGGGCTTCGGCGCGGCCTGGGGCAGGCGGGTGCGGGCATCCTGGAGATCCCGGCTCGCGACGAGGGTCCGGCGATCGGAACCCAGCAACTCGAAGCGCAGCTTGAGGTGGGCGGGCACGGCCTCGGCATCCCAGGCGTCCTCCGGGATCGGCACCCCGTAGCGCCGGGTCAGGAACCGGGCCAGGCCAGCGAAGAACGAGGTGCCCTGGGGTTGGAACTCCCGGACGATCTCGGGGATCTTCGGCGGGAAGGGCATCAGGTCGCGGCGCAACGACTTGGGCAGCGCCCGGAGCAACTCCTCGATCTTGGCCTCGCGCAGTCCCGGGACCGCCCACTCAAGCACCGCCGCCGCCGCCCGCTGGGCCAGGGGGGCGGGCAACTTCACCGTGACACCATCGTGGGCCTCGCCGGGTGCGTAGGCGTACACCAAGGGCACCACCTGGCCATCGACGGTCACGCTGTCGGGGAACACATTCTCATCGAGGTGCAGGTCCTTGCCGCCGGTGATCTCCGGCTCGGTGGCGCAAAGGAACCCGGGCTCGGTGTGGTCGCGGAGCAACCGATGCAACTCGTGCAGCGACGAGACGTTCTCGAGATGGCGCGCGTAGAAGTCGAAGAACGCCTGGTCGAGGTCCACGGTGTTGCGCCGCAGGCGGGTCTGCCAGTTCTCCACCTTCTCGCGCAGGGACCGGTTGGCCGCCATGAACCGTGGCTCGGCCGAGGGTGCGGCCGTCTGCAGGGCCCGGACCACGGCGCGCTCATCGTCGCCATCGAAGTCGTCGGTCCGGCCGGAGAGGGCCGGGGGCAGCAGGTCGTCCTCGACCAGGGCCGAGCGGATGAAAATCGCCGTGGCCTCGCGGGGCGCGAGGTTTCCGAAGGCCACCTTGCGGGCGAAGACCTCCAGGCCGTGGAAGGTGGTCTTCTCCTCGACCAGTACCCGGCCCGCGCTGGCGCTCCAATGCGGGTTCTGGTGGGTCACCTTGCACAGGTGCGGGGCGAGCCGGACGATCCACTGCGGGTCGATGCCCGCCAGCGTCCGGGCGAAGAGCTGCGAGGTCTCGACGATCTCGCCGCAGACCATCCAGGCGGGCTGACGGGTCTTCTCCGGCTTGGCCGGGGCCTGGCCCGCGGGCGGCGGCCGACGGTCCTGCCTCGACGAACGCTCCGGCCGGTCGTACAGCACCGACCCGGGGAACACCGCGAGCATGCGGTTGCCGACGCCCTTGTACTGGTTGCGTTCCTGCCGGACGGCCACGTGGCCCAGCAGGCCGGCGAGGATGCAGCGGTGGACGGCCTCCTCATCGGCCGGGCGCTCGTTGAGCTTCACGCCGTCGAGGTCTTCCAGGGCGCCCTGCAACTGTGCGTGCAAGTCCTGCCACTCGCGCATGCGGAGGTACGAAAGGAAGTGCTGGCGGCAGAACTTCCGGCGTGCGCCCTGGGTGCGCAGCGATTCCCACGGGTCGTGCACCCCGTTCCAGAGCCCCAACAGCGAGAGAAAATCGGACTGCGAGTGCATGAACCGGCGGTGGGCCTTGTCGGCGGCTTCGCGCTGGTCCAGCGGACGTTCGCGGGGGTCCTGGATGCTCAGGCCGGCGGCGATGATGAGGAGCTCGCGGCCCGCGTGCTCGGCCTGGGCCTGCAGGAGCATGCGTCCAAGGGTGGGATCGATGGGCAGGCGGGCGAGGTCGCGCCCGAGGGGGGTGAGTTCGCGCTGTTCGTCGAGAGCGCCCAACTCCTGAAGCAGCGAGTAGCCACCACTGATGGCCATCGGGGCCGGCGGGTTGAGGAACGGGAAGGTCTCGATGTCGCCTAGGCACGAGGCCTTCATGCGCAGGATGACCTCGGCCAAGTTGGCCCGCTGGATCTCAGGTTGGGTGAACGGGCTGCGCGACTCGAAGTCCTCCTCGGAGTAGAGCCGGATGCAGACGCCCGCCTCGACCCGGCCGGCGCGTCCCTTGCGCTGGTTGGCGCTGCTCTGCGACACCGCCTCGACGGGCAACCGGCGCGTGCGGGTCCGGGCGTTGTAGCGGCTCATCCGCACCAGGCCGGAGTCGATGACGAAGCGGATGCCCGGGATGGTCAGCGAGGTCTCGGCGATGTTGGTGGCGATGACCACCTTGCGCCGCGAGGACGGGCTGAAGACGCGCTGCTGGTCGCCCGAGCTGAGCCGGCCGAAGAGCGGCACCACCTCGGCGTCGGACCCCAGGCGCCCCTCGACCAGGTCGGCGCATTCGCGGATGTCGCGTTCACCCGGCAGGAAGATGAGCACGTCGCCTGTGCCGGTCTCGAAGAACAGGCGCTCGCACTCGCGGGCGGCCGCATCCACGAAGTCGGTGTCGGCCGGATCCGACGAGGCACCCTCGCCTCCCGGAGGCCGGTACTCGACCTCGACCGGGAAGGTGCGGCCCGACACCTCGATGACCGGCGCATCGTTGAAGGCCTTGGAGAAGGCCGCCGTGTCGATGGTGGCCGAAGTGATGACGACCTTCAGGTCCGGACGCTGGGCTAGGAGGTTCTTGAGGTGCCCCAGCAGGAAGTCGATGTTGAGCGACCGCTCGTGGGCCTCGTCGATGATGATGGCCTCGTAGTCGGCCAACGTCGGATCGCCCTGCACCTCGGCCAGGAGCATGCCGTCGGTCATCAGCTTGATGACCGTGTCGGAGCCGGACCGGTCGTCGAAGCGGATCTTGCACCCCACCTCGCGCCCCCACGGCACCTCGAGCTCCTCGGCGATGCGCCGGGAGATGGACAGCGCGGCCACACGCCGGGGCTGGGTGCAGGCGATCATGGCCCGGGCACCGAGTCCGGCCTCCAGGCACATCTTGGGGATCTGGGTCGTCTTGCCCGAGCCGGTCTCGCCGGCGATGACCACCACCGGATGGGCGCGGATCGCCGCGACGATGTCGTCCTTGCGCGCCGAGATGGGCAGGCCCGCCGGGTAGTGCGGGCGGGGCATCGTCTGCGCCCGGAGTTCCCGCCGCTCGATCGAGGCCCGTGCCTGTTCCAGCAGGCGATCCAGCGGATGTACGCCGTCGCCGGCGGGTCGGCCGTCGCGCACCCAGCGGGCGGCGCGCGCACCGAGCCGGACCCAGTCCGCGAGCATGCAGCGCGGCAGGAGCTGCCGGAGTTCGTCCACGCGCGGGTCGGTCATGCGATCGGGGCGCAGAGCATGCGACAAGCCCGGCCCGTGGCAACGCCGGGAATGGTCCGGGGCTCGGGGGACCACGAAACCCACCGTCGCACCCGGACCTTCGCCCCCAGGCGGTCGCGGGATCCGTCGGCAAGCGACGGGTGGTTCCGGACAATTCCGGAGAAGACCGGGCTTGCGACCCCACTCGGTTCCCCCTCCGGCATGGGCGTGGCCTCCGGCGACCGGTTGGCCCACGCGACCGAGCCTCTGCGGCACGAACTCCAACCCGTCGTCCACCATGCTCCCCAAAAAACAAAGTCACCTACGACATCGACCAGCACGGCAAGACGCCCGCGTCCCACTTCACCACCGACGATCCGGTCACCTGCGAATCGTTCCTGACGGATCTCCTCGACCGGAACCTCCACATCCGCGAGATCGCGCATGAAGGCGTGGCCCTGCCGGCGAACCAGTTCGACGCGATGATCCGCACGGCCGTGCTGCAACTGGCCTCGCGCCATGTGTGCACCTCGCTGAAGATCTCCACCGACGACGCCCACGTCCGCTTCGGATTGCCCGCCTGAAGCAGGACGGGCCTTCGGTCCCTCAATCCCCCCTGGTTCATCCTCCCCGGTTCGGCCATTGATGTCCCCGGCCGGGACGGTCCAGTCTGCCGTGGAGACGACCATGAGCCGCCCCCTGCCCGCCTCCGCCCCGAGACCGAAGTCCGCCGTTCCTGCCGTTCCCACGACCACCGCAGCCCTCGCCGCCGCCGTCAATGCGGCGCGCCAGGCCGGGGACCTCATGCGGCGGAACCTCCGGCGCGCCAAGCAGGTCAACGAATCCCACCAGCACGACATCAAGCTCGAGCTGGACGTGCGCTGCCAGAGGCTCATCACCCGGGTGCTGGCCCGCGCCTGCCCCGGGGTTCCCGTGCTCGGCGAGGAGGGCATCGACGACGCCAGCGCACAGGCGGCGGCCCGCTGGGTGGTGGACCCCATCGACGGCACGGTGAACTTCGCCTACGGCATCCCGCACGCGGCCGTGAGCATCGCCCTGCAGGTGCGCTCGGCCGGGGGGTTCCACAGCGAGGTCGGCGTGGTGTACGACCCCTTCCTAGACGACCTGTGGACGGCGATCCGGGGCCGGCCGGCCCGGCTCAACGGCCGCATCGCCCGCGTCAGCACCCGGGCCCGGCTCGACGAGGCGATCGTGTCGCTGGGCTTCGCCAAGAGCCAGGACAGCCTGAAGGCCGCGCAGTCGGACTTCCTCGAGCTCACCCACCAAGTGCGCAAGATCCGCATCATGGGCTCGGCCGCGCTGGCCCTCACCTACGTCGCCTGCGGCCGGTTCGACGCCTATGTCGAGGCGGGGGTGCGCCTGTGGGACATCGCGGCCGGCGGCCTCATCGTCGAGTGCGCCGGCGGCACCTTCGCACCCCGCACCCTCGACGGGGAGCACCGGTACGGACTCGTCGCCAGCAACGGGCTCATCCACGACCAGATCCCGCACACCCGCACGCCGGGAACACGATCGAAGCCCGCAGGCCCCCGGCGGGCGTCGGGGGCCTGAACCGGCACCCGGTCCGGATTCCGGATCCCGACTTCAACCTCCGGGCCGGGAGTGACACGACCCGGCTGGGCTCAGGCCCAGTCGTAGTTGAAGCTGATGCTGATGCGCTCGGCTTTCAGGGGATTGGCGGGCACCTCGTGCCGCAGCCAGCTCTCGAAGAGCGTCACGTTGCCGGCGGTGGCCGGATAGGTCACATGACGCCGCGACCCCGCCCCGCCCGAGGCCGAGACCGGCGGGGAGGCCATGAAGCGGCTCATCCGGGGGTCCTCGAACTTCAGTCCGGCGCACCCGCGCGGCGTGGCCACGTAGTAGGTGCCGCTGACCACCGAGTTGGGGTGCAGGTGCAGGCTGTGGGTCACCCCGTGGGGCATGATGTTGATCCAGCAGTCGGACATCCGGAGCCGACCCCCGCCGAGATCCCAGTCGAGCGCCTTGGCGAAGGCGCGGACATGCCGGTCGATGCGTCGCTCGAGCTCCATGAAGGTCGAGGAGACGGAGTGCAGGCGGTCGATGGATCCGTACGAGGTGTAGCCGCCGGGGTAATTCCGCTTCGACCACTTCCGGCCGGCCTCGTCGACGTCGCGGAACTGGTGGCATTCCTTGAGCAGTTCGCGGTTGAAGGCGGCGCCATCGGACCGCAACCGCGCGCTGTAGATGAGGGTGGGAAACCAGGTCTCGATCCGCTTCACGGGCGGCGACCTTGACCGAGAGGCGCAGGACGAAGAAACCTTTTCGGTCTGGCCGGCGTCGGTCCGGCTGTTGTACTGCCAAGTCCATGACCGCCCGGAACCCCTCCTCCCGCCATCCGCGGATCGCCCCGATCGCCCGGATCGGCCACCTGCTGGCCGAAGCCCTGCGGGTGACGGTGGTGATGACCGGGCTCGCCGGCGGGTTCCCGCAAGGGGTGCTCGGAGCCGACCCGGCAACGGACGAGGGCGCGCGCCACTGGGCCTTCCAGCCGGTGGGCCGGCCGAAGCCCCCGGAAGTGCGCGAGGCCGGCTGGCCCATCGACCCGACCGACCGGTTCGTCCTCGCGCGGCTCGAGGCTGCCGGGCTGCGCCCCGTGCGGCAGGCCTCGCCGCTCGAGTGGCTGCGACGGGCCAGCTTCGACCTGACCGGCCTGCCACCCACGCCGGAGCAGGTCGCAGCCTTCACCCCGGCGGACGGCGCGGGGGTGCCGGAGTCCCGCTACACCCGGCAGGTGGACGACTGGCTGGCCAGCCCGGCCTTCGGCCAGCGTTGGGCGAGGCACTGGCTCGACGTGGCCCGGTTCGCCGAGAGCGCGGGCAAGGAACGCAACCACCTCTTCCCCGAGGCGTGGAGGTATCGGGACTGGGTGGTCGACGCCTTCAACGCCGACAAGCCCTACGCCGACTTCCTGCGCGAGCAGGTCGCCGGCGACCTGCTCGCCCGGACGGCACCGCCGGAGCAACGCGACGGGCTGGTCGTCGCCACCGGCTTCCTCGCCATCGGCACGAAGGGCCTCAACGAGGGGCGGCGCGAACAGTTCCTGGCCGATCTGGTAGATGAGCAGATCGACACCACGACCCGCGCGATCCTGGGGGTCACCGTGGCCTGCGCCCGCTGCCACGACCACAAGTTCGATCCCATCTCGCAGCGCGACTACTACGCGCTGGCCGGGATCTTCCGGAGCACCGAGACGTGCTACGGAACCACCGGCGACAAGGCCCGCAACCGGCAGCCGTCGAGCCTGATCCCGCTGACCGGGGCCGCCCGCTCTGAGCTGGCCCTCGAGCCCCGGCCCGGCCCGCCGTTGCGACGGCGTTCCCCGGAGCGCGCCGGCCGGCCCGCCGGCATCCCGGACAACCGGGCCACCAACGCCATGGCCATGGGCGCTCGGGAAGGCCGTCCCGAGGACGCGTTCTTCCTCGTGCGGGGCGAGGTGACCCAGCGCTCCGGCCGCGTGCCCCGCGGGCTCCTGCCGCTGCTCGGGCCGACGAACGGGCTTCCCATCCCGCCCACCGGGAGCGGTCGCCGCGAGCTGGCCGACTGGCTGGCGCATCCGGAGAACCCGCTGTCCGCGCGCGTCGCGGTGAACCGCATCTGGCAGCACCTCTTCGGACGCGGCCTGGTGGCCAGCGGTGACGATTTCGGGAGGAACGGTCAGAGTCCCACCCACCCGGAGCTGCTCGACCACCTCGCCCGGCGCTTCCTGGAGGGTGGCGGCTCCACCAAGTCGCTCGTCCGCCACCTCGTGCTCAGCCGCACGTATCGGCTGTCCTCGCAGGCCGACCCGGCGGCGCTGGCGGTGGATCCGGACGACGATCTGCTGTGGCGGGCCCGCCCAAGGCGGCTGGATGCGGAGTCGCTGCGGGACGCCGTGCTGAGCGTGGCCGGGACGCTGGACCCCAGGCCGCTGCGGGGCTCGGTGGTGGCGCAGATCGGCGACACGGCCCCGCCGGGCCGCCTGGTCGGCGAGCGGGCGGGCGAACGCCTCGACCGGCGCAGCCTGTACCTGCCGGTGATCCGCGACGCGGTGCCGGAGGTCCTCGACATCTTCGACGCGGCCGAGCCGAGCCTGGTGGTAGCGCAACGGGACGAGACGCTCGTGCCGTCGCAGTCGCTCTTCCTGATGAACAGCCCCTTCGCCCAGACGCAGGCGCGCGCGCTGGCCCGGAGGCTCCTGGAGGCACCGGTCGAGGACGACGCCGGGCGCGTGGCGCTGGCCTACCGGCTGGCGCTGGCCCGGGATCCCCGGCCCCGCGAGGTGGACCGGGCCCTCGGTTTCGTCCGCCGCGAAGCCGCCGCCCGGGACACCCGCAACGGGCGGCCGCCCGGCCGGGAGACCGCCTGGTCGCTCTTCGCCCAGGCGCTCTTCGCCTGCGCCGAGTTCCGCTACCTTCCCTGACCACCCGACCCGAGATCCCATGAACCCCACGGACAACCACCGGCCATCGGCCCCATCCCCATCCGGCCCCGGCCTGCCTCCGACGGGCAGGGCCACGAGCCGCAGGCACCTCCTCCGCAGCGCGGCGGCAGGCTTCGGATGGCTGGCGTTCCGGGGACTGGCGGCCGATGCGGGGGCCGCCCCGACGCCGGCCGGCACCCCGGGCGAATCCACGGGGCGTCCGGCGATCCGGCATCATCGGGCGACCGCCCGGCGGGTGATCTTCCTGTGCATGCAGGGAGGCCCTTCGCACCAGGACACCTTCGATCCCAAGCCCCGGCTGCGACGGGACCACGGCAAATCCGGGCCGGGACGGGGACGGGGCACGCAACTCGTCGGCTCGCCCTTCGCCTTCCGACAACACGGGCAGTCGGGCCTGTGGATGAGCGAGCTCTTCCCGCACCTTTCCGGCCAGGCCGACCGGCTCTGCATGGTCCACTCCATGCGGACGGACATCCCGAACCACCCGCAAGCCTTCACGCAGCTGCACACCGGCAGCGCCCGGTTCGTGCGCCCGTCGCTCGGTTCCTGGGTGCTCTATGGGCTGGGCAGCGCCAACGAGAACCTGCCGGGGTTCATCAGCATCAGCCCGCCGGCGCGGCTCGGGGCGGCCAACTACGGCAGCGCCTTCCTGCCGGCGCTCTACCAGGGCACACGGATCGGCTCGGGCCGCGAGGGATCCTCGGAGGCCGGCATGAGCCATGTCACCCAGGGGCAGTTCACGACCGGACAACAGCGACGCCAGCTCGACCTGGTCCACGCGATGAACCGGGAGAGGCTCGATGGTGCGCCCGGGGCGGAACCCGGGGGTGGAGCCATCGAGGCCGCCATCCAGGCCGGCGAGCTGGCCTTCCGCATGCAGTCCGAGGTTCCGGACCTGCTGGACCTCGGCCGGGAGAGCGCCGCGACGCGGGCCCTGTACGGGATCGGCGAGACCGGCGTCGACGGGTTCGCCCGCCAGTGCCTGCTGGCCCGTCGCTTCGCCGAGGCCGGCGCGCGCTTCATCGAGGTCAACCTCGGCGGCTGGGACCAGCACCAGAACCTGGAGGCCGCCCTCCGCAAGAACGCCCGCGCCCTCGACCGTCCCGCCGCGGGACTGATCGCGGACCTCGACGCCCGGGGCCTGCTGGACGACACCCTGGTCCTCTGGGGCGGCGAGTTCGGTCGCACGCCCGACAGCCGCCAGCAGGACGGCCGGGACCACAACCACCGCGGCTTCACCGTCTGGATGGCGGGGGGCGGCGTGCGGGGCGGCATGACCCACGGTCGCACCGATGAGTACGGCGCCCAGGCCATCGAGGACCCTGTGCACATCCACGACCTCCACGCCACCCTGCTCCACACCCTCGGCCTCGACCACGAGCGCCTGACCTTCCGCTACGGGGGCCGGGACCACCGCCTGACCGACGTGCACGGGTCCGTGGTCCGGGCCGTCCTCGGGTGACCCGACCGACCGCACCGCCCGATCGATCCGCCCGGCGGGCTCGAAAAAACCTGTTGCTGGAGCCCCCCCGACCGGTAGGATCATCAGCCCCGCCGGTGGTCTCCACCTGACGGGCAACGGCCTTGAATCGGCCCGGCGCATGTGCGTCGGGTGGCCACCATCGTACCCAACCAAGAATAATCCGGTCCTTCCGCCGGATGGGAACGGAGGCTCACCCCCAGGGTGCCAGCCCCGTCGCCCGACACCAGGAAGCAGCGCAGACATCCATGAGCACCATCGGAATCAAGGAACTCCTCGAGGCAGGCGTCCACTTCGGCCACCAGACCCGTCGCTGGAACCCCAAGATGAAGCGGTTCATCTTCGAGGCCCGCAACGGCATCCACGTCATCGACCTCTCCAAGACGGTCGTGCAGCTCGAGGAGGCCTGCAAGTTCCTCGCCGCCACCGCGGCCAAGGGCGGCAACATCCTCTTCGTCGGCACCAAGAAGCAGGCCCAGGAGGCCGTCAAGGAGTCGGCCAAGGCCTGCGGGCAGCCCTTCGTCACCGAGCGCTGGCTCGGCGGCACCCTGACCAACCTCAAGACCGTCAAGCGCTCCATGAAGCGCATGAAGGAGATCGAGCGCATGGAGCAGGACGGCTCGATCAACCAGTACGTCAAGCAGGAGCAGTCCATGATCCGCCGCGAGCACCAGAGGCTCTTCAAGAACCTCGACGGTCTCCGCGCCATCGACGCCGCCCCCGACGTGATGTTCGTCATCGACCTCAAGCGCGAGCACAACGCCGTGGCCGAGGCCCGCCGCCTGCGGATCCCGCTGGTCGCCATCGTCGACACCAACGCCGATCCCGATCTCCGTCGACACCAACGCCGATCCCGATCTCGTCGACTACCCGATCGCCGGCAACGACGACGCCATCCGGTCCATCAAGATCCTCCTGCAGGCCGTCACCGAGGCCGTCACCCAAGGCAAGGCCGAGGCCGACGCCCGGAAGAGCCGCCGCATCAACCGCGACGAGCCGCAGGCCGCCCCCGCCGCCCCCGCCGCTCCTGCGGAGTCCGCCCCGGCCGAGTCCGCCCCGGCCGCCGCCTGATCAGGAATCCCTCTCCAGAACGCGCCGGAGCGGGAAACGCTCCGGCGCGTTTTCACGAACCACACCACCCCCAAAACGATACTCTTCATGCCTGAGATCACCCCAGCCCTCGTCGGGCAACTGCGCGCCATGACCGGCGCCGGACTGATGAACTGCAAGAAGGCCCTGGACGAGACCCAGGGCGACCTCAACGCCGCCGTCGACCTCCTGCGCAAGCAGGGTGCGGCCGCCGCCGTGAAGAAGGCCGATCGCGCCGCCAACGAAGGCCTCATCGGCCAGGCCGTGCTCGGAGGCGGCCAGGTGGGCGCCCTCATCGAGGTCAACTGCGAGACCGACTTCGTCGCGCGCAACGATTCCTTCAAGGCCTTCGTCGGCGAGCTGGCCACCAAGGCCGCGTCGCAGGCCGGCGTCGACCTCGAGTCCGACCGTGTCGCGGCCGTCGCCCGGATCGGTGAGAACATCCAGGTCCGCCGCGTCACCCGCCTCGAGGTCCAGGGCACGGGCGCCCTGGCCGCCTACATCCACACCGGCGGCAAGGTCGGCGTGATGGTCGAGGTGGGAGCCACGAACCCGGCCACGATCCAGACCGAGGAGTTCAAGCAACTGCTGCGCGACGTGACCCTGCAGATCGCCGCTGCCAGCCCGATCGCCGTCAGCCGCGCCGAGGTGCCCCAGGAGATCGTCGACAAGGAGCGCGAGATCGCTTCCCAGTCCGACGCCCTCAAGGGCAAGCCCGCCGCCGCCATGGAGGGCATCCTCAAGGGCAAGCTCAACAAGTACTTCGAGACCAACTGCCTGCTCGAGCAGGGCTTCGTCAAGAACCCCGACCTCAAGGTCGAGGCCCACTTGGGCGCGGTCGGCAAGCAGCTGGGCGACACCCTGTCCATCCGCCGCTTCCTGCGCTACCAGGTCGGCGAATAAGCCCTCCGACGACGTCCAGGCGGGATCTTCGGACCAGGCCAACGACGCGTGCAACAGGCACCCCCACCGGGGTGCCTTTTTTCGTGCCTTCAGTTGCGCACGCTGGTGCGCTCGGCCAGCCAGATGACATCCACGTTGTTCGGCGACGCCACGTTCAGGGGCATGTCGTAGAACTTCACCGGCTGGACGGTGCGCGGGTCGAGCCACCGTTTGATCTCCGTGTGGCCGTCGGCAAAGCTAATGCCGGCGGCGCGGTTGTGGTAGCTGGCGGGGTAGTCGATGATGCGGGCCGAACCCGGGCTCTCGACCATCTGGTTGGCGTAGCCACCGGCGTTGATGCTGTCGGGGTGCTCGTCGAGCAGCACGTACATCTGCGACGCACCCACGGCGGCGATGTCCGAGGCCTTTTTGAAGATGCGGTAGCGCTGCTGGCCATCCTGGTAGCCGGAGCCCGGGGGCAGCCACCCGCCCGGACCGCCCATCGCCTGGCTCATCCCCATGCTCCGGACCCGGGCGTATTTGCGCCCGCCCAGGGTCACCATGCTCAGGTCGGCCGGGCACTTGTAGATCGCGGCCGACTGCAGGTAGGGCGAGAACCACGAGTTGGCCGGGTTGAGCAGCATCTGCTGGTTGGTGTTGTCGCCCGGGAACGGCCCGGGCCATCCCATCCATCCGCCGACCCACTGGAACCGCTCGTCCCGGGAGTTGCCCGGCTGCGTGATGCGATCCTCGTTGTCCAGCGGGTACATCATGTGCGCCAGCTGGAGCTGCTTGAGGTTGTTCATGCAGCCGGTGCCCATGGCCTTGGCCTTGGCCTTGGCGAGGGCGGGCAGGAGCATTCCGGCCAGGATCGCGATGATGGCGATCACCACCAGGAGTTCGATGAGGGTGAACGCAGCGGAGTGCCGGCACGGAACGGGAGTCATGTCCCTTCGTTACGCAGTCGGCACCCTGCCGGCAAGCGGCGATTTCCTGGCAGTGTCCGCCCCGATCCGGGAACATGGCCGGCGTGGGATTCCCGCCCGGCACAGAAGCGCATTCAGGCCGGTTGACCCGAGGGATCGGCCCGCAGGGGCCCGGGGTGACCTACTCGAGGAAGGCCTTGTGCAGCGCGCGCATGGCCTTCTCGCCGCCCGCCAGGTCGATCACCACGCTGATCTTGATCTCGCTGGTGGAGATGAGGCCGATGTTCACCCCCTCGGCCGCCAGCACGGTGAACATCCGGGCCGCCACGCCGCTGTGGCTGCGCATGCCCACGCCCACGATGGACACCTTGCCGATGGACTCGTCGGTGGACACCTCGCGGAAGCCCAGCTCGGAACGCAGCCCCTCGAGCACCTTGCCCGCCTTGGTGAGGTCGGGCTTGTCGACGGTGAAGGTCAGGTCGGTGGCCAGATTGCCGCCCGCGTGGCTGGCGTTCTGGACGATCATGTCCACGTTGATTGCGGCCTCGGACAGGGCGTTGAAGATGCAGGCGGCTCGGCCGGGCTGGTCGGGCAGGCCCCAGACGGTGACCTTGGCCTGGTTCTTGTCGAGCGAGACGCCGCGGACGACGACGTCCTCCATGCTGGAGGTTTCTTCTTTCACGATGGTGCCGGGATTGTCGTTGAGACTGGAACGGACTTCGAAGACGACGTTGAACTTCTTGGCGAACTCGACCGAGCGGAGCTGCATCACCTTGGAGCCTGCGCCGGCCATCTCGAGCATCTCGTCGTAGGAGATCTCGGGGATCTTGCGCGCGGCCGGGACGAGCCTCGGGTCGGCGGTGTAGACGCCGTCGACGTCGGTGTAGATCTGGCAGAGGTCGGCCTTGAGGGCCGCGGCCAGGGCGATGGCCGACAGGTCGGAACCGCCACGGCCCAGCGTGGTGATGTCGCCGTCGCGGGTGCGTCCCTGGAAGCCGGCCACGATCACCACGTTGCCGTCGTCGAGGGCCTTGTGCACCTCGTCGGGCGTGATGTTCTGGATGCGGGCCTTGGTGTGGGTGCCGTCGGTGACGATGCCCGCCTGGGCCCCGGTGAAGGACACGGCCTTCTGGCCCTGGGCCTGGAGGGCGATGGCCGCCAGCGCGATGGTCTGCTGCTCACCGGTGGCCAAGAGCATGTCCATCTCGCGCTCGTCGGGCAGCGGCGTGATCTCCTTGGCCAACCCGATGAGCCGGTCGGTGACCCCGCTCATGGCGGAGACCACGACGACCACCTGGTCGCCCTTGGCCCGGTACTGGGCCACGCGTCGGGCGACATTCTGGATGCGCTCGGTGTTGCCGACGGAGGTGCCGCCGAATTTTTGCACGATCAGGGCCATGGCCGGGTCAAAGGACGCTGTTTCTGGCGAAAACCAGGCCGACACTCAAAGAAAAAATCCGGGGGCCCGTGCGCTCGGGTGCGGGCAGATACGGTCCGGCGCGCACGCCATGGCGCGGAGGCGGGCCAGGGAGCGTGCCCGTCACCCGTCCCGGGAGGCCTTCGGAGGGAGGCCTTCCCGCAGCTCGAGTTCCGGGCAGGGCCAACGCTTGAGGAAGGCCATCTGGGCCTCGCGGTCGGGCACGGCACGCCAGGCCTCCATCAGGAAACGCACCGGGAAGGACGGCTGCAGGCGGAGGATCTCCACGCGGGCACCCTCCACGCGGAAGAGCGCCTTCCATCCGCCGCAGCCGATCCAGAAACCACCCCCGGCCTGACGGCGGATCCTGCGGGAACGATGGGGCCCAGGATCCCGGGCGAGGAGGTCGGCCAACCTCGGGCGGAAGTCGACCGACCACGCCGAGGCGAGCCAACCGGCCTGCTCCCGGGCGAGGTCGGCCCAGGCCACCTCGAAGCGCGGCGGGCCCGCCTGCAGGGATTCGACCTCGTCGATCCAGCCGGCGGAGGACACGGGAAAGGCGTCGTAGGCGGGGACGTAGGGCTTGATGTCGAGGATCGGGGTGCCCTCCAGCAGGTCGCAGGGCCCCAGCAGCAGGCGCAGGCCCTCGATGCCCAGCAGGCGGGCCGGCGTCATGCCGACGGGGTTCGGTCGATGCGGCGAGCGGGTGGCGAAGACCCCGCGACGTCGGGCGGGACCGCGCGGCGGGAGCACCAGGGGCCGCCACGACTCCGCGCGATGGAACCACCACAGCAGCCAGATCCGCTCGATGCCGGCCAGGTCGCGCAGCGCCTCGCGGAGGCCGGGCCCCGGGGTCAGCTCCAGCACGTTGGTCTCCGGTGCCGACTCGTCCGGCTGATGGAGGGTCTTGAAACGCACCCCCTTCCCGGAGCGCAGGAAGCCGATGGGTCGGAGGGTCAGGGTCTCTTCCACGGTGAGCCGGAAGGTGGACCGGAACCGGGCCCGCGGGCAACGACCGAGGCCGGCGGGGCGAGGGCCCCAGCCATCCAGAATCGCCGGCAGGCCCCGGCACCGGAACCTGCCGGCGGGTTCGGGACGACGGGATCCCAAGGGCACGGGGTCACCAGACCCGGAGGGTCTCCAGCACGGCCCGGGTGCGGGGCACCTCGTGGGTGCGCAGGAGGTCGGTCTTCCCCAAGGCGGCCAGGACGGCGAAGAAGGGCTCGGCCGAACGCACCTCGTCCTCGAAGCACTCGAAGGCGTGCGGCAGGGCATGGCAGGTGGGGAAGCCGAGCGAGCGCAGGCGGAAGGTGTTGAAGAAGACCCGCATCTGGTGGCGGATGCGCGTCTTCGAGTCGCCGAGGTTGCGGTAGTAGAACCCCAGGCCCGGGTCGATCCACAGGCGGCTCGGAAGACCCGCATCTGGTGGCGGATGCGCGTCTTCGAGTCGCCGAGGTTGCGGTAGTAGAACCCCAGGCCCGGGTCGATCCACAGGCGGCTCACCCCGTTCCGTTGGGCCGCCTCGATCTGGCGGGCGAAGTGGTCGTGCAGGCGGGCCGCGGGATCGCCCGAGAGGTCGAGGTCGCCCACCTCACGGACGTTGCTCCCTTGGACGTGGCAGAGGATCACGGCCGCGTCGTGGTCGGCCACCATGCGAAAGAGTTCGTCGCTGCGGTCGTTGCCGGTGAGGTTGAGCACCTTGGCCCCGGCCTCGAGGCAGGCCCGGGTGACCGACGGGTGGTACGTCTCGACGGAGACCACATGCCCGGAGGCCGCCAGTTCGCGGACGACCGGCAGGAGCTGCGAGGTCTGGGCCGCGTCGTCGACGCGCGCGGCATGGGCGAGGGTGGACTCGGCGCCGATGTCAAGGATGGCCGCCCCCTGCGCCGCCAGGACATGGCCCCTCCGGATCGCGGCCTCCGCGGTGAGCACCACGCTCTCGCGGTACCAGGAGTCTGCCGAGAGGTTGATGACCCCCATGAGGTCGCTGCGGACGTTGCCGTCGAACCGTCGGCCGCCGAGGTCGAAGGCGGCCACGCGGGCAGGCAGGGCTTCGGCGTGGCGGGAGGCCAGTTCGGCGAGATCCTCGAGGCGGAGCATTGTAGGCCCAACGTGGTGGGACTCGGGCGCGCGTCAACCCGCCTTCGGCCGGTGCCCAGGCATCGGCTTATGGCGGAGCACGCGCGTGAGGTACCGGCCGGTATGGCTGCCCGGCGTGGCAGCCACGGTCTCTGGCGTGCCCTGGGCGATGATCCGACCGCCACCGGAGCCGCCCTCGGGCCCCAGGTCGATCACCCAGTCGGCGGTCTTGATCACGTCGAGGTTGTGCTCGATGACCACCAGGGTGTTGCCCCCGTCACGCAGCCGGAAGAGCACCTCGAGCAGCTTGGCGATGTCCCGGAAGTGCAACCCGGTGGTCGGCTCGTCGAGCAGGTAGAGCACCCGCCCGGTCTGCCGGCGCGACAGCTCGGCCGCCAGCTTGAGCCGCTGGGCCTCGCCGCCCGACAGGGTGGTGGCCGACTGCCCCAGACGCAGGTAGCCCAAGCCCACCTCGGCCAAGGTCAGGCAGGGGGCATGGAGCTTGGGCACCGCTCGGAAGAAGGCCACGGCCTCGTCCACGGTGAGCTGGAGCACGTCGGCGATGTTCAGGCCCTTGTAGGTGATCTCCAGGGTCTCGCGGTTGTAGCGCCGGCCGCCACAGGCCTCGCAGGTGATGTAGACCGGCGGCAGGAAGTGCATCTCGATCTTGAGTACGCCGTCGCCCTCGCACTTCTCGCAGCGCCCGCCCTGGACGTTGAAGCTGAATCGGCCGGCGTCGTAGCCGCGCACCCGCGCCGTGGCCACCGAGGCGAAGAGGTCGCGGATCTCGTTGAACATCCCGGTGTAGGTGGCCGGGTTCGACCTCGGCGTGCGCCCGATGGCAGCCTGGTCGATGACGATGCACTTCTCGAGCCGTTCGAGGTTGCGGATCTCGCGGTGCGCCCCGGGCCGCTCCTTCGAGCCGTACCATTGCCGGAAGAGCGTGCGCCGCAGGATGTCGTCGACGAGGGTGGACTTGCCGCTGCCGCTGACGCCGGTGACGCAGGTGAGCGTGCCCAAGGGGATGCGGGCATCGACGTCGCGCAGGTTGTTCTCGGTGGCCCCGAGGATCTCGATCCAGCCCTTGTCCTCGCGGGGATCGATGCGATGGCGTGGCACGGGGATGCACAGGTCGCCCGACAGGTAGCGGCCGGTGACCGAGCGCGGGCTGGCCATGATCGCGTCGGGCGTGCCCTGGGCCACCAGTTCGCCCCCGTGGACGCCGGCACCCGGGCCGAGGTCGAGCACGTGGTCGGCCGCACGGATCGTGTCCTCGTCGTGCTCCACCACGAGCACCGAGTTGCCCGCGTCGCGCAGCCGGCGGAGCGTCTCCAGCAGGCGGTCGTTGTCGCGCTGGTGGAGGCCGATGCTCGGCTCGTCGAGGATGTAGAGGACCCCGACCAGCCCGGCGCCGATCTGGGTGGCCAGACGGATGCGCTGGGCCTCGCCACCGCTGAGCGAGCCGCTCTCGCGGTCGAGGGTGAGGTAGCCTAGGCCCACCTCCACCATGAACCCGAGCCGCTTGCGGATCTCGAGCACGACCTCGCCGGCGATGCGACGCTGAAGCTCCCCCAGGGTCAGCCCGCCCAGAAAGGCATGCGCGTCGGCGATGGAGAGGGCACAGAAGTCGGCGATGCTCCGGCCGGGCACCGGCGAGCCGGGCAGGCGCTCCTGGCCGAGGGTGATCGCCAGCATCTCCGGACGCAGCCGTCGGCCCAGGCAGGCGTCGCAGGGCTGGAGGGTCATGTAGGCCTTGAGCCGGTTGCGGGTGAACTCGCTCTCGCTCTCGGCGTAAAGCCGCTCGAGGTTGGGCAGGACTCCCTCGAAGGCCTTGCGCGTCTTCTTGGGCACGCCGCCGGACAGGAACCAGAAGTCCACCTCCTCGGTGCCGGTCCCGTGCATGAGGGCCCGCCGTGCCGCCTCGGGCAGTTCCTTCCAGGGTCGGTCCATCGGGGCGCCGCAATGCTGGGCGACGCCCTTGAGCAGCCCCTTGTAGTAGCCGGCCATCTTCTTGCCGCCCATCCTCCGGTAGGGCTGCACGGCCCCATCCTCGAGCGACTTGCCCTCGTCGGGGACGATCAGCGCCGGGTCGAAGACCATCTTCTGCCCCAGGCCGTGGCACACGGGACAGGCCCCCTTGGGCGAGTTGAACGAGAAATGCTGCGGCGTGGGCGTGTCGAAGGACCGGCCGGTGGCCGGCGAGAACATGCGCGTGGAGTGCAGCGTCTCGGTCCACGGGTCGGCGGGGCGGTCCGGAGCCTGGTGCAGCACCTTGAGCCGACCCTCGCCCCAGCGCAGCGCCGTCTCCACCGAGTCGGCCAGCCGCACCCGGACCCCGTCGGCGACGACGATGCGGTCCACCACCACGTCGACATGGTGCGAGGCCTTCGGGTCGAGCCGGATGGGCTCCTTGGGGTTCAATTCGAGGATCCGGCCATCCGCGCGCACCCGCACGAATCCCTCGCGCTGCAGGCGCTCGAGCACGTCGCGGAACTCGCCCCGCTGGTCCTCGACCACCGGGGCGAGCACCATCAGACGGGTCTTGGCCGGCAGGTTCGCGATGCGGTCGGTGATCTCGGAGGCCGACTGGCAGGACATGGGCGTGCCGGTCTCGGGATCGTGGGGCTGCCCCAGGTGCGCGTAGAGGAGGCGCAGGTAGTCGTAGATCTCGGTGGTGGTGGCGATGGTGGACCGCGGGTTGGCCCCGCTGGTGCGCTGCTCGATGGCGATGGCCGGCGAGAGGCCCTCGATGTGGTCCACCTCGGGCTTCTGAAGCTGGTCGAGGAACTGGCGTGC
>Ga0194129_10002534_pt1 | contig 27339 bp, 3 predicted proteins | sample TA2KigCa35mmetaG_FD_150862 | JGI IMG/M metagenome (GOLD analysis project Ga0194129, IMG submission 150862) | Freshwater microbial communities from Lake Tanganyika, Tanzania - TA2015038 Kigoma Deep Cast 35m | ecosystem: Environmental > Aquatic > Freshwater > Lake | place: Tanzania: Lake...
GTCGTCGGGCTTGTAGTAGAATGCAAAGTCGGTTCCTTCCGTCAAACGAAACAGGTTCGAGAACGCATACATTGACATTATGCGCCATGCAGCAACAGAGATGTCGCGCAATTCCTGGAACACCATCACAACTGGGTCACGATGTTCGGCGTCGAACTTCCCGAAATGAAGGAAGATATCTGAGATGACGAGAGATTGAGCCTTCAATTGTTTCTCGCGATTGGCTTCATTTTGGGGGCGGTCCATCGTGGTCATTCCGTTCACGAGAACCAGGTTTGTTCCGGTAAGTGTACAAAGACCGTTGAATCGTTGATGCATACGCCCGCTTGCGATGAGGAATGTAGCTGCGAGTTGATTTGGAATGTCGGATCTGGACGACCCGCGGTTTTCGTTTGTAGGGTGAGAAGGAGAACGCTGCATCGCGCTCGGAACGTCGTCAGCTTCGAGGTCTTGAACGGGAGGCGACAATGGATCGACTTCGTCGTCGTCGCTGCCACTGTCGTCGCATCTGGGCGTACGTCCCCAGTTGAGGTCTTCTTGTTCTTCATTGTACCTGTTGGCGATGAGTGTAATCATTTGAATTGTTCGGTTCAGAAATGCGAGTTCTTTAGCCATAATGAAGGCCAGTGCAGCGTTGTCGATGCGAAGATCGTTGTCGGTGAATAGTGACGAACGCATCGCCGCAGCTGCAGCCACATTTGCCGCCATCGAAGGCAAGTGCCCGCTCGTAATACTGTTGATGTTGCGTCGCTCAAGTTCCGCCTCCAATTGCCGGATATTCGTGAAGATAGGAGCGCCTTCGCCGAGATTTTTGCGCATCGCCGTTGAATGATTGAGGAGTGCGTATTTGATTTTGTCGCCGTCCGAAGTGAAGAGTCCAGGGAGATTGGTGAGGCTTCTGATGGTATTGTGGATATCGCCGGTTTTGAGAAAGGAGAACATTGTCGTCTTTGTAGTCGTTGTACTTGTTGCTTGAAGCTGTCACCCATGGTGTAGGTGAAAAAACATTTCAATTTTTTTTTGCCTCCTCCAAAAACCGGTACCCTGACGGGTACCTCAATTTTTCCGGAGACAAAAAAAGTCGTTTTCCGTACAATCCAAGTATTACATGATACACGATAGAGACCTTATTGAAAACGATTTTTTTGTGAACATAGAAATTGAGTTTCCCGCCAGGGAAACGGGTTTCGGAGTGCACAAAAAAAATCACAAAAAAAAACAGTCCATCATATAAGGAGGAGGAGGAATGCCGAAAAATATACTCTTAATCGACAAAAGAGTCCAAGACTACGAAACCATCCTCGCCGCAGTAGACACCAATATATGTATTCCAGTATTATTTGACTACTATACAGACACCGTAGAGGATATTAAGGGGCGGATCTCGGATAGTGTTGTTAGCGAGACAGTTGTAGAGGAGGATGCCGAAGCCCCGAGATGTGTCGGTCTACTTCAGCACAATTACAACCGGCCGTTTTATAATTTAGTTGCCACGGACATCGAAAGCAGTATCATTTTCGGCGTAGTTGACCATGATCCCGAGATCGCAACATGGGCGCCCCTGCGGGACCTGATCGTGTGGTGTAAAACTACCCCCGAAATAAACGCTGCGTACTTCGATATGATGGCATGTGCGCTTTACGCAAACCATGATTGGAAATATATCATTGACAAGCTCGAAACGCAGATTGGTATCATCATTCGCGCATCTACAGATGACACAGGTTCTGCTGCAATGGGCGGAGACTGGTTCCTGGAATCGCATACAGGCGTCAACCTGAAAACAGTATACTTCACGGAGTCGATTGAAGAGTATAAAGGTATTGCTGGTGGTTTTCCATATAGAGACCGTTATCTATCGAATACCAAAACAAAATCAATCTCAGCGGGAGAAGTATATAGTTGGGGAAGTAATCTCACTAATACAACTCCAGCAGGAGGTGTAACTAATGTTGTTGCGGTTTATTCTACATTAAGAGCATACGCTGCATTAAGAACAGATGGAAGTGTAGTATGTTGGGGTAATGCAGCAAGTGGTGGAACTACTCCAACCGGCGTATCATCAAACGTAATAAGTATTGAATCAACACTATCAGCGTTTGCTGCACTAAAGGCAGATGGAACTGTAGTTTTTTGGGGAGATTCGACAGAGATTCGTTCATCTACCCAAAGTGACCTTATAAATATTACTAAATTGTATTCATCAAATAGTGGGTTTGCTTGTTTAAACTCAAGTGGTCGAGTTATAATGGTAGGTACGTATACTACTATTACTGCTTATCCAATTCCAGTAGGTTTTAACTCTAATGTGGTAGAAGTATATACAAATGATATTGGATTTGCGGCATTAAGAAATGATGGAAGTGTTGCAACCTGGATCGTATCGAATAATACAAATGCTGATTTGTCATCAAATATAGTATGTGTATTCCCGAATCAATACTCATTCGCAGCATTAAAAAATGATGGAAGTGTCGTATGGTGGGGGGGAACTGCAAATATAGCGACTCCACCAGGTACATCATCCGGTGTTATCAGTATATATTCTACATATAGCTCTTTTGCCGCATTAAAAACAAATGGTAGTCTTGCTATCTGGGGAGAGAATAACACTGGAGGTCAGAATAACACAAATGTAGATTTATCTTCCAATATTGTAAATGTTGTTGGAGGTGAACGTTCATTCGCTGCATTAAAAAGAAATGGTGCAATTGTTACTTGGGGTAGTCTTGAATATGGTGGTTCGTTGACAAGTGGAAGCACAATATTTAGTCAGTGGCTTGGATCTGAGGGCATAACTAATGTTGTATCTATGTATAGTAACCCTAGTTCATTTACATACATATATAACAATGGAAATATTCGATGTACTGGAAATTATGAATCCGGTGCTGCGCCGGATAATGGTCAACGTTCCAGTGGAACCTTACCGTATACCGGGTGGAATCATAGCAGTCTTACCAATATAGTATCAGTATTTGCCGGACTTTCTGGATATGCCACAATATCACAGACTGGCCGTGTTGGATCTTATGGTTTGAATGAGTACGGTGGTGGCCAACTTTTCTTTGGAGGTATAGCACAAGCAGGGACTGTGCAAAATGCGGTTTATTTAACTGGAAGTAGGGATGGGTATGCTGTGATAAGATCTTCCATTACGACAATTGATCTCTCAATGTCTTATTATAGTACAATCGACCGTTATAATATACTTCGTAAAAAAGAAAATAGAAGGCGATCAAACTTAACTACTCTAAACAATAATGTATTTACCATATCTCAACCTCAGCATATTCAAATGTTTAATCCAAGAATGCCAACGGATAAACCACTTCGAATTCTTGTTCCAAATTATCAAACATTTCCATTATCAATAACTTCAACTATTACAATTCCATCGGGAACTTCATTGAATTATATTATAGCATGTGATGAAAGCGAACCAGTTGTAATAGCAGGGACAACATATGTAAATTATGGCACCTACGTATATCGCATAGAGACGAATAACACATATACAAAATTAACAAGTGATACGATTGGGGGAACAACTTACGCTTTGTATGGTGGAGACGGCATAAATTCAAGTGGTATTGCTCTTGTTATTCTCTACCCACCCCCTACCATCTCCAACTTCCCCAATATCACCAAAGTAACAACTGCTGCCCCATTTCAACTTACTCCACCAACTAGTAATAGCGTCGGCGCATTTTCATATACGAGCAGTAATACGAGTGTCGCCACAATTGCAGGATCTACAGTGACCATCACCGGGTTTGGTACAACTACCATAACTGCAAATCAAGCCAGCGATGATGCAAATTATGGTAGTGCGAGTATCACCGCCACACTCACAACCACTTCTGCCAACTATTTCGGCGCAGATCTTTCCGGCAGCGATTTCACTAATGTCTCACTCTACGGCGCGATTCTTAATCTTTCAAATCTAACCAATGCGATCTTCGTATCCACCGATCTCTCGGGCGCGACCCTCACCGGCGCGACGCTCACGAACATTCTCTCGCGTAGTGTCATCGGGCTTGCCACCGCCACCCTTCCCACTGGATACGTTGGGCGCGGAGGCGCGATCTTCGGAAACAATGTCCGCATCACCAGCGCCAACCTCGCCAATGCCGATCTCTCGGGTATCCTGTTGACAAACTCCGATGTATCAGGCGCGATCTTCACAGGGACAACATTAACCAACATGCGCACCGCCGGTCTCACTGGTACCGCCACCGCGACCCTCCCCGCCGGGTATGTCTTCCGAAATGGTGTCATTGTAGGCCCCAGTGTATCACTTATCGGATCAGCACTTTCCTCGGTTGATCTCTCGGGTATATCCATTGCAGGGACAGATCTGTCGGGTACTGACCTTAGTGGTGCTAACCTAACAAATCTTGTCTCAGGTAACCTTCGCAATGCATCCGTCACAGCTACACCACCGACCGTACTGCCAACAGGTTACATTTTTTACAATAATTTCATCGTGGGTCCAGCGGTCAATCTCTCGAACACGGTACTTTCAAACCTGGATATATCCGGTGCAGGCGTCGCGAATCTCACGCGAACCCGTCTCACCTCCGCCAACTTAACAAATGCATCACTTTTCAATATGGACATTAGTGGCGCAGATCTATCGGGCGCGACCGTCACTGGTATCCGCTCCTTCGGTCTCACGGGAGGAACCGCCACGGCCACCCGACTTCCTACCGGGTATTTCGCGCGCACGAGTACCGCCAATGCTGGTACTATCGTAGGCCCCGCCGTCAATCTCTCGTCACTCACACTTCAAAACATCGATCTTACCGGCGGAATCACACTGACAGGATCCAATTTCACGAATACAGATATTAGTGGTGCGTCCACGAATCTCTCGGGAATCATAACAGGAAGCCTTACTGGGTTAGATACAGCGACCCTTCCATCTGGTTACTTCGCACGGAATGGATTCATTGTCGGACCGCGGGTCATTCTTCGCAGTGCAAATCTCTCGAATCAAAACTTGACAGGCATCGATCTCTCAGGTGTCGACCTATCGGGCGCGAATTTGACAAATGCGGTCCTGACAAATACGAATGTCACCAGCACCAACTTCACGAATACGACACTAACAGGTGTCCTCAGTGGCGGCATCACAAATGGCGCAACCGTGACTACACTCCCAACCGGTTATTTCATTCGCAATGGGTTCATCGTTGGCCCTAGCGTGAATCTAACAAGCGCAGCCGCGACAGGAATCGATTTATCCGGAGTGACAATTACAGGCTCCACAATGACAAATGCGGTCCTCACTGGCGGAACCATGACAAGACTCACTACCGGTAGTCTCGTGAATCTAACAACCGCCACACTTCCGACAGGATATGTCGCCAGAAATGGATTCATTGTGGGACCGTCCGTGATACTACGTAATGCGAATCTCTCGAATACAGATCTAACGGGGATTTCGATCGCAGGTGTCGACATTTCTGGCGCGAATCTCTCGGGCGCAACCATCACCAATCTCGTATCTGGAAACCTGCTCAATGCATCATTCGCAACGCTTCCGTCAAGTTCCTATGTCATTCGTAATAATTTCATTATAGGCCCCAACGTTGACCTCTCCGGTGGAGCATTGTCATCGCAATTGTTCACCGGCCTTACTATCGCCGGTGCGAACCTAACAAACGCAAACCTAACCGGTGCAACAATGACAAATACAACCGTAACCAATACCAACTTCACCGGCGCAACTGTTACAAATCTTATATGTGGAGGCGGTCTCACCGGCATCGAGACAGCAACACTTCCTTCCGCCGCGTACGTCGCCCGCCCAACCTACGGCTACTTTTTCGGTCCACGACTCGTGACGCAAAACGCGAACTTCACAAGCATTGATCTTTCAGGTGTTTCACTCGTAGGCGCCAATTTCACAAGTTCAAATCTGACAACTGCGACTCTGACAAACGCGGATATATCTGGCGCCATTTTTACCACCGCAACATTCACTGGCATTATCACAGGTGGTTTAAGCTCAGGTGTAGGCGGCGTTACAGCACCTACATTACCAACGGGTTACGTTGTCCGCGCTGGATTCATTGTAGGTCCAAATGTGAATCTCGTAAACGCGAATCTCTCATCGACGGATCTTAGTGGACAGTCACTCGCCGGTACAAATATTACAGGCGCAAATCTCCTCAGTGCCACATTTACGCGATTATCATCCGGCGCGATTACCGGTGCAGATACAGCGTCGTTACCGAATGGATATGTTGCACGCAATGGATATATTATTGGCCCATATGTCTTCGTTCGCGGTGTACTCACCGATCTTTCGGGAATTGACATTACTGGTCTTCAACTCACCGGTGCGGATCTTTCTGGTTGTGTATTTGCAAATTCTGTATTTACAAACGTTGACATTTCCGCCACCAATCTCTCGCGCGTTACATTTACAGGTCTCGTGAGTGGTGGAGTTACCGGTGGAACGTCGACCGCCCTTGTCATGCCAACCGGTTATGTCGTACGCGGCGGGTTCATTCTTGGAAACGGTGTATCCATTCCAGGTGCCAATCTCTCAACATTGAATCTAACGGATGTTATACTGACGAATGCAAATATTGCAACTGTTAATTTCACCGGCGCAACACTTACAAGGCTTGTTACAGGCGGTCTCTTGAACGCGACAACAGCAACTTTACCTGCAGGTTACGTCATTCGAAGCGGTTTTATTGTCGGACCGGGCGTATCGCTTGCAAGTGCAGCCTTGACCAACGTGGATCTCTCTGGAATATCAATCGCGAATACTGTAATGACAAGTGCGAATATAAGTGGCGCTTCCACAATTCTCACGCGTGTAGTATCTGGAGGTATTACCGGGTTAGATACGGCAACATTACCGACGGGTTACGTTGCACGTAACGGGTTTATTATTGGTGCGGGTGTAAATGCATCAAGCGCCGCGCTATCCTCACAAACTCTTAGTAGCGTAAATATGACAGGAATCGATTTATCGGGTGCTACACTTTCTAGTTCAACAATGACGTCTGCAAATTTAACAAATGCGAACCTAACGAATGTCGTCGCAACAAATGTTGTAATGACATCCGCTAACTATACTGGAGCAACACTTTCGAATGCAAATTTATCGAATTCTTACTTAGCGTCTGCAAATCTGACAAATGCGAACTTGACGAGTGCAACCATGAATAGTGTAACACTTACATCCGCAAATATGACAAGCGCGAATCTCACTAGTGCGAATTTGACATCCGCCACGTTAACGTCGACCACGCTGACAAACACGAATCTCACTGGCGCAACATTGACAAATGCAGTAGTTCAAGGCAATATTGTAGGCGTGACATCCGCAACTCTTCCAACCGGATACGTACCGCGCACAATCACCACTGCAACGAACGGGTTTATTTTTGGACCACGTCTAATCATTCAAAGTTCTACGCTCACTGGCGTCGATTTATCAGGCGTCGCGCTTACAAGCGCAAATTTCACGAGCAGTAACTTCACAAATGCCAATATAACGAACGCCGATATTTCAGGTACGATTTTCACAAGTACTACGCTTACTGGTCTGCGTAGTGGAGGTCTCACAGGTGCAGCTAGAGCCACATTACCAACCGGTTATATTGTTCGAAATACTGGTGGTGCGAGCGGTAGTGGATTCATGATCGGTGCAGGGGTCAACCTTGCCGGAACCGACTTATCCGCGATAGACCTCACTGGAATCAATCTTACAAGTACGAATTTCTTCAGCGCAAACATGACAAATATGACACTGAGGAATGCCACACTTACAACAGCAAATCTCTCAAATGCAAACATTACGAGTATTCTAACCGGAGGAATTACCGGTCTTACAACCGCCACATTACCATCACCATCGTATGTCGCAAGAGGCGGTGGAGGGTCGGTAGGTCATATTGTCGGGCCGAATGTACGTCTCGTAAGCGCAAACTTGTCAAGCACGGATCTAACCGGTCTCAACATCAGTGGTTGTGATATTTCGGGTGCGAACTTCTCGGGTGCAACGGTAACGAGAATACAAACCGGCGGATTATTGAATGCAACAGCGGGAGCTGGCGCGACCATGCCAAGTAGTGCGTATGCGGTTCGTGGTGGATTTATGGTCGGCCCCCTTGTATCTCTCGTCAACGCGAACTTCACCGGAATCGATCTATCCGGAACGAACATGTATGGCGCGGATGTGAGTGGGGTTATCATTACAAGTACGACGAACATAACAAATTTGATAACTGGGGAGTTGTATAATTCCGGGTTTGTAGTACTCCCAGCGAACTACCGAATGTACAATATGCGTATTGTAGCCCCAACGGTGAACTTGGTTTCTGCGAACCTTGCAGGTATTTCACTGAATGGTGTTTCCGTGGCAAGAGCAAATCTCTCGAACGCCAACTTGACAAACGCCACATTTACTAGCGCAGATATATCGGGTACGAACTTGTCAGGTGCAAATCTGACTGGAGTAATATCAACCGGCGGTGGAATCACTGGAGGTGCAACCGCCATATTTCCGACAATTGGATCAAGTGATGGAGGCGGTGTTTGGGCGGTTCGTAATGGATACCTCCTCGGTCCTACCGCAATCGTTCAGTCCGCAGATTTCAGCGGTTCGATCGATCTTTCCGGTATTAATTTGCGAAGCAGTGACCTCTCTGGATCGAATTTTACAGGCGACACATTCGGAAACAATAGTGTCAACGGCACGAATTTCACAAATGCAATATTCACCAACGTTACGAGTATTGGTCTCGTAGGCACGGCAATATTCGCAGGATCATCGGCCAGTTATACGATTCGTGGCGGATTCATTGTCGGTCCAAGTGTAAATCTCTCGAGTAAGACACTCACTGGCATAAATCTCTCGAACACAACGCTTACAAGCGCTAATTTTACCAGCGCAAACCTCACAAACGTAACGCTCACTGCCGCTGATATCTCCGGCGCCAATTTTACTAGCGCAACCCTCGCGGGAGTGTTCTCCGGACAAATAGTTTCTCCGACCGCAGCTGATGCGACGACCCGAGTCACATTTCCGGCGAATTTTCAGCTACGAAGTGGATTTATCATGGGACCAGCGTGCAATCTCTCGGGAGTGAATTTGACAAACGTAGATTTATCGGGAGTGAATCTGGCAAACGCCGTGATCACAAGCGGCACAAATATGTCGAATACATTGATCACTGGGGCAACGATTACCGGTATCACCTTTACAACCGTGCAAAAGTCACAAATGCGGCGAAATGTGGACAACTTTAATGCCAATATTGCGGCACTTACCATAACCACGGTAACCCCGAGTGACTTATTGCAGATGAATACCGAAATACGGTCAACTGATGTATCACGCCTCACTGGCGGTGTTGATGTATATAAACCGACGATTGGCGGCGGAAGTGGAGGGACAACAGTGGTTTCCAATTTTACATCGGATAGCAATGAAACAAAGGGGTTTTATATTGACCTTCCAAACAACACGGCATTTCAAATTACGGGAAATCGTGCAGGAGACGGTAAACAATACATTAGCACTGGCGCAACAGGCAGCGGCGTTATCACAGAAGCGGATGGCTCACAGAATACCGTAACGATCATACGCATACGCAATACGGCATACCGTATATTTAGTGGGTCGTTGATTGGGATACCACTATCTGTAAATGAATACAAAATGGGAGGGGTTGGTATGTTCGATATCCTTATGGAAGGTGAATATGGGAATGCACCACACGGAAGCAGTGGCCCACGAGGATTCCCAGGAACGAATGCCGTCAATGGAAGCACGGGTCCAACCGGACCGGCCGCGGCATTCGATGGTGCTACTGGCGCGACAGGAATGCAAGGCGCAACGGGAGCGAATGGATATACGGGACCCACGGGCGAAAACGGGCGTACTGGACCAGATGGTGTAACGGGTCACACAGGAATCCAGGGTCCGAAGGGTCCGCCGGGTACAGCAACGGAAGCGGGCGCAACAGGGCCAACAGGACTAAATGGGGACACTGGACCAACCGGGCCACGTGGTATTACGGGTGTCGCTGAATTCATGGGTCCAACCGGTCCAGAGTCATCAACCATGGCAGCGACTGGACCTCATGGATTGTACACGACGCAAGGTGCAACAGGAGCGACTGGATCAACCGGACCGACTGGTGAGTACGGTGTATGGAAGTATTACACCTACCCCTCCGAACTGGGAGGAAACCTGGGAAACACAGGAAGTACCGGTAGTATTTACTACGAAGGTCGGGTGGCGATTGGAAAACCTGCACCAGATGGAGCATTTGCACTGGATGTAAGCGGCAGTATCAGGTGCATTGGTATAAACAATGTGAGTGACCATCGAATTAAGGCGAATGTGCGCGACATTCAAAATATAGTTCCAATCCCGTCATTAACGCAATTACGCGGTGCTTATTATTTGAATACACTCACAAACAAACACGAATACGGGTTCGTTGCACATGAAGTCGAAGAAAAATACCCGGAGCTTATTTATGGGGCAAAAGATCACGAAACAGAATTGCAATCGGTGGACTATCGATCCATGTTTGCCATCCTTGCGAGAGATATTCAAGAATTGAAAGAACGATTGAAGCGAGTCAGAATGGATGAATGAGACCGAGTGAGGAACACCGAAGAATATTCTTATGTTAGTATAGTAGCGTATAATAACATAACTAACACGCGAAAATAACCGACAATGTCACTTTCTCCGTGTTACAAGTTACTTCTTATTGATAGTCGAATCACTGACATCAGCGGAATTGTAAATGCAACGAACGAGAGAACATGTTGTCTTGTATTCAATTACTTTTACGATACCTACGACACAATAAGAAGTAAGATCCGGTTTTTAAACGACAAAAACCGAGTGATCTATGACAACTTTTACTACGAAGAACCGCCGATTCCAACACAAATGGACGCATCCAATAATCACTGCACTCCATGTGATGGATTCAGTATGTCGGATATTGTTCTATTGCCAGATACCATTCGCGTAGATGCAATGATGTCGGACCTACTACTGTCCACCGATATATCGGGCACTCCACAAGTATTTTTTCAGCGTCCACGTCGTAACACCAATCAACCGGATAAAATGCCACTCAAGGTATACATGAATGACCTTGATGCATTTCATGAACTCGGAATAGAAATCGGCGAAACCACGACATCTCAGTTAGTATTTGAAAATATCGGTATTATCCAACACGCCGGATTTATTCAACAAGGATACAAACTTATCGACTCGGAAAACAACTACGCATGTATTGAAAATGTACAACAAACAGACCCACAGTTATCATCGTGGGCTGGATTCATTGCATTCATAAAAACGCTATTTCCAATATCATCGACTCCCGCACCAACAAACGAACACACATTAGATCTCATGGCGTGTGCGCTCTACAGTGACAGTAACTGGAAATATATCATAGATCGACTAGCCGACGAAAATCAAATAACAATACGCGCATCATTGGATAACACGGGTGCACAGTCAATCGGTGGAAACTGGATATTGGAAGCGAGTTCGGGGTCGCCCACATCTTCATCCACCGATCTTACTGCCGTTTATTTTACGCAAGATATCGCGAAATGGAAGTATGTCTTAGGAACCTATGTAGACAACCGATATACCACACTCCGGTTCAATAATAGTATGTATGCGAATCGATCACATAATAACTTATTGAATATAACAGGCGGAACCAAGTCATTCACGATCGAAACATGGTATTATGAAACAACCAAATCGTATAACTGTACAATTGTCGACAAGGGAAACTACAACATGTTATTTTTGATTCGTAACCAAAACCTTAGCAACCCCCAAGGGTTGAGTTTTTACAATGCAAATATGGGCTGGCTTTACGCAGAATCCGCGGTTGTTCCGGTTCAACAATGGTGTCACCTTGCATTAACACGTTCTGGGTCTACATTCAAATTCTTTGTGAACGGTGTTCTTATGCAAACAATGACAAATTCGACATCACTCTATGAAAACAATAGTACATTCGCAATTAGTCTACAAAGCCCAGATAGTTGTAGTTGTAACTTAATGAAATCCGGATGCTCCATGTACAACTTGCGTATATGGAATGTGGCGCGCACAGACTCGCAAATCCAGATGTTTCGTAACGTAATCCTACCCAATAATACGTCGAACTTGGTCGCAAATTATTTACTTTCAGATGGTACACAGACACTTACTGATCGCACTACAAACGCATTGAATACGACGATCCAGAATTATAATTCTGCACAATGGATCACAAACACAATTGAGATACCGAATATCGGGTTCCTCATTAGTAACGGTTATAGTCTCCGAACATACAACTCAACACCACTAAATGCAGTATCCCATTTCGGAGATATTACCTATACCGATTTTTCGGGTGTGGATTTGTCCGGCGTGAATTTCTCAAATGCCAATATGACCGGTTGCAACCTAACAAACGCGAATCTTACGAACGCGAACTTTACAAATACTACTCTACTGAACGCTACGACCACTGGCGCGATTACGACTGGATCGACTATTTCTCAGGCAGTTACAACACCATCCACAGTACTTCAGTTCGACGGAACGAATGATTATGTGATTCTAGGTGTCCCTGCGTGGTCTTATACCACACAATTTCGAACAACAATGACGGTAGAATGCTGGTTCAGGACAACAGATACGAGTAATCAGAAAACATATGCCGCTTTGGTGGGAAGAAATCGAACTGCGAACACTTCCAGCGACTCGCAATTTGTATTATACATGCAACCTACCGGAGAAATTACCTTCGGAATAACAAATACATCGAACACTGGCTCATATCATACAACTACTGCTTCCTATAAAGATACATTATGGCATCACGTCGCGGTGACTTTTAATTCATCAACTAGTACAAAAAATATCTACATTGACGGTTCCGTCGTAAGATCGGATACAGTTGCTGCCGGTTTCGGTCTACTATCAAATAATTCTGTAACACAACTCCTGTTTGGTGCTGATGATTGGAGTATTGTTGGTGGAACTGACCGCCAATTCCGCGGTTCATTGTCCGATGTGCGTATCTGGAACGTGGTACGATCTGCCGCGGATATCTCAAATAACTACCGCCAGCGCCTTACCGGCAATGAAACCGGCCTCGTTGGATACTGGAAACTGAACCAAGGACACGGAACAGGATGGGGGTCATATACTGTAGCATTGGACAATACAAGTAACCGCGCACATGGTACACTCACGAACTTTGCATCACCATCGAGCAACTGGGTAACGTCTTATTTATATTTCAATCCTACAGTTTCATCGCTGGTATTAGGAGCAAATAATGGTAATTATTCAACCGGTGATGGATCATTTACATTCAGTGATCCAAGTTCAAACAGCCTCGGGACATTTACATATTCAGTCAACGTGCCAGGTATCACCATCAGTAATGGTGCAGCAACTACCAAAACAGTATACGCAACAAGTGGTGCAATTACGATCCCGACGTTGACGACCTACTCTTTTCCTGAAATTGCCTCGCTCACTGAATGGCAAATCGATATTAGTTTTACCGTAACTGGTGGTACGAATACATGGCGTGCTCTGGTTGGTGATATGTATAATGAGATAAATTCGCGTGGGTGGGGTATTTGGGTTTCATCCAGCAATCGTATTCATTGGAGTTGGTTGAATACAACAAGCGAACCTGCTACAATATCGGTGAGCTTGAATACTGCATATACATTGAGAGTTGCACAAACCAGTTCAAATTCAACGATCACAATTACGCTGACAACTGTATCCAATAGTTCAGTACAAACGGGATCATTTGGAACTGGAGGAAACCCTATAGGGAAAGGTCCGGTGACAATAGGTGGGTGGCGTAGTTCTGGTGGCGAAATCTTCCCCGGAACGATTTCATACGTGAATGTGAGAGTGCCGTCGAACTTACGTCTAGTTACGCTAGGTGCTGGAACAGGCGCAACACCCGCCACAGTAACAGCAACACAAGGTAACTTTTTAGACATTACTTCCGCGACACGAACCGCGAGTTTAACTGTTACAAAAAGCGCATCCACATTTTCAACAGCCTTTGCCAACATGACAAAAACATTCAACCATGCATTCTCGTTCGATGTTCCAATATCAAATAGTAATGCTCAGTTTTCATTTACAAGTAGCAATACGAATGTCGCTACAATCAATCCCGCGATCACAGTCAACGCATTACAGTTCAACGGAACATCGAATTTCGTCGATTTCGGTTCCAATATAACAGAGTTAGGAAAGGCGAGTTTTACGATAGAATGCTGGGTGAAAACAACTGGGACTGCTATGGGTCTTTTGAACTGTCAAAATAGTAATACATCATGGGAAAGTGGTGAGAAGTCATTGTATATTGATGAATATGGCAAGCCTGCTTTTGTTGGATATGGTAATGAATGGATTCTGTCATCTCTTGCTGTAAATGATAATAATTGGCATCATATTGCGGTAACATGGGCGTACACATCAGGAATAAGTGGAACTGGCACTTTTTATATTGATGGTGTGAATAAAACAGGAATATATTCTTCACCTTATACCCCATATGAAGCAGAATTTAATAACACGGGAACATTCGTAGTTGGAAAACCAAATTACACAACATGGCCTTTCCCGATAACAAATTTCTTCAATGGCGCAGTGTGTGAGTTACGTATTTGGAACGTAGCGCGCACGGCAACACAGATTTATCAGAATTTCCAGAAAGTGTTGATCGGAAATGAAACCGGACTCGTCGCATATAACCGGTTCAATCAAGGGGTCGCAAGCGGGTCAAACACGGAGATCATTCAAGCAGAAAACAATGACATAAGTGGAGGATATACCGGTATTTTGAGTGGTGGTTTTACACTGACAGGTTCATCGTCAAATTGGGTATCCGCATTTTCGATACGTCCGACCTACGATGTCAACGTGATCGGGAATGGTGTTACAACAATCACAGCAACTATGGCAGAAACAGCTTTATATTCAGCAACATCAACTACCGCGACATTGACGGTGAATAAATTATCAGCAACGATTGGAGCACTTACATTACCGTCATTGAAAGGATCTCAAGACCCGCCTTTCACTCTCACACCACCTACATCAAATATTACGAGTACATCAACCATTACATCCACCGCGAGTGTGATTGTTCCTCCATCAGATAGTAACGAATTGCTCCATGGATCTGCATGGACAAAACTAGGTGGCGATATTGATGGTGAAGCATATGGTGACCAGAGCGGTTTTAGTGTTGCGTCTTCTGCAGATGGAACGATTATCGCAGTTGGCGCACCGTTAAATGATGGCTCTGGAAACCAACTTCCCAATGCGTTTTATCTAAGAACCGGTGGAAGTAACTGGCGCAATTATGTCCCATTACTCATTGCGGATACGACAACGAATCGTCAGAATTGGAATCCTGACTCACAATTTAACGATGTGAATACTGCGCCTCATAATGAAATCGCCAAACAATTCGCTTATTTTGCGGGGTACTGGTTGAATCGAACAAGAGCATCAAGTGGCCAAAGTTACAGTATTCCGACGTTTGCCGGCCAAGGATCAGTTGGCACATTTACATTCACTGCCACATCGAATTATCCAGTGAGTTCCTACACGGGTAACTTGACTGGTTACAATACGACGACATACACACTTACCGCACAATCTGACGGAAATACTGCTGGTCAAAATGTGGCATTTACTGGCGATATCGGTCATGTTCGCGTGTATCGATATAATCCGAGTAAAACAACCGCGCAGTTCAATCAAAGTTTATCCGGATTCGGGCCGGTAGGATGGGACAGGATCGGCGACGACATAGATGGCGAAGCAGCCGGAGATAATTCCGGCAAAAGTGTCAGTCTGTCAGCAAACGGAAGGATACTTGCCATCGGCGCAAATGGCAATGATGCAACTGGTAGTAACGCGGGACATGTCCGTATATACAGCTACAATGCGAGCAAAACGACAGCCAATGCTCTAGGTCCGGCTGGTTGGGATCAACTCGGAGGGGACATTGATGGAGAAGCTGCCGGAGATAGTAGTGGAGGAAATGACTGGAATCATGATAGCGTCAAACTATCCGCAGATGGAACGATTGTGGCAATTACTGCAGTAACGAATGCTGGAAACGGTTCAGGCTCTGGTCAAGTTCGCGTATACAGATACAACCCGAGTAAGACTACCGCTCAAACAAATCAAAGTCTGTCAGGGTTTGGTCCGATAGGTTGGGATCGGCTTGGTGCGGATATTGATGGTGAAGCAGTTAATGATTATTCGGGATACTCTGTAGGTCTTTCTGCAGACGGAACAATCGTGGCGATTGGTGCATGGGCCAATGACGGCACTGGTCAGGATGCGGGACACGTTCGTGTTTATCGATACACGCCAAACAAAACCGTCGCAGTAACAAATCAATCCGACGCTACATTTGGTCCGATTGGATGGACGCGAATGGGAGCAGATATTGATGGTGAGGCGGTCCAGGATCGTAGTGGAACAGGTATTTCTCTTTCAGCAGACGGAACAACTGTTGCAATTGGAGCACATTTTAATAATAGTCTAACAGGTCATGTTCGCGTATACCGATACAATGCAAGTAAAACATCTTCAAATGCGATTGGTCCTGCAGGGTGGGACCGTCTGGGAGGTGATATTGATGGTGAAGCAACGAATGACCAATCAGGAGATACAGTTGCAATTTCTGCGGATGGAAACATTGTTGCGATTGGTGCACCAGGGAACGCAGGGAGTGGATCAACTGCTGGACATGTTCGCGTATATCGATACACGCCAACAAAGTTAGTCGCAGTAGCAAACCAACTTGATCCCGGTTTTGGTCCGATTGGCTGGACACGGCTTGGTATCGATTTTGATGCAGAAGCTGCGAGCAACTCACTTGGTCGTGTTGCTCTTTCATCCGATGGAACAACTCTCGTCGTTGGCGCTCGTTACAATGATGGAACCAGTACGAATACCAGCGACAATCGTGGTCATGTTCGCGTATACCGCATTCAAACTACAAACCAATTCACATATACAAGCAGTAATTCAGCGGTTGCCGATGTATGCGGAAACCTGCTTCTGATCAAAGGCGTAAATGGAACTAGTACAATCACAGCAACACAAACAGCAAACACAATCTACGGGCGATTGGATGTGTCCGGTACTACATATACACTTCAGTATAATCCATTTACGTTTGAAAGTAGTAATACAAGTGTGGCAACGGTTTCTACCTATGGAACTGTAACCATTGTAGGACCGGGTATCTCTACAATTACGGCAACCCAAGCTGCTACAAGAAGTTATGTAAGCGGAAGTACGGCAGGGTCACTTATGATTTTTAACTTGAATCAAATTGGCGCAGATTTATCTGGAAATAATTATACCGGTTTCAATTTCACGAATGTAAACTTTACAAACGCCAATCTTACAAACGCCAACTTGACAAATGTGATTTTCACAAATGCTACTCTGTCAAACACACGAATCGTAGGTGCAACGTTGACCGGAGTCACATTTACAGATGTACAGAAAATCCAATTGCGCCAGAATACGGACAATGTTGCCGCAAATATTGCTGCGATATCACTTTCATCAACAGTGACGGTAACAACGATAACAACCCTAATTCCATCATTAAGGCAAGCAGATATTGTTAATGTTAAAACGTTCAACGTGCTTACTGTGGACCCCAGTACGAACAGCGTTACAGTTACTCCAAGTACAACCCAAGGGTTTTTTATTGGTGTCAATGCGAATACGCCAGTAAGTATAAACGGTGTTACATATCAAAATGCGGTAGTAGGTGGAGTAAACCTAGTCGTGGATACAAATGGAACACCGGTCAACTTCATAAAAATCGGCAGTGTGTTATATCGTGTGTACGCTGGCTCGATTATTGGCATTCCAGTTGATCCGGATTACTATAAAGTGAAATCATATGGATTAGGCACCGTTCTGAATGTTGCAGCAATTGGCAGTAGTAGCGGAAATGTGGGGCCAACCGGTCCAACCGGACCCGTGGGAATATCTGGTGTAAATGGAGTAACAGGTGCGACGGGTGTCTTTGGCTATCAAGGACGGACAGGTGCAACTGGTCCACATGGTGCGACGGGGGCAAAAGGACCTACTGGTGTAACGGGTGCATGGGGTGTAACCGGATCAATCGGTCTCTTTGGTGCAACAGGACCTACTGGGCTAATCGGTCCAACGGGTTCAAACTCTGGAAAAGGGAATACGGGCCCCACCGGACCGAAAGGAACAACCGGTCATACAGGAGTTATGGGTCCACAAGGTTTTTATGGAATAACTGGAAATACCGGCGCAACGGGCGCGATTGGTGCAACGGGTCCCCACGGTGAGAGTGTTGCCGTGGGAAACACCGGTGCGACAGGTATATATGGAGTGACCGGTGCGAACATATGGGGACGCACGAGTGGTAATGTATTCTATACAAATGGTCGTGTGGGAATTCAAACCGCCCCTGCAATCGCGGCAAACACGCAATACCTTCTGGATGTCAGCGGAAATATAAAAACAACGGGAGTTATGAATATAAGTGATTATCGAATTAAGCATGACATCGTTTATTTGAATACAGATGCGACATCGCGAGAGATTTTATCGAATCAAATACGGCAGTTACGTCCGGTGATGTTCCAGAACATGCTACGGAATAGTGCGTGGGAATACGGGTTTATCGCGCATGAAGTTCAGGCAATATTTCCGGAATTAGTGAATGGCGTAAAAGATACGGTTGGCGACTACCAGGCGATCAGTTATCACCAGCTGTTCGCGCTTTGTTGCGAAGAAATCAAGACATTAAAAGCGCGACTAGAAAACCTGGAATCACGGCGTTTACGATTACGGTAAACATCGAATATTATATTATTCACATAGATCAGTAGAATAACATAATATATCGCATCACTGCACCATCAAATGACAGTTAAAAATATTCTTCTCATCGACAAACGAGTACAAGATTATGAAACAATTGTACGCGCGACCGACCCCGAATTATGTATTCCAGTATTGTTTGATTATTATACAGATACGATCAACGATATCAAGGATAGAATCTCTACTGCATGCGAGTCGGATCCAACCCCGACCGATGACGGAGCGCACCGATGTATTGGTCTGATTCAACATAATTACAATCATCCATTTTACAATTTGGTTGCTGGAGACTCTGGTAGTATTGTTCTGGGTGTAGAAGAACGCGACCACGATCTTACAACATGGTCACTTCTTCGTGAATTAATTGTGTGGTGTAAAAATAACGCGAATGTTAGTGCGAGGTATTTTGATATGATGGCGTGTGCTCTTTATGCGAACAAAGACTGGAAGTACATCATTGACACACTCGAAATACAGACAGGCGTAACGATCCGCGCTTCAACGGATGACACGGGTGCGGCCTCCCTGGGCGGAGACTGGTTCCTCGAGTCACATGCAGGCGTGAACCTGAAAACGGTGTATTTCACGGAGGCGATTGAAGAGTATCGGGGGTTATTATTGATGATAATTCCCCATACCAGTAGAATTTACTCAACAAGAAGTTTTGCACCAGGAAATATAGTTGCATGGGGATCGAGTCTTGAAGGAGGTGTCATATCAAATGATTTGTCCAATATGACCAACATAATTGATGTTTATTCTACAACTTTGGCTTTCGCAGCTTTGACCAATCAGGGCCAAGTAATCACTTGGGGAAATACCAATTATGGCGGGAATTCAACTTCTGTGGCGTCAGGGTTAACTTCTGGCGTCGTTGCAGTTTATTCAAATCCAAGTGTTTTTGCAGCGTTGAAAACGAATGGTAGTGTCATTACATGGGGAACCAATAATGAGGGTGGTAATTCAACTTCTGTGGCGGCAGGGTTAACTTCTGGTGTTGTAGACATTTATTCTAATGAGGTTTCTTTCGCAGCGTTAAAAACAGATGGTAGTGTCATAAGTTGGGGAAATAATATTAGTAATATAAGTTCAGTAGCTTCCAGTTTAACTTCTGGAGTTGTAAGAATATATTCAACTGCATATGCCTATGCAGCCCTAAAAAGTGATGGAAGTGTTGTCACGTGGGGAGCTATTAATTATGGTGGGAATTCAAATATATACAATAGTAGCACAGGTAGTTCTACTTCGGTATCTTCCAGTTTACAATCAGGAGTTGTTGTTGTTTATTCTAACTACTATGCATTTGCTGCATTAAAAAACGATGGTAGTGTTATAACATGGGGAGATAATAAATATGGCGGGAATTCAAGTACATACAATAGTAGCAATGGTATTTATACTTCAGTTGCTTCACAATTATCTTCTGGAGTCATTTCGATATATCCAAACAGGTCTGCTTTTGCAGCTTTGAAAAGCAATGGTAGTGTCGTTACGTGGGGATGGGCTGACCGTGGTGGCGATTCTACCGCGGCTGCTTCAAATTTATCTTCTGGAGTCGTTTATATCTCTTCTAGTTTTTCTGCATTTGCAGCTTTAAAAACCAATGGAAGTGTTATACCTTGGGGGTATTCTTTTTACGGTGGTAATCCAGATTATCCGACATCAAATAGCTCGAACTTAACTTCCAATGTTGTTAGTCTATATTCCGCGCGTGAAGTATTTATAGCTTTAAAAAATAATGGTTCTCTAATAACTTGGGGTAATCCAAGTCATGGTGGTGATTCAAGTTCAGTCGCGTCAAGTATAACTTCTAATGTGATTGATGTTCATTTTAGTATAAGTGGGACAGGTGTATCAGCTTTAAAAAAAGATGGTAGTGTCCTGAGATGGGGAGGCGTAGGAAGTAACCCAGTTGCTCCTTTGGAAGGAACTCTGACTTCTGGAGTTGTCACATTAAAAAGTAGTAATAATGCATTCGTTGCGATGAAGACAACGGCCACTACATTTGACCTCTCTTTTGCGTATTATTCAGATATGAATCGATACAACATTCTTAGAAAAAAAGAAAATCGTCGCCGTGTTAACTTTACTACATTAAATAATAACGTTTTTACATTGTCTAGTTCACGGGACCTCCAGAACATCAATCCAAATATTCCATTGGATAAACCACTGCGAATTATTATTCCAACTTATGTAGACTTGTCTTATTCAATCACATCAAATCTCACATTGCCATCAAGTTTGAATAGTTTTATTATTGCATGTGATGAAGGTGAACCAGTCACCATATCTGGAACAACCTACGTGAATTATGGAAGTTACATCTATCGCCGAGAGACGAACAATACGTATACAAAATTAACCACAACAACAATCAATGGAGTTCCATATAATTTGTATGGTGGCGACGGTTTATATTCCAGTGGTATTGCTTTATATTTGATGTTAATACCCGTTGTCATTACCAACTTCCCGACATCCATCACAAAAACAAGTGTAATCGACGCGTCATTTGCATTAGTAGATCCGAGTTCAAATAGTCCAGTCGCATTTACATATTCATCATCCAACACAAGTGTTGCAACGGTTGCAGGTAATGTGGTTACCATACTTACTCCTGGAACAACAATAATAACTGTTTCACAAGCACAAAATGATATATATGCTTCCGGTTCTGCAACCATGACTCTTACGGTCGTTCCCCCGAATTATAACGGCCTCTCGATTCCAAACTCGAATTTCACTGGTAAAAATCTGATATCCGCGACCTTTGTCGGTACAAACCTCACGAATTCGATCTTCACGAATGCGAATCTGACCAATGTTAATTTCACCAATGCGACAATTCGCGGTGTCACAACTGGTGGCCTAACCGGGACTTCTACATGTACATTACCGTCGAGTGATTACTACTTCAAAGCATCCGGGTCTGTAGCGGGGCTGGCTGGCAATGACACCTACATTATTGGTCCCTACGTTCAAATAACCGGTATGGATCTCTCGAACGTGGATATATCCAATATACCCACCGCGTCATTCACCGGTCTAATAACAGGTGGATTATTGAACACAGGTTCCGCGGTATTACCCTCCGGTTATGTTTTTCGGAATGGGTACATTGTCGGAAACGGTGTTTCGCTTGTAAGCGCCGCACTTACCGGACAAACCTTCGCGAATCTCTCGATGCGCAGCGTCGACCTCTCTGGTGCGACATTAACAAGTACGACATTTACAAACACGGATCTATCCGGCGCCACGATTCGCAATACAAGTTTATCCGGGCTAAACTTCGCCACCGCGTCCTTAATCAACCTCGCATCATCCGGTTTGACAGGCGGAAGCGGTGGTAGCGCGGTTGTTTTACCGAGTGGATACTCGATTCTATCGGGTTCCATATTGGGTCCAAGTGTGAACATGTCATCAGTAGACCTTTCTGGGATAACGGTTCTGTCATCTCAATCATGTAGTTCCGTGAATTTTTCATCCGCAAATCTGACAAATGCGAATCTGTCTGGGGTAAATCTCTCGAACGCAAGGTTTACAAATGCAAACTTGACGAACGCAAACGTATCCGGCGCAACACTTACCGGAGTTTCATTCACAGCGTTACAGGGAATACAACTTTCGCGTAATCCAGCAAATGCCTCGGTAGCGGCAGTTCAAACTGCATTGAATCTATTACAGAAATCAGATTTACGAGCGAATTTTTCGACCATCCTCGCGGATGACCTTCTTGACCTGAGTTCAAACGTGTCAGTACTTACACCAACTGTCATTTCTGGAACAAACCAGGTGACATTGACCGCAAATCCTACTGTTGCATTTTACATGAATCTACCTACGATCAATGTTGGAGAAAGTTATACGTTTACAATGAACCAGCAGAGGATCGGCGTCATCAATAACCCGAGTCTCGTAACGAGTTACTCCTCTACAACTTTTACGGTTGCTAGGAGTTTGGTAGCTGGTGTCGATACAACTACAGTAACGGATGTAACCCGCAATACAGTTGTTACAAATACGTTAATACGACTTGGAAACGTTGTATACAAAATACATGCGAACCAAGGAACCGTGATCGGGATTCCCTATGACATTAATGTATTTAAGATTGTCAATGTTGGACTCACCGACATCTTATCAAACAATGATTATTTAGACGGACGAACTGGTGTTACTGGTCCAAGGGGGATAACTGGCACAAGTGGTAATGTGGGAACAACTGGCCCCACCGGCGCAGCTACGTTGGATGGTGCAACAGGACCACGTGGATTTACTGGAGTGACCGGACAAGTAGGAGAAACTGGACCACAGGGTCGCGATGGTCCTACTGGTGTGGACGGAAATACAGGAATCACTGGACCAGTCGGCCCGGCGGGTGATCCAGGCACAGAAAGCGGAATTGGAACACATGGACCAACCGGGTTGGATGGTGAGACTGGCCCAACTGGAGAACGCGGCATACCCGGTGTCGTCGCCAATGCAGGACCTACCGGACTCGCAGGAACAACTGGTGCAACAGGTTTAAGCGGTGCAATTGCCGGTATTGGAGCAACGGGGCCTACTGGGGCAACTGGACCGTTGAATATTGGCGTGTGGACTGTGATAAATCCAGATGCGAGCGAACCGACAACTGGTTTTACAAACATACAGTATTCTGTCGCACCACTTGCAGAGGGAGCGGGGGATACACGTACAACTACACGAACCACAGTTGGAATCAACGCGAGTGGTGTTCTCGCTGGAACAACCGCATTAGATATTCGTTACACGATGGATATAAGTGGTACAATTAAAACGGTTGGTATGAATAGTGTTAGTGATTATCGTATCAAGTACAATGTGGTTGATCTTCCTCCAAACAAAACGGTTGATGGTCTGAGACCTGTAAAATACTTGAACACACTGTCTGGGCGTGAAGAATATGGATTTCTAGCCCATGAACTACAATCGACGTATCCTGAAATGGTGATCGGAAACAAAGATGATACGATTGGATATCAGACGATTCATTATGACCAGTTGTTCGCAATATTTATTGCAGAAATAAAGAAGCTGAGAGACGATATCGCGAAAGCGGCCGTTGAGGCGGAAATGGCCACATAATGAAGATTACGAGTGACGAGTTCGAGAGATCATATAATTTGATACACAATGATATAAAATTATATTCGGCAATACATATAAGAATGCCGGTGGATTATTCCAATCAAGATATAACCAACACCGATCTTAGTGGTGTAGATTTAAGCGGCGGAAATTTTACAAATACAAACGCAACTGGTGTCAACTTCACCAATGCGAATATCACAAACACGATATTTAAAAACACTCTTATTGTTGGCGCAACTATAAATACACTCACCTTTAGTGCTTTACAAAAAGGATATCTTTTATTGCGCGCGGCAAATCAGACGATCGCCGCAATAAACAATCTGACATCACTTACGCTCGCTCAGTTTCGGACAATACAGCCGGCAGTTTCGTTGGACAGTATCACTACCATACAAACTGTTACGGTGAAAATACCGAATAGCCAAGGTGAAGGGTATAATGTTGCAGTGACCCCCATCATCAATCAGATTGTGTGTATTTTTGTTGCAAACAATCAGAATATCGTCATTACAAGCTCGGGAACCACAATTCGAACCATCCGAAATAATGGGTCAGTGATCCAAGACATCAACGATGCGAATGCAACGTTGACGTATTTGAAGGTGGGTACGGTTCCGTATCGTATTAGTGCTGGAAACGGTGATGGTGTAATTGCGATGATTCCTTTAGATCTTAATGTGTATCAGGTGAACGAGTCGGGGATTGGGGATATTCTGTCGTTGAATACATTTGTAGGTGCAACTGGTCCAACCGGACCTACCGGTTCAACAGGACCTACTGGACCAACTGGACCGACTGGACCAACCGGTCGTATTGGTGAAATAGGTCCAACTGGCCCTGTTGGTATAAGAGGGGCAAGAACAATTAATGTATCAAACGATGGATATGGTGCTTATCTAATTGATAGTGCAAATAATCCGACAATTCATTTACTTCGTGGTTTTACTTATGTATTTGAAGTCAATGCAAGTGGTCATCCATTTTGGATAAAAACAGAACAATCAACCGGTACAGGAAGCAGTTACGATAGTGGAATTACAAATAATGGTGTGGCTGTTGGAACTATCATTTTTTCAGTTCCATTACAATCCCCGTCAACATTATATTACTCATGTGAGTATCATTCATCTATGAGTGGAGTTATCAATGTTAGTAATGTTGGACCGACTGGTTTCACTGGACCTACTGGTGGAACCGGCGCTACTGGACCAACTGGACCAACCGGACCTACAGGACAGACTGGGCCAACTGGACCAACTGGACCGAGTGGACCAACGGGTGGAACTGGAACCACTGGGCCTACAGGACCAACTGGACCAACTGGACCAACTGGACCTACTGGTCCTACTGGCGAAACCGGATCGACTGGGCCTACAGGACCAACTGGACCAACCGGACCTACAGGACAGACTGGGCCAACTGGACCAACTGGACCGACTGGACCAACTGGACCTACTGGCGAAACCGGACCTACGGGACCGACTGGACCAACAGGACCCACTGGGCCTACAGGATCCACCGGACCAACTGGACCTACAGGACCCACTGGACCGACTGGACCTACTGGTGAAACCGGACCAACGGGACCGACTGGACCTACTGGCTCTACTGGACCAACTGGACCTACGGGACCAACGGGACCGACTGGACCAACTGGCTCTACTGGACCAACTGGACCTACGGGACCAACGGGACCGACTGGACCTACAGGACCCACTGGACCGACTGGAATGGATGGTGATCGATACAATACAAAAACAACGACTGATATATCATTTAACCCATCTCCTGTATTGAATGGTAGCGTATCTATTATTGTAGATTACAATCTTGCATACATTACTGGAAATTCAGTTGTGATAGTTGATTCTACAAATGCAAACAACCATTTTGAAGGATATATTTCAAGCTACAACAAACAAACAGGGCAAACAACGATCAATAACATTAAAAATATACATGGAACGTTTGGTACAGCTCATAATGTCACATATAATATGAACTTAGATGGGGTTGATGGTCCTACAGGACCTACCGGACCAACCGGGCCAACAGGTCCGACCGGAATGGATGGTGATCGATACAATACAAAAACAACGACAGACATATCGTTTAATCCATCTCCGGTTTTGAATGGTAGTATATCTATTACTGTGGATCACAACCTAGCGTATATTACTGGAAATTCAGTTGTTATAGTTGATTCAACAAACGCCAATAATAATTTTGAAGGTTACATTTCAAGCTACAATAAACAAACAGGTCAAACAACGATCAATAATATTAAAAATGTACATGGAACGTTTGGTTCAGGGCATAATGTTACCTATAATATGAACTTAGATGGTATTGATGGTCCTACAGGACCAACAGGACCTACCGGCCCTACTGGGTCAACAGGACCGACTGGCCCTACTGGACCCACTGGACCCACTGGACCCACCGGAACTACCGGACCTACCGGAACAACAGGAACTACTGGACCTACCGGAACAACAGGACCAACAGGACCAACAGGACCTACAGGACCAACCGGACCAACCGGACCTACTGGTGAAACAGGCCCGACCGGTTCAACTGGACCTACAGGACCGACCGGATCTACTGGACCTACCGGACAAACAGGACCCACAGGACCTACCGGCCCTACTGGGTCAACAGGACCGACTGGCCCTACTGGACCCACCGGACCCACGGGAACTACTGGACCGACTGGGCCCACTGGTCCTACAGGTGAAACAGGACCTACTGGATCTACTGGACCGACTGGGCCCACTGGTCCTACAGGTGAAACAGGACCCACCGGACCGACCGGTTCAACAGGACCCACTGGACCGACCGGTTCAACAGGACCCACTGGACCCACTGGTCCTACAGGTGAAACAGGACCCACCGGACCGACCGGTTCAACAGGACCCACTGGACCCACTGGTCCTACAGGTGAAACAGGACCGACTGGCGAAACAGGACCCACTGGACCAACCGGGCCAACAGGATCAACAGGACCCACCGGACCAACCGGGCCAACAGGAACAACAGGCCCAACAGGACCAACAGGATCAACCGGTTCAACAGGACCCACTGGACCCACTGGACCCACCGGACCAACAGGATCAACAGGATCAACCGGACCAACCGGACCAACAGGTTCAACCGGACCAACAGGAACAACCGGACCAACAGGAACAACCGGACCTACCGGATTTACTGGACCTACCGGACCCACGGGGTCTACTGGACCGACCGGATCTACT
>Ga0194129_10002536_pt1 | contig 27325 bp, 25 predicted proteins | sample TA2KigCa35mmetaG_FD_150862 | JGI IMG/M metagenome (GOLD analysis project Ga0194129, IMG submission 150862) | Freshwater microbial communities from Lake Tanganyika, Tanzania - TA2015038 Kigoma Deep Cast 35m | ecosystem: Environmental > Aquatic > Freshwater > Lake | place: Tanzania: Lake...
TAGATGAATCTTTCACCTTTTCCTATAAAGTTCCTTTTGATAATGGCTTGATAGAACATGAATTTGTCCATGTTTATCGGGGGGTGTATGAGGGAGATTTTGAACCCAACCCCAAAGAGGTGGAAGATTTAAAATGGATATCTTTACCAAATCTTTTAGAGGATATTTCCTTAAATCCCCAGTATTATACCGCTTGGTTTCAACTTTATTGCCTAGAAAAATGGACAGAAATTAGCGGTATGCGAAAAACCTAAGTAGTTCTGAAATTTCAGCTTCTGGCGTATCTTTATTGATAGGACTGAGACAATCATCTATCAGGGATGTAAAAATTGGAACGACTGGCAGTAAGACCCATTGTTGAAAAGCATCAATTACATCTTCCGATGGGATTGGAAACTCTAAGGTTACAAGCAACTCTGACAGCATGGGTTCACGTAGGTTTTCCTGAATAAAACTAAATCTAGGTTTGTCATCTAATAAGAGGAGTTTTCCTACAGGAATCTCATTTTCTACAACCCAAATGCCTAAAATTTTACGTATATTTTCTATTTTTCCCCCTAAAGAAGTATCATCCATCTCAACAGGGGAGACAGTAGAAAACCTAGAACGGTACTTTGTAGGGGGAGAGCTAGCGTCGGCTTCTTTTGCAGCGTACCCAGTCAAAAAATGACTACAGATCAAGACAAAAAGAATTGGGGAAAAGGCAGATCGCATAATACTTTCCTTCCATTATGAAGAACACTAACAAGCCAATCACTTTCTATGAACAAAATCAAGGCATTATTTTTATTGGGTATTTAGAGAAAGGAGTTGAGCATTTGCCTTAACTCCTTAAGAACAGTTTCTTTTGCTGGCAAATCAACAACAAGAGGCTTTACCCACTGCTCCCAGGCAACGTCTAAATCTTGCATCAAAGTGTCGTTAAATAAATCTTCTGTATTTTTAAAAACAAGATTCTTACGTGTACACTTTTTTGACGCAATTTCAGGTATAATGTTTCTATCAAGTTGATTTTTATAACAGCTAAAGATGCGCCATAGATCATAATAATCTCTGGCACGTGACCTACCCCAACCCCGTTCATGTAGTTTTTGGCTAAAGCTTAAAAGAGCGGCAATTTTTTCTGCAATAATTTCTTCTAAGGCGTATGTTGATATGGTTGCGTTGATGTCGTCATTGTATCCATGAATTATGGGCCTTTCCTGAACAGGCAAGTAAACAGTTTCAGCGTGGGTAATTTCAATCATAATTCGTGTCATGGCCTCTTGCTGCCAAGGGTAACGAACAAAGATTGAAAAAGCTTCTTGATTTTCTGGATGTGCTTGTTTTTCTGCATACCTCTTGCTAGTGAAGGTAATGTTGCTTTTCTTAGACTGCAAATTTTGGGTTGCAATAGAACAAGCACTTATAATTAAAGATTCTAACCTATCTCCGACAGGACAAAATCCCCGTACAGAAAAGTCTAAGTCTTGGGAAAATCTATAATCTCCAAAATAGCACTTTTTAAGGCAAGTACCCCCCTTAAAGACCAAATGATTTGCAAGTAAAGGCACTTGAGTGATGCCATAGAGCATCCACGATAATGCATAATCTTGTTCAAGAAGATACCAATCTACGGGATTTTTTATCCTATAACTTTCTATGTATTGTCTAACATTTGTCATGTCAAAAATTCTTTTTTAAGTGCCATTCTTTTAAAGGCAATCCCTGATTAGGTCGACTGACATCAAGGGTATAGGTATTCTTGCATGCAACCTTTTTTAAAAATGCACACGCCTGTGGGAAAACATCTAGTGTTTCAAAGACCCAGCCCAGTCTTTTTTGTGTTGCAACCCCATACATCTTGGCATATTCCACAAGTTGATCAGGGTTTATTCTATTTTCTGCACGCTTAAAGGCCTCTATAACTTCTAGGAATCCTCCACAGTATTGAGGTCTGACCAGTCCATCGATCAAGGTGCGTTCTATAGAGGTAACTTTGAGAGGGCTTTCACCTATGAACGTATCTTCAATCCCGAAATATAGGTAAGGCTTAACTCGAATAAGTATATAGCGTGTATTTTCAATATTGTAAACATATTGGGATGCAGCTGGTGTCATTTGATCGTAAGGGCTCATCACATAAACAGTTCGGAGAATTTGGTCTGTTAGTCCATGGTGGACCATAGCGCTCCAACAACAAATGGCAGAGGAGCTTCTAAGGGTTTGCCCTATTTCAAATTCATGAAGAGGAGAGCCTGCTAAAATGTTGTTAGACAAACAAAAATTTCCTCTAAAAAGCTTTCGCAAAAGACCAGCATGAGTCAATTTCTTAAGCAAAATAGATAAGTAATTCTTGGTAATATCAAGCTTTTCCGCGACAAGATCATAATCTTGGGGTTTTAATATGCGGATGCCCAAAGTTCCAATGGTTTTTAATAATTCTATATGTTTCATAAATTTATTTCTTTTAATTATACAAAAGATGTTAATTCTATAAATCTTTTATATAATTGTCAGTATAATCGTTCAACTAAAAATTAGCAACTTGGGCTGTTAGAATTTTAAATTCCGCTATTAGCCACTACCTTTGTATGCATTTAAGTTGCTTTATAAGTGGGCGATATTACCTCACCTGTTAGTTTAGAAAAATTTACATAGGTGACACACTAGAAGTTTTTTCTAGAAAAAAGTTGGGAAGTGGTATAGATTAAAAGAAAAATAAAAAATAACAGGACTGCTTTGCTTAAAAAATTCTTCATTCTTCTAGGCTGTTTATGGGTGCTTCCTTCCATCGTTAGCGCGTCCATTAGCCGTATGGCAATCGACCCTCAAGACAATGGAGCTACGATAAAACTTGTCATGGACCGCCCGCTCCCTTTAAAAACGACGTCAGAGTCAGATGAAGTTTTTATTGTTGAAGGGTTTAATCTGAGTGATTGGGCAACAGATAAGCAGGGTCCAGGCCAAGGTAGTGTTAAAGAATATTATATTGAAGACTATTCAAGTGGTTCTGCAGAATTAGTGATTCGGACAAAACCAGGACTTAAAATTCAAGATGCACAAGTTGTTCCTAAGGGCAGTGCCTATCACTATGAAATTTCCCTTGTGGCTGGGGATGCTCCTCCTGCCGTGGAATCACGGGGTGTGCCTCTGATGATTGATAAGGTGCAAGTAGGACAAAAGGGTGAGGCAACGCGGCTTGCTATTCATTTAAATCGGGCGGCTAATTTTAATTTTTCTGTTAACGAAAAAGGGACAGAGGTTATAATTAAGCCGGATGAGCGGATGCGATGGGAAGCGCAGACCACCATGGAATATGCCTCAGGACTTTTTAAAGGCTATGACGTTATAGACGAAGGATCAATAATGGCGCTTAAGGTCAAAACCATGCCAGGGACAAAAGTTGGGAGCGCGTCTATTCAAGATGCGAACTCTTCTACTCCAAAATATATTATTGATCTTGTTCCTGACACGATGTCGAATGTTAGTGGGAATACCTTATTTGATCCCCAGGGCGGCCCCGCTCCTATTGCAGGGTGGCAAGCATCCCCAGCTGATTTTGGTGCAGGAGTTGTTCCCCAGGCTGCAGACACAGGTCTTATTCAAAGTATGGATATTTTGACTCAAAATGACGATACAGTCATAAAATTTGTTACAAAAGAGCCGCTCAATTTAGATGTAACGGAAAATGAGTATACAAGCCAGGTGATCGTGCATTTGCCCAAAGTGAATTGGACCAATGTTAATGCTCTTGATCGAAATGGGGGGCTTATTGACAGTTATAAAGTTGATCAGTCATCGGTTGATGGAACCAATCTTATTTTGAACGTTAAAAAAGGAACCCATGTTATTGGAAAGAAAACAGTTTCTGGGGGCAACATGCAGGCGCATCGCTTTATTATTCATATGAACCAAAATGAACATAAGGTTCCAGAGTGGCTTGTCAGTGCTTCAACAGAGCAACAAGCAAATGAAGAGGATAATAAAAATGATCTTGAGACAATTCCTATGCTGTATCGAGGCGGAGTTTCCCCACAAGCAAGCATTGCTCAAGGACCTTATGCTGGATGGAATTTAACTTTCTTTGGGTCTGAAGATAAACAAGAAGGGTCAAATACAACAGGAGGGGCAACACGAAAATTGTTCTCTGGGGTTACAGGCCTTGGAGGTCAAGGGTATGTTGGCTATGGTCTGCATCTTATGGATCAATTCTATTTTGGTGGGGAACTTTCTGTCGGCTATTATTGGGATAAGCAAACGCGAACCTACAAAACTACAAGCTCTTATGAAAGTGATTGTAAGCTCGGTATGAACTGGGGAGGAAGCTTCCGTATTGGAAAATATATTTCTCCAACAGCCCTTTTATATGCCCGACTTGGGGCACAAAGTACGGACTTTTGGTTTAAGGGGAGCAAAGATTCTACTGGGGAGGGTATTTTCCCCGGCACATATTCAAGACGCAATCGAACCGGATTCTTATATGGTGTAGGACTTGATACAGCCTATAATGATTATACCTCTATGCGGTTTGAGTTAAGCCAAGTGAACTATCAACCGTTTAAATACAATACGACAAACACAGCGGGTGTTTCTAATGATATCAAGCACCGATTTGTTCTGAATCAGCTTTCGATTGGAATGACCCATCACTTTAACCCTATGGCTGGTCCTGCAACATCCTCTATTTATGATGAAAGTGTGGTACGGGGTGTTTATGGCGGTGTTCTTTTTGCCATCAACAATATGTATACGAAACGGGACTTTAAAAACACATCAATAACCCCAGCAAGTAATTATTACGGAGGAAGCAGTAATGCTGATCCTGTATGGGGGTTCTATGCCGGATATGGCAAAGCGCACGGTCGATTCTATTATGCAGGGGAAGTTGATGTGTCTCTTTCTGAATCAGTTACAAAAGAAACCGTTAATTTTGCAGCAGGACAAACAGAGTCTTACATCGATACGCTCAAATGGCGCTGGGGTACTGTAGCGCGTGTTGGGTACATCTTTAACAGCGGCGTAATGGGATATGGAAAGTTAGGGTTTGTTTCTGGTAAATTCCATCGATCCAATAAAAATACAGTTCCTCCTGGAACAGCTACATTTGCTGCGGAAAGAAATTATAAGAAAATGTTAACAGGTATCAGAACGGGTGCAGGTCTTGAGGTGACGGTCAATAATGTTCTTGGTGTTCGCGGGGATTGGACCTTGGATTACTATCCAAAAGTCAACATTAAAGGAACGACAGGACAAACAGAAAAGCAAACAATTATTGATAATCGTTTTGGAATAGGGCTGACGATTTATCTTTCTGACATGCTATCCTCAATGGGACTTGGCACAAACCTTTAAGTATCGTATAACTGTCTGATGCGATTGTCTTTTTTTATTTTTCTTTGTGTCATTTGCCTAAAGGTTTTAGGGTCCTGTTCCCTGGAATCAAGGATTCAAGAACTGATTGATTCTGTTGATCCCTATTGTGATGTTGGGATGGACATTCAAACGCTTGAAGGAAAAGAGATTCTTTCTAGAAATAATCATCGATCCTATGCAACAGCTAGTACGCAAAAAATTCTCTCAACGGCTGTTGCCTTAGCAATCTCAAAAAATCCAGAAGCCTTTGAAGAAATAGACAAACGATTTTCAGAAAAACCTTTTATCACCTTTCTTTATTTTGATCCGAACGCAAGAAAATCTTATCTTGTTTTTGGGGGTGATCCTTTGTTTAAAACTCAAGATCTTGAGTTTATGCTTAGAGAAGCAAAAACCAAAGGTCTTTTAGGAAAAGAACTCGTCCTTGTCTTAGCAGGGCACTCTAGTGACTCTCTTTCGCATCTTTCACCGGGGGTGCCTTACGAAAGCCTTGATTTTTGTTATGGGGCAACACTTCTTCCAACAATTATTGATGGAAATCAGATTTCTTTTCAATTGTCGGGAAAAGCATCTTGTGATCAAGCATCGATTGAGCTCGAAAAGACGGGGACCTTTTTCCCTGTGCGCAATCAAACCTTTCTTAGGGATAGATGTTTTGAAGAAGAAATTGATGATAGCGAGCAAATTCAAAGACGGGCGCTTTCTTTTGATGGGGACAAAATTCACGTGACAGGATGTATCCCAAAATCCACCGACTTTAAAATGTGTATTCCTATTCCGCTCCAGCATCTTCCTATTTATTTAAAGAAAACGGTTCAACAGGTTCTTGTGAAAAATCATCTTAGAATTCCTGTTAAAATTTCTTCAACTTATCCTAAAAATCTTAAGGCTTTAAAGCGAATTGAATATAGCTCCTCTTCCCTCAAAAAGCTGCTTGAGGTCTCTTTGAAAGATTCTAATAACCTTGTAACAGATGCTTTGTTTGAAAAAATAACAAAGAAAAAAGCTTGGCCAAGGAATTGGGTTTTTGCGGGGCGTGTTTTAAAGGAACATCTTGTGCGTCTTTTTGAGGTTAACTTTTCAGAAGGGGATGATATTGAAAGTGGATCTGGTTTGTCGGCGTATAATCGATTAACGCCATTAACCCTGACCAATGTTTTAAGAAAAATTTACCAAAAGTTTGGCGAAGAATTTGCCCTTCTTCTTGCAGAGGGGGGAGTAGACGGAACCCTTAAGGATCGGTTTAAGGATCTGGCTTATGGAAAAATTCGGGCTAAAACAGGAACCCTTCGGGGAGTCACGGCCCTGGCAGGGTATCTGTATGGAAAGAGTCAATCGCCTTATGTAATGACGATTGTGGTCACAGGTGCTAAAGCCAAACAAAAAGCCCATCGCCAGTTGATAGATGGTATTGTGAAGATACTACTCGAAGAGTTAATTCGAGATTATGAGTAAAAGTTTATAGCAAAATTTTCTTTTCAAACATTCGGTATGATTGATGTTTTTGGGCCTACCATGGGTTTAACGTAAGGCTTTGTTCCCATAGCCTCTATATTGTTTCTTATGCTCATTCCAGCGGTCATTTCAGGTGTGATGGGTGTTATAACGGTCCTCGGTTTATTGGAAGTTTTTCCTAGATCAGTAATAATATCTGTGGATTGTATAATCCATCCGCCTAAATATCCTAGCATTGAAAAGATTCCTAAAAAAACAGCGAACCCGAATCTACTGTTACAGCGGATACGCCACTTGGCAGGATTTTTTTCGCCTGGAAAATTTATAAGCTCAGAACCTATGCCAATCCCAATACCAACACCCATAAAGCGTCTAATTTCATTAGGGCCAATAGGGTCAAACAAACCAATAAGAACCATGCTTGACACCGCCCCAAGAAAGGGAAATAAGAAACGCATCCCTATTTTTTGTGAGTAGTATTTTTCAAAAGACTTCCATTTTTTAAACATAAATAAAGCTCTCAATCAGGGGAAGGAATGGTTTCTGAATAAAGGGTAGAAAGAATCTCCTGTGCAATTTCTCCGATTATGGCTCCCAGAATAAGAAAGAGAGACATAAAAACAGCATATTCTAATTTGCTATGGCAATTAATGCGCCATTTGGCAGGATTTTTTTCGCCTGGAAAATTTATAAGCTCAGAGCCTATGCCAATCCCAATACCAACACTCATAAAATGTCTAATTTCATTAGGGCCAATAGGACGAAATAACCCAATAGTAGACATACCTATCCCAGCTCCCAGAAAACTTAACAACAAACAAACTCCTATCTTTGGACAACATTCTTTAAAAGATTTCTTTTTTTTAAACATAAATAAAGCTCTCAATCAGGGGAAGGAATGGTTTCTGGATAAAGGGTAGAAAGAATCTCCTGTGCAACTTCTCCGCCTATGCCTCCTAGAGTATGAAAGAAACTTAAGAAAATACAATATGCCAAGCTACTATGACAATGAATGCGCCATTTGGCGGGATTCTCTTCACCAGGAAAATTTATAAGTTCAGCGCCTAGTGCTCCTGCAATAATTTGCCCAAGATGTTCTCCAATTTCACCAAGATCTATTGAATTAAAAAGGAAAAAAACGTACTTAACCCCGCTGAGGAGTACAAGAGCCATTAGAAAGCGCACTCCTACTTTCTGTAGAATCTGCCAATCAAAGTGTTTGAGGTTAATTTTATGGTCCATAAACAAAACCCTCTCTATACTGCCATTTTCGCTCTAATTTTTTTTAGAGTCAACAAAACTAAGAGAGGGCTTTTTGTGTCATGGCGGATATATTTTCTATCTATGGTGTCTTAGGCCCATCGCAGGACTATTTATTAAACAATCTAATTTTCAAGGGTTTCCTCTAAAAACGACAGCTTGTTTGGTTTATCTTTCCATTCATCGGCATCAAATGGCGCGGGTTTTTTCTGCCGGATCACGGGCCATTTCTGGGATAGTCTTTGATTCAGCTCGACCCAAGGACTTGCATCCGGATCCGTATCAGGAATTATTGCCTTAATTGGGCAAAATGGCACACAAACGCCACAATCAATACAAACCTCAGGGTCAATAACAAGCATATTGTTCCCTTCATGGAAGCAGTCAACCGGACATACCTCAACACAATCTGTATATTTGCAGCGAATACACGCATCTGTTACAACATAGGTCATACCAATCACCCTTTTTAAGTATCCCATCGCTAAACTTCGGAATTCGGGCTCGGTCACGTATATCAAATACGCTCCTCACCCTTACCACTTGTTTAGCGCGTGCTACATAAAAATGATGAATGGTATTATATAATTTCTCAAGAAATTTCTAGAATTTACTTTATACGATGAAATTGCTAATTTGACTACAAAGAATAAATAAGGAAATTTATGATTATTGCTCTTGATGGACCCTCTGGTGTTGGCAAAGGAACGCTTGGAAGATCTCTTGCCTCTCATTACCATTTAGCCTTTCTTGATACGGGTCTTTTATACCGAAAAGTAGGTCTTTATGTTCTTGAAAATGGAAAAAACCCTGACTCTGAACAAGATGCTTTGGAGGGCGTACAGTTTTTAAAGTTTGATGCAAAGGATGATCATAAACTAAGGACCGAAGTTGTCGGGCAAGCAGCTTCAAAAGTTGCAGCCCATTTATCTTTGCGCCAAGCCCTGCTGGAGTGGCAAAGAAATTTTGCCCATCAACATACCTCAGAATATCAGGGTGCCATTTTGGATGGTCGTGATATAGGAACAGTGGTTCTACCGGATGCTGATATAAAAATCTACCTTACGGCCCATACGGAAACTCGGGCAGAGAGGCGCTTTGAAGAGCTGAAAGCCCGCGGAGAGTCTTTAACGTTTGACCAAGTTTTGGAGGATGTGAAGGCGCGTGATAGGCGAGATCAGAGTCGTCAGCATAGCCCCCTTCATCCAGCACAAGATGCTTTTATCCTTGATACATCCTTTTTGTCAAAAGAAGAAGTATTGGAAAGGGTAATTTCTCATATTGAAAAATCTACCAAGAAAGATTATCTTTAGGGTCTGATAAAAAGGTCTCTGCCGATAGATTCGGGAAAAACTGTGGGCTTTTTTATTTATTTTTTTTAAAGGTAATTAAAACTATGACAGTAAGTAATCAAACATCTGAAAGCTTTGCGGAGCTTTTAGAAGCCTCATTAGGCACAGCAAAAAAATTCGAAGGACAGGTTGTGAAGGGGACCGTAACATCAATTGAGCGCGGTGTCGCTATCATTGATGTGGGTCTTAAATCTGAAGGAAGTGTTCCCTTAGAAGAATTTGGTCCAGAAAAAGCAAAAAGCATTAATGTTGGTGATATCATCGACATTTATGTTGAGCGCTTTGAAAATAAAAACGGCGAAGCTGTTTTAAGCTATGAAAAAGCAAGACGAGAAGCAGCGTGGGAAAAACTACAAGAATCCCATCGCAAGGGAGAACGCGTCACGGGACGCCTTACAGGTCGTGTTAAAGGTGGCTTTGCAATCGATCTTGACGGGGCTCTCGCTTTCTTGCCAGGAAGCCAAATTGATGTGCGTCCTATTAAGGACATCATGCCTCTTCTGAATCTTGAACAGCCCTTCCAAATTTTAAAAATGGATCGTCTGAGAGGCAATATAGTCGTTTCTAGACGTTCTATTATTGAAGAGTCTCAAGTAGAAGCTCGTACGGAACTTCTTTCTTCGTTGAAGGAAGGGCAAGTCGTGAAGGGTGTTGTTAAGAATATTACAGATTACGGTGCTTTCGTTGATTTAGGCGGCATTGATGGTCTTTTGCACGTTACAGATATTTCTTGGCAGCGTATCAACCATCCTTCCGATGCATTGCATGTTGGCAAAACAATTGATGTAAAGGTAATCAAGTATAATGCCGAAGATCGTCGAATTTCTCTTGGAATGAAGCAATTAACTCAAGATCCATGGTCTGCAGTTGAAGGACATTATACCGTTGGTGATATCATTGAGGGTGTTGTAGCAAATATCACAGATTACGGCGTATTTGTTGAGCTCGATGCAGGGGTTGAGGGATTAATCCATATGTCCGAACTTAGCTGGACCAAGAAAAATATTCATCCTGGAAAGATCGTTTCAACAAGTGAAAAGATTAAAGTCAAAGTGATCGAGCTTGATAAGGAAAAGCGTCGTATCAGTCTTAGTATCAAGCAGGTTACAGACAATCCTTGGATTTCTTGCACAAAGAAATTCAAAGTCGGTGATGTTGTTGAGGGTCCTATCAAGAATGTTACAGAATTCGGTCTATTTGTAGGCGTTGATGAAGAAATTGATGGGATGGTTCATCTTTCAGATATTTCTTGGGATCAAACAGGAGAAGCTGCTCTTGCTTCTTATAAAAAAGGCGATACCGTTAAGGCACGTATTTTGGATATCGATCCTGAAAAGGAAAGAATTAGCCTTGGTATTAAGCAGCTCAGCGGAGATCCTTTTGAGGTTGGTATTGATGCCTTGAAGCCAGATATGGTATTAACGTGTATCGTTAGAACGATTGAAGAAAATGGTATTGAAGTTGAAACAGACAAAGGTATTATTGGCTTTGTTCGTAAGTCTGATTTATCGAGAGATCGATCAGAACAACGGGTTGACCGGTTTGCCGTTGGTGAGCGTTTAGATGCACAGCTTATATCAATTGATAAAAAAAATCGTCGCTTAACGCTTTCTATCAAAGCAAGAGAACTTGCGGAAGAAAAAGAAGCTATGGCGACTTATGGTTCTTCTGACAGTGGTGCAAGTCTTGGGGATATCCTTGGGGGTGCCATCGACTTTGAAAAGGTGAAAGCAGCTGCAAAACCTAAGAAAGTAACGGCAGAAGAAAAAGATGAAGAGAAAGAAGCTTCATCCGCGAAGAAAAAAGCGAAGAAAGAAACTGTAGCAGAAGAAGGTGCAGCGGCAGTGGAAAAACCTAAAAAATCACCTGCAAAGAAAAAAGAAGACAAGTAATTCTTTTTATTCCTAAGATCCATTCCCTGCCTAAAGTGGGGAATGGATTTTTTTTTGAGATTAATTTTTTATTGTTCAGTGCAATTTCTTGCTGGGACCAAGAAAAAAGATTAAAACTACACTGTAGATACGATTAATTTTCTAAAGGACCAGAGCAATGACATCATTTAAGTCACCTTTTTTGCAGGAGCTATCAGAGCGAGGATTTCTTCACCAGTGTACACATTTGGAAGAATTGGATTTAAAAGCTTCAAAAGAATCCATAATTCTCTATGGGGGCTTTGACGCGACCGCGCCCAGTCTTCATGTTGGGAATCTTATGCTCGTGATGATGTTTAGGATTGCTCAAAGACATGGACATAAACCTATCGTTTTGATGGGAGGGGGTACAACAAAGATAGGGGACCCTAGTGGCAAAGATAAAGCCAGACCCTTGATCACAGATAATCAGATTGAAAGCAATATTCAGTCAATTCAGCAGTGCTTTTCTCGCTATATTGTGTTTGGTAAAAACGTATCCGAGGCAATTCTTGTTAATAACAATGATTGGCTATCTCCTATCAACTATTTGGATTTCTTAAGGGTGTATGGCTGTCATTTTTCTATTAACCGCATGTTGTCCTTTGATAGTGTGAAACTAAGATTAGAGCGTGAGCAGCCTCTAACGTTCCTAGAATTTAATTACATGATTCTTCAATCTTACGATTTCCTTGAACTTTATAGACGCCATCATTGTGTTGTGCAATTAGGGGGCTCTGACCAATGGGGCAATATTTTAAATGGGGTTGAACTTATTCGAAGAATTGAAGGGGGGGACGCGTTTGGTCTAACGTCCCCTCTCATTACCACATCAAGTGGGAAGAAAATGGGCAAGTCAGAGCAAGGGGCCATATGGCTTAATCGCGAAGCCTTGTCTCCGTTTGATTATTGGCAATATTGGCGCAATACAGAAGACGCAGACGTTATAAGGTTCTTAAAATTTTATACAGATCTTTCGGTGAATCAAATTAATGATTTATCCAAAACAGAAGATATTAATGCGCTTAAAATACGCTTAGCGGATGAAGCAACATCTTTGGCCCATGGGGTTGAGGTTCTGCCAGAAATTCACCGCAGTATTGCTCAGGTATTTGGTGGTGATGATATGTCTATTGAGGTTATTGGAACGGACGAGAAAGGTAATGCCTGTCTTCAATCAGCCCTTCCAATCATTCAGCTTCCCCATTCTGACCTGGAAAAAGGCATTCCTGCTTTCATGCTTTTAGCCCACAGTGGCCTTGCCGAAAGCAATGGAGAAGCGCGCCGCCTTATTCGTGGCAATGGGTGTAAAATCAATGATATGGTCGTCGAAGATGAGAATAAATTTTTCTTTGTAAGTGATCTGCAAGACCACAATATTTTAAAAGTTTCTGCGGGTAAAAAGCGTCATGTTCTTATCCAAGGAGTTCTGTAAGGTTTCTGTGACGACGCTTTGCTTTAAAGCATGACTTTCTTGCGCGTGAGGAGGCGAAGGAATAAGATGATTTAAGAGTTAGCTAGGGGATTACGGCATGACGCTAAAAAATAAACTAAATATTACGGACCAAGTTGCATTGGCGAAAGCTGAGGAGAGAATCAGCAAGAAAAAAGCGAAGCAGCTGTTCGATTCTGGTGATATTGCTAAAGCGGAAGCTGGTACATTCGCTGGGCTTTCTTTCATCCACGCCTATTTGTTTGAAGATATCTATGACTTTGCAGGAAAAATTCGGGAAGTTAATATTGCTAAAGATAATTTCCGTTTTGCACCACTGATGTATCTTAAACAATCATTGGAGTATATTGATACCATGCCACAAAGTAGCTTTGATGCAATAATCGAAAAATATGTAGAGATGAACGTTGCGCACCCTTTTCGCGAGGGCAACGGACGTGCGACACGTCTATGGCTAGACCTTATGCTGAAAAAAGAAATCAAACAGATGATAGATTGGAATCTGGTAGATAAAGATGACTATCTATCAGCTATGCAGCGTAGTGTAGTGAAAGATACAGAAATCAAAGCATTACTTAAGCAGGCTTTAACCGATCAGATCCATGACCGTACCCTATTTATGAAAGGGATTGACGTGAGCTATTACTATGAAGGCTATAGCGAATTCAAAACGGAAGAGCTTTAGATAGCTTGCATACATTGTTTCAAAGTGAGAGACAAGAGATCATGACTTTCTCTTGTGTGCAAAGAAAACAGAGATTAAGATATTGAGTGAATGAGAGCCATTGGCGCCTACACATGATTTAAGTTTCTAAGGGATTGAAAAATGAGTGATTTTTTACCCACCATAGAATACAGCAATTTTTTAAAGGATATAAAAGTTCGAATAGCTTCGGTTCGAATACAAGCTATGAGCGCTGTTAATAGGGAGCTCATACAGCTCTATTGGTACATTGGCGCTCAGATTAAAGAAAAGCAGTCCGCTTGGGGCAGTAAGTTCTTAGAAAAGCTTGCTGTGGATTTAAATAAGCAATATGAGGGCGCTAGGGGTTTTTCTGTCACTAACCTTAAAAGGATGAGAATGCTTGCAGAAATGTACCCCACTGGAATTGGGTCACAAGCTGTGACCCAATTGCCGTGGGGACAGGTTATTGTTTTGCTTTTTTCTATAAAAGATAGTGATCAAAGAGAATGGTATGCCTTAAGAGCTTTGGAAAATGGATGGTCAAGAGCAACTCTTGAAAGCAGTATAAAAAAAGGGTTGCACGCCCAACTACAGAAAGAAGACAAAACCTCTAATTTTTTAGCGAGTCTTCCTGAACCTCAGTCAACGCTTGCGCAAGATATTCTTAAAAATCCTTATAATTTAGATTTTCTGGGACTTCATGATCATTTTTTAGAAAAAGATATAGAACAAAATGCAATAAAACATATCAGCAAATTTCTTTTAGAGCTTGGCAAAGGATTTGCCTTTGTAGGCAATCAATTCCCCATCAAGCTTAAGGAACGCCAATATTATATTGATATGCTGTTTTACCATACAAAGCTTCATTGCTATGTTGTGGTAGAGTTTAAATCGTCCACCTTTAAGCCAGAGCATGCAGGTCAATTGAATTTTTACCTTAATTTAGTGGATGACCTTATTAAAGATCCTGTAGATAATCCAAGCATAGGTATATTATTGTGCAAAAGTCGTGAAGATTGTTGCAGAATATTCGCTCAGAGGACTCAATAAACCTATCGGCATTGCGGAGTTTGAGCTTTCAAATGCTATTCCAAAGCAACTAGAGTCAAACTTACCAAGTATCGAAGAAATAGAAAACGAGTTATCTAGTTTAGAGGAAGATGATAGGTGAGATGCTTACTATAAGTGTAAAGATCCATGTGAATGATGATTTCTTTTCTTAAGATTTTTCAAGAGAAACGGCAGTTTTGAAGTATCGTCTATTTCATTTAGAAGCATTTGTATCGTTTGAGTGATTTTGCCATTATTCAATAAGACCAACGAATAGGTATAAAAAACCTTTAAATCAACATTTGCAGGGTCCAACTTCCAAGCCTCTCGATAATAGAGACTACTTTCATAATAGTGGTGATGCTGACGATAATAGTCCCCAAGATTTTTCCAATACTGGAAATCAGAAGGATTTTCTTGAGCAATCTTTATTAATGAGGTTAGAGAGTCGCCCTCATTGTCAACCATTGGCTGACTTAAAGCTTCCAGTCGTATAAAGGGATGATCAGGCAGTAGCGGAGATCCATAATTCCCATATAACAAAAAAGACGTGAGGGTTGTTAGAAAAATAAGTTGATATTTTTTTGATTTTTGAATCTGGCTGCGAAAAGAAGGGTGCCATAAAAAAACAAAAACACAAGCTAAAAGAAGAGGAATTGTGATCCAAAGCATTTATGGGTTCCTCCGATAAATCATTAGCAATATTCCGCCTAAAAAGAGAAGGGGCGCCCCCCACAGAATCCAATAGGGGAAAGAGGGAAGGAGCGTCATGTGAAATTGGGTTTCAAGGGTTTTTAAAATGATCTCTTCATCTTTTCCTTGGCGTATTTCTTGATCAATAAAGTCTCTGATTTCTTGACTCAATTCCGTTTGAGAGCTTTCTAGATTTTGCCCCGGGCATGTAGGGCACGGGATTTTTTTAAAAAGGGCGGTAGCTTTTGGATGGTAGACTATCAGGGCTTCAGACGAAGGGCTGGATAAAATTCCTAGCGCAAAAATAATTAATAAACGTTTCTGAAAACAAAGAAGCAAAGCACTTAAAGCAACTAAAATACCCCCGATCCAAATGAGAAGAATAAAAGGATTTTCATAAAATCGAATCACCCAATGTTGATGGTCAGTTGTTTCACCAAGAATTAAAGAGTAAGTCGTTAAACGATGATGGCATAATGTTGCTTCAGAGTGTTCACTTTGATTTGCAAAATAAAGGCGCCTTTCAGAATTAAAAACACAAATGAGATGATCTTTTTCTTTAAGAGAAAAAGTTCCTTGATAGGCTAGATGATTTTGTCTTGGAATAGGTTTTACAGCATCAAAAGTCAGATTTCCTAAAGGAAGTTCTATTTTTTCCCCTGGCTCCATTATAGCCATAGTTTCTTTTTGAAAGAATCCATTCACACTAATCCCAAGGGCTAAAATCCCTATCCCGAGGTGAGCCCCTAAAAGAGGCAGAGATTTTTTTCTAAAATTCTTAAGGCTGTAAAGAATTGTCCAGCTTATAAGCCAGACCGAAAGGGTAATAGCACTTGTTGCACCGATTCCTTGGGGCCAGAAGATATAAAAACAAACAAAAGAAATGATTATGCATAAAATCAGGCCTATTCTTGAGAAAAAAGGGCCAACGCCCATCAAAAAAAACACCAAAAGCATTGGATAACAAAAAAGTTTAGTAAAATAGGGGGTGCCCATAGTAAGGGGTTGAGCCGTGATTTTTTCAAAAAATATTGGGAAAAAGATGCCCCACAGAACAATAAAAAGAAGATATAAAAAAATGAAAACAGCACTATCAATAAAGAAGTTCCTTCTTTCATGGTGATCCTTCGAAGTTCTGATGAGGGCCAAAATACTAGCGCCTAAACAAAGGGCGAAAATACTAAAAAGAAAGAAGCTTCGATTCGGGGATAAAGCAAATGTGTGAACAGAAACGAGGGCCCCTCCACGAATAACCCAAACACTCGTAAGGCACAGTAAAAATCCAAGGCTTGTTAAGAAGACCGAGGATCTTGATAAGGTGTCTGATGAAGATGGTTTTTTATAAAGGTGGATAAGAGCAGCTGCCACAAGCCAGGGAAGAAGGGAGGCGCTTTCAACGGGGTCCCAAAACCACCATCCTCCCCATCCAAGTTCATAATAAGCCCAAATGCTTCCTGTAAGGATGCCAAGCGTTAAAAACCCCCAGGCTCCTGCAATCCAAGGTTTGGTCCATTGAATGAACAAAGGGCGATTGATAGGATAAAGGCTTGACGCAATGCTGAGTGCAAAGGGAACAGAAAAACTTAGAAACCCCATATAAAGAAACAGGGGGTGAAAGGTTAGGCTTGGGTCTTGGAGTAGGGGATTGAGCTCTCCTCGATTAATAGGAAAAGGCATAAGACGTTCAAAGGGGTTCGATGTAAGGAGACTGTAAGCTAAAAACAAGACCAAGATGCTATGCAAAATAAAAAGAGTAGCGTTATGAATCGATGGTTCTATTTTTTGTCGATTGGTTGAAAAAAAATTAATAATAAGGCCTAGAAAAAAACACCACAACAGCATAGATCCTTCGTGATGCCCCCAAGTAGCTGCAATTTTGTATATAAGGGGCGTCGTACTATGAGAGTGAAAAGCAACGCTTTGAACAGAAAAATCAGAACGAGCAAAGGCCAATATAAGGCAGAAAAAAGCCAAGCTTATAAGTCCCAGGTTAACGGTAGAGAGATAAGATAAAAGGGCGTTTTTCTTTCTAAAACTTAAGATAAGTGTCATGAGCCCCAGGCTAAAACTCAAAACTAAGCTGAAATGTCCTAATTCTGTTACCACTGATTCACCTGTTCTTCAAGGCAGTTCTTTGGAAGGGGGGCGTAATTTTCATCATGTTTTGCCAAAACCTCTGTTGCACTGAACTGCCCTTCATCATTGAATGTTCCTTGGGCAACAACCATGGTTTCTTCTTTAAAGAGGGTCGGAAGAGAGCAAGAGTATTCTACAAGAATGGTGTCGTTGCCTTCTTGTACTATAAATCTTCCTCCCCCTTTTGGATACAGAACATGACTGTTTTGCTGAACAATACCTCCGATACGAATAGTCTTATTTTTTTCTATGGGGCGATGTTGATAGTCTTTGGGGGTATAGTAGAAAACCATAGCGTCCTTAAAAATAGAAAAAAATATAGTAGCCCCCGCGCCTATGGACAAAAGGGCTGCTAAAAGTTTTAAAAGGCGTTTATGAGCTTTTTTCATGCAGTCTGTAGCTTACTAAACAATTTCTTGGAGTTTAAGTACTTTTTCGATAAACTAAAAAGAAAATAGGGATTTTCATGAGGCTGCGCTTTTTTCTTTTACTCGCACTTATAATGTCTTTTACCAATGCTATTGCGGTAGAAGGGGATTCTTTATCGGGGCTTCCTTCTTTGGAAGATCTTGAAAAAAAATCAGATCAAGATGATCAATTTTCAACGCAAGATGAAAGCCAAAGAACTGCAATCGGAGATGATGAAAAAGTTGTTTTAGATAAAGCGCTGGAAATTCTCTCTACAATTGATGAGCCAGTGAATCAAGCTATTAACACAGCTCAAGGATCTCAAGAAGGGGCGTGGCAAAATGCGCAAAGAACAAATGCTAACAAAAGTCGTTTAAGTTTTACCCGCGCTTCAAAAGTTGTGTTCGATTTTGTCTCAAATTTTCCAGAAAATACATCCAACAGCCTTATGGCATCAAATGTTGCGGCAATCAAATTTTGCCAAGGAAAGGGAACCCCAGATCAGCGAGCTCTAACACGCAAGGTTGTTTCTAAGTCGATCGCTAAGCAAGCTATAGAAACAGGTATTGATTTTGCGAGAAAAACAAAATCTGCTTTTAATCTTCCTGCTCTTGGAACAGGAAATTCAACATGTGCAACAGTTAAAAGTGACTTTTGTAAAAGCGAATGTACAAAAGGTCTTTGTGGTGCAGATGCCCTTTATGGGGCAGCTTGTGTGTGGGCGTGTTGGGGAAATCCATCCCTCAAAGCCGTTTCAGGAATTCAGCAATGCCATGTGGAATTTACTAGACGGTTTGTTCATGGAACAGCTGCTGATCAAATCAACCCCTGTTCCACAAAAAAATCACAGCGATCCCGAAGTGGTAAAATCATGAAACTTTACTCTGCTGTTTCTGGGGAACAGTCTACGTTTGTCATTGCAGAGGCGTGCTCAAAAGCTCTAACGCAGGGGGTAACGCCCCCCTCTCTTTGCACTAAAGTATTGCAAACATGTTCGCTGACAAGCACAGAACAACAATCAATGATTCCATGGATGAATCAATTTAATAAAACAAGCGGTATGAAAAGCCTCTTAGCCTTGACTTCACCTGCTCTGGGGATGGGAGGGGCAGGAATGGGAACCATAAATCCTATGTTGATGATGCCACCAATGCCGGTCATGCCTCCGATGATGCCGCCAATGTCCCCTATGATGATGCCCCAAATGCCGCCTATGATGTCTCCTACGATGATGGGAGGAATGCCTTATGGAGTGCCTGGGGGTATGAGCGGACCTTATGGTCAACAAGGATTCGGTCAACAACAGGGGTATGGCCAACAACAAGGATTCGGCCAACAACAAGGATACGGTCAACAACAGAGCGGACAATATGGCGGAAATGGTAATGGGTACGATCCATCGCAAGGAGGCAATGGTTATGATCCATCACAAGGTGGGAACTATGATCCATCACAAGGTGGCCAATATGGAGGTGGTGGAGGCAATGGTTATGATCCAACACAAGATCCTAACTACGACCCAACACAAGACCCTAATAGTCCTAGTTACCAGGGAAATGGTTATTAGCGATTTTAATAATAGATATCTCTTGAATTTTCTTTAAAATTCTCTTGATCTTAGGGACCTCTTTGTTTACCGTAAAAAGACCATTCCTGCCCGCTTGGTGGAACTGGTAGACACGACAGACTTAAAATCTGTTGACCAGAAACGGTCGTGCTGGTTCGATTCCGGCAGCGGGCACCACGAAAATACAAGGTAAAGCCATGGGTCTTTGGAAAATTCTTCTAATATTAGTGATTATTCTGATCATTTTTGGGGCAGGGAAACTTCCCAAAGTTATGGGGGACCTTGGTCGGGGGGTCCGGTCTTTTAAAAAAGGATTGGAAGAAGGGGATGATCCAAAACCAAAAAAGAAAAAAGCCCCTCTTAAAAAGAAACCAAGAAAAAAATCTTAAGGGTATCCTATGGGAATAGGATTTTTTGAACTTGTGGCGATAGGGTTTGTTGCTGTTCTGGTTTTAAAACCCGATGATTGGCCAAAAATTGCCTATAAAATAGGAAAGATTTTTCGGCATCTTAAGTCTTACCAAAAAACAGTTAAAAAAACATACCAGCCTCTTTTGGATGATATAAAACTTGAAGAGATTGCAAAACAGGCAAAAAAGAAGGCGCTCAAGGAATAAAATGAAGCGATCGATAGAATCTCTGATTCCCCATGTTCAAGAACTTAAAAAACGTCTTTTAAAAATTGTTAGTTTTTTTCTTATAAGTTTTGGCCTGTGTTTTTCTTATGCCTCTCGCCTTTTTTCTGGGTTGGCGCAGCCATTGGAAATGGTTCTGCTTAATCACCACTCTACTCAACCCTGGGTTTATACGAATCTTTCAGGGGTTTTAACAACGCATGTAGAAATTGGGTTCTTTGGGGCGCTTTGTCTTACGGTTCCCTATATAGAATGGCAAATTTGGCAATTTATATCACCGGGTCTTTTACCCCATGAAAAATCTTTTTGTCGTCTTTTGTTTTTGCTGTGTCCCTTTCTTTTTTTATTGGGCGCCTTTTTTTGCTACCGTTATGTTATGCCCATGACCTGGGATTTTTTTATTACCTTTGCAGAAAGCTCTGATCTTAAGCTTCAGTTTTTGCCGGTGATGAATGACTATCTGCATACCAGTATGAAATTTATTTTTGCCTTTGGGCTTTGTTTTCAGTTGCCCCTTTTTATGGTGCTTTTGTCTTACTTGGGGATTGGTTCAGCTGCTTCTTTTTCTAACATCAGGCGTTTTGTGATTGTGGGGATTTTTATTCTTGCAGCCCTTTTGACGCCCCCGGATGTTTTGAGTCAAATTTTATTAGCGCTTCCCTTGTGGGGCCTTTATGAGGTATCTATACTTTTAATAAAACTAAAGGAAAAAAGAGCAGATCATGCATGACATTAAATGGATTCGCGAATACCCAGATCAGTTTGACGCCGCTTTAGGAAAACGAGGCCTTGATCCTCAGGCATCAATCATTCTATCCCTCGATGAAAAGCATCGCGCGACCATTACAGAAATGCAAGACTTGCAGCAACGTCGAAATGATGTTGCCAAGGAAATGGGGCGGGTGAAGTCTCAAGGACAAGATGCAACGGCATTGATAGAAGAAGGGACAGCGCTTAAAAGTCGTCTTGCTGTTTTAGAAGAGCAAGAGCGTACCTTCAAAGAACACCTTCAGACAATTCTTACAACACTGCCTAATTGCCCAAAGGATGATGTGCCTTTTGGAAAGAATGAAACTGATAACAAAACCATGCGGGTTGTAGGTGATCTTCCCAAATTTTCTTTTGACCCAAGGCAGCATTTTGATTTAGGTGAAGCGTTGGGGTTGATGGATTTTGATCAAGCCGCTGTGATTTCTGGCAGTCGTTTCGTTATTTTAAAAGGGGCTCTTGCAAAGCTCGAGCGTGCACTTGCGCAGTTTATGCTCGATACGCATACAGAGCGATTTGGGTATACCGAAGCGTCGGTTCCTTTGCTTGTGAACGATAATTCCATGTTTGGAACAGGCCAACTTCCCAAGTTTGCAGAAGATTCTTTTAAAACACAAAGCCATTGGTTGATTGCAACCAGTGAAATTTCTATGACGAACTTTTTGGCCCAAAAAATTGTTGAAGAATCGGACCTTCCTTTAAGGTACACAGCCTGTACCCCCTGTTTCCGGTCAGAGGCAGGATCCGCTGGAAAAGATACGCGCGGGATGCTGCGTCAACATCAATTTTACAAGGTAGAGTTGGTAAGCCTGACGCACCCTGATCAATCGGATGCAGAACTTGAACGCATGGCAAATGCCGCTGAAACCATTCTGCAGGAACTAAAGCTTCCTTACCGAGTCCAATTACTTTGCACTGGGGATATGGGCTTTCAATCCAGAAAAACTTATGATTTGGAAGTATGGCTTCCGGGACAGAATTTGTACCGAGAAATTTCAAGCTGTTCAACCTGTGGTGACTTTCAAGCGCGTCGCATGAATGGGCGCTTTAGAACCCCAGAAACAGGGGGACAAAAAAGCAAGACCCAATTTGTCCATACATTGAATGGATCAGGCCTTGCCGTTGGAAGAACGCTGATTGCGGTTTTGGAAAACTATCAACAAGAGGATGGTTCTATCCGGATCCCAGATGTTTTGGTATCCTATATGGGTGGATTAAAGGAAATTAGAAAATCATGACAAAAAAACCTTTACGAATTTTGCTATCGAATGACGATGGTATTCATGCCCCTGGCCTTAAAATTTTAGAACAAATCGCCCAGACACTCAGTGATGATATTTGGATTGTGGCACCCGCCAATGAACAAAGCGGGGCTGGACATTCGCTGACGATTAATCGTCCTTTGCGCGCTAGAAAGCTTTCGGATCGTCGGTTTTCTGTGGATGGAACGCCCACCGATTGTGTGCTGATGGCGTTGGAGGAAATTATAGAATGGGATAAACCTGACCTTATTCTGTCAGGGGTTAATAATGGCGCGAACGTTGGGGATGATGTGACCTATTCTGGAACGGTTGCAGCGGCGATGGAAGGAACCACATTTGGAATTCCATCCATTGCACTCAGTCAAGAAAACAGAATTAACCATCCGATTAAATGGCAAACAGCCCTAGATCACGCGCCTGCTATCATCAAAAAACTTTTAGAGATTGGCTGGCCCAAGGATGTTTTTATTAATATTAATTTCCCCGATGTGGTTTCTAAGTCTGTTGAAGGGGCTGAGGTCGTCCCTCAAGGCATTCGCCCCCCTTATAAATCAATTATCAAATCCGTTGATCCAAGGGGCAGTAATTATTATTGGATCGGGCCTATTCCTGAAACAATTGATTTGACCAAGAAAAACGATTTAACAACGCTTGCCCAAAAGAAAATTTCGATTACACCTTTGCATTTAGATCTAACGCATACAAGGACATTAAGCGCATTGGAAAAAGGATTTTCATGAGAAAAAGAAGTTTCTTTTTCTTCATCGTAGGAATTTTATTTTTCACGCATTCGGGGTATTCAAAAAAAAATGACTGCCCCATAGATCTTCCCCCTCGTATCGTAACGACGGCAAAGGGAACCAAAAAAACTTCAGCCAAAGTATGGTTCAAGGAATCAAAAAGGTTTTTATCGTCCCCTAAGTATTCGATTGCGGTGGAAAAGGGCGATACGGTTTATAGCCTTTCTAAAAAATACGGCGTTTCTATTCGGGATATCATTACCTACAACCATTTGCATGCGCCTTTTGGATTGAAGGTTGGTCAAATGCTTACCTTATCCAATCCAAAAACACACAAGGTTTTAAAAGGCGAAACCCTTTACAGTATCGCAAGTCAACGGTCTGTGGATGTTAGTGCCCTCGCGCATCGTAATCAGCTAAAGCCTCCCTTTAAGCTTGTTGCTGGGCAAGAATTAATTTTACCTGCAAGCATTCCGCTTGATGATCAAGGGGCCATTATTCAGAAGAATACTGAAAAAACCTTGCCCCTTAAAAAGACAACACCAAAGAAAATAGAACAGACAAAAGACAAGCCTTCTGCCGTAAAGGAGGCAAAGAAAAATCCAGAAATCCCCAAGGGACCCATCAAGTTCTTAAGACCCGTCAAAGGTCCCGTTATTCTGCCGTTTGGTCCTTTAAAGGATGGGATCTTAAATGATGGGATTAATATTAAGGCGCCCTCTGGGTGTCCTGTGAAAGCGGCAGAAAGTGGCGTTGTGATTTATAAGGGGAATGATCTTCCAAGCTATGGAAATATGATTTTATTGAAGCATCAGGAGGGGTGGGTGACGGCCTATGCGCATTTAAAATCGATGGCTGTTAGTAAGGGCGATCTTGTTAAAAAAGGTCAGATAATTGGAGCCGTTGGAACCACGGGACACATCAAAACCCCCCAACTTCATTTTGAATTAAGAAAAGGCAAAAAAACCGTCGATCCGATGAAGTGGGTTTAATTAAGAATTGAATTGATTGCATCCAAAAGGCTTTGTGCGGCCACTGTTCCAGGATTATTGGTTCCAGTCCATGTATCTCTTGCAATTTTATTTTTTTTTAATTAAGCCTACCCTGAAGTCAGGAAATTCAATAAACTAAGGATGTCATAAAGATTAGGATGGCGCAATTATTTTTTTATGAAAAAAATCTTGAAACTTTTTTAAAGCCTTATTAGGCTAGAATTCAGTCTTTGGGGCTATAGCTCAGCTGGGAGAGCGCTACAATGGCATTGTAGAGGTCAGCGGTTCGATCCCGCTTAGCTCCACCACGCTTCGCCCTTACGGGCTACGCGTGGCGCAGCCACAAAGTAGACCGTTAGGCCGAAGCAGTGTCCGGCGTACCCCGGATTAAATCCGGGGGAAGACGGACTGGTGCAATCTGGTAAGTCGCTTGTTATTTTTTCATCCTTGTCGTGTGACTTAGTGGCGCCGTTAGTCCGGCGGATCCCTGCCTAAGACAGGGAAGAGACGGAAGCCACAAAGTAGACCGTTAGTCACCCTTCGCCTTTCAGGCTTCGGGCGATAAACCTACGCAGCTGTGTCCACAAAAGCCTTGGCGTAGGCGGACGAGTGAAACTACTCCACACCTTCACCCTCTCAACCGTCTTTCCACACTGTCAAACTCAGGCACATTCTTGATCGGCCCTAAGGCTGCAAGACTTAAGGGCTTTGAAAGGATATCTCGGGCAAAAGCGTAGGCGTGATCAACGGTTAATTGATCGATTTTTTGAATAATTTCTTCGGTGGAAATGTAATAACCAAAAGACAAAAGGGTGTGGGCAATACGGCGAGCGCGACTGGATGAACTTTCAAGACCCATCAGCAAACTTGCCTTCATTTGGGCTTTGGCCCTTAAGACCTCTTCGTTTGTAATGTGCGCTGTCATTTTGTGCAACTCATCGACAATCACATCGACCAATGTTTTTGAATCTTTTTCGCTGGTTCCTGCATAAATCCCAAGCATACCCGTATCGCTATAGGTTGTTAGGAAGGAATAGATAGAATAAGCAAGACCACGTTTTTCTCTAACTTCCTGGAAAAGGCGAGAGGCCATACCACCCCCGAAAATTGTTGAAAAAAGCATCCCATGATAATGAACGTCATCTGTGGCACTGGGGCCCTCAAGGCCCATTAAGAAATGGAGCTGCTCTAGGTCTTTTTTCTCACGAAAATCTCCCCCAATGAATGTTGCTGGGGCAACAATTTGTTTGGCTTTAAGGGGTTTTAGATCCAAAAGCGAGGAAGCCCATTCAACCATATGCTGATGGTTAACATTTCCACTGGCAACCAGGACTACTTGAGCGGGGTCATAGTGATCTTTCATAAAGTCGATCAAGGTCTCTCTGCTCATCGTTTTAATCAATCGACTGGGTCCAAGGATAGGGCGCCCTAGGGACTGATTCGGATAGCTAATTTCTTGGAAATGATCATGAATAACATCATCCGGCGTATCATGGCATTGGCCGATTTCTTGAAGGATAACTTCCCGCTCCCGATCAAGTTCTGTTGGATCAAAAATAGAATTTTGAAAAATGTCTGCCAAAATATCCAACGCAAGGGGCGTATCATTTTTTAACACACGGGCGTAATAAGCTGTGACTTCTTTTGACGTATAGGCATTTAAATATCCACCAACGGCTTCGATTTCTTCAGCGATTTTTAACGCAGAGCGTTTCTTGGTTCCCTTAAAGGCCATGTGTTCTAGAAAGTGGGCGACCCCATTATTGGTTTCGGTTTCGTGGCGGGATCCTGCCCCAACCCAGATTCCCAAAGAAACAGTTTCAACTGTTGGCATGGGGTCTGTTACAACTCTGATGCCGCAGGGCAAAGTAGAAAATTCAATTGTCATCGGAATACTTTTTTATGGTTACTCTATCGTATTTTGATGGGGTTGAAAAGGTTAGAGAAAAAATTACACTAAAAATTGTTCTTTCATAATTCTTTTTTCTAACGCACGGTCGGGATCAAAAAGCAATGTCAAAGAATGATGGGGGTCTTTGTAAATCTTGACATGGGTAATAAGGGGGAGTTCCTGATAATCCGCGACCGCTGAAAGGGGTCTTTCTTGCGGCGATAGAATGTCAATTGTGACGACGGATTGATCGGATAGAATAGCCCCTTTCCAACGACGGGGACGAAAGGCACTGATGGGTGTTAAAGCCAAAGCACGACTTTCAAGCGGCAGAATCGGTCCATGAATAGAAAGGTTATAGGCCGTGCTCCCTGCTGGCGTTGAAAGCAAAATCCCATCGCATACCAGTTCTTCTAGGTGGCAATGCCCATCCACCGATACTTTTAAATGACCTGCAAGGGCGCTTTTTCTAAAAAGGGAAACTTCGTTGATAGCATGGAGTGTGTGCACCTTATCATGAAGGTCTGTTGCTTCCATGACTAACGTTGGAAGGGTAACGGCTGTTGCTTTTTCTAAGCGCTCTAATAGATGGTGGGGATCATAAGGATTCATCAAAAATCCTACACTGCCGCAGTTCATTCCAAAGACAGGCTTTTTAAGACTGTAAACCTGATGGAGCACGCGGAGCAAATATCCGTCTCCGCCAAGGGCAATGATCATATCTGCTTCTTCCAAAGGTACAGAAATATAAGATTTTTCGAGGGCATGAAGCGCACGCTGAGCTTCAATGCTTTTGCTGGCAAAAAACGTAATCTTAGGACGTTGCATTTCAAGAATTCCTTGTCTATAAAAAAACACCTTTACCAACTAAAACACTCTAGGATATAAAGATAATAAAGATATATTTCATTCATAAGTTTAAGAAAGAGATCAAATGTTTTCAAGGTTATTTAGTTTAGTTTCTGCAGATATGGCGATTGACCTAGGGACCGCTAATACGTTGGTCTATGTCAAAGGGAAGGGGATCATTCTTGATGAGCCCTCTGTTGTGGCTGTTGCAACAGCCAATGGAAAAAAGCAAGTTCTTGCGGTTGGTGAAGAAGCCAAAATGATGGTGGGGCGTACGCCCGGTAACATCCAAGCGATTCGTCCGCTTCGGGATGGGGTCATTGCTGACTTCGATATTGCAGAAGAAATGATCAAGCATTTTATTCACAAAATTCATCGGCGGCATACCTTTGCACGCCCACAAATTATTATCTGCGTTCCTTCAGGTTCAACAGCGGTAGAACGTCGAGCGATTCAAGAATCAGCAGAGAGCGCCGGCGCACGTCGTGTGTTCTTGATCGAGGAAAGTATGGCAGCAGCCATTGGCGCGGGTCTTCCTGTGACTGAACCCACGGGATCCATGGTTGTGGATATTGGGGGCGGAACAACGGAAGTAGCTGTGATTTCTCTTGGCGGGATTGTTTATGCTCGCTCTGTTCGTGTAGGGGGCGATAAGATGGATGAGGCTATTATTGCCTATGTTCGTCGGACCCATAACCTTTTAATTGGGGAAGCAAGCGCAGAGCGTATTAAAAAAGAAATAGGATCAGCCTCTTTAACGCCCTCTTCTGACAAAGAAATGAAGGTAAAAGGACGTGACTTGATTAATGGGATTCCAAAAGAAATTTCCATTAAGACAAAAGATGTCGCTGAAAGTTTGATTGA
>Ga0194129_10002537_pt1 | contig 27316 bp, 20 predicted proteins | sample TA2KigCa35mmetaG_FD_150862 | JGI IMG/M metagenome (GOLD analysis project Ga0194129, IMG submission 150862) | Freshwater microbial communities from Lake Tanganyika, Tanzania - TA2015038 Kigoma Deep Cast 35m | ecosystem: Environmental > Aquatic > Freshwater > Lake | place: Tanzania: Lake...
GATCCACCTCGTCGGCGAGCGGCTCGTGTGCGCGTCGCAGCGTGAGGTCGCGTGCATCGAGCGGACGAGCGGTCAGCTCCTCTGGACGCAGCGCACGCATCGCGGCGTCTCGATCCCAACCCCGGTCGGGCTCGCGCGGCTCGCCCCCGACGGCCACCTCGTCATGCACGACCTCGTCGATGGCGAGCGCCTCTACGACATTCGACTCGGTCCGTGCTCGGGCGCGCGCACGTCCGGCGCCGTCGTCAGCACGCCCGGCCTCCCGCACCTCTTGCTCATCGGCGAGGGTGAGCGGCACCTCGCTGCGGTCGATCTCGACTCGAGCGAGATCCGCTGGCGCCGCCCGATGCGCCGCGAAGGCACCCTTCGCCTCCGCCGCGCGGGCAAGCTCATGCTCGCGACTTGCGGCACGCAGGAGCTGTCGGCGATCGACATCCTCTCCGGCGAGATCGTCTGGCGCCACTGCGCGCAGGGCCGCTACTCGCACGGCGTCGCAATTGACGGAAATCAGCTCTTTGCCGTGACGACCACGGCCAGCCGTGCGCTCGCGGGTCGGCCACGTCGCGGCGAGGCGGTGGTCGTCGCGATCGATCCCTGGACGGGCGCCGAGCGCTGGCAGTCGGCGCTGCCCCGCCCCGCGGCCATCCTGGGCACCCCGATCGTCACGCGCAATGTGGTGCTCGTCATCACCGACGACGGGGCCGAGCAGCCACGGGTCGGCGTCACCGCGTTCGACCGCGTCACCGGCAAGCTCCGCTACGACCTTCCGGCGGGACTCGCCGAGGGGCAGGCGTCGCGCTTGCTCGTCGACGATCTGCTCTTCGCGAACAGCGAATCCGGAGAGCTCGTCGCCTTTGACGTCGAGGCCGGCCGTGTCCGCTACCGCCATGTGTTCGCAGCGAACCGCAACACCGCCGATCGCCCGAGCAGCCTCCAGCCCGTGCTCCGGTCCGGCGCCCTGTTCTTGCCGCAGACCGAGGTGTTCGTCGTCCGCCCGAAGGACGGCGCGCTCCTCGGCCGCACCGCGGCCGACTTGGTCCCCGACGCGATGCTCGTCGACGAGCGCTGCGGCGTGTATGTCGCCGAGGCGAGCGGCTACCTCGGCGCGTACCACGCACTGCCGATGCTGAGCCTCGTCGAGGTCCCCTGAGCGGCGCGAGAACCCTCGCACGATGAGCCCTCCTCCCGCACTCATCTTAGGGGCCGGCTTCACCGGCGAGCGCGTCGCGAGGCGCCTCGAGGCGCTCGGGCACGAGGTCGTCCGGCTGCGCTCGCGCGACCTGCCGCTGCCCGACGTCGCGCGCATCGAAGGCCTCCCCGACGTGGGTCACCTCGTCCTTCACTCGATCCCGCTGGTGCGGTCGGACGAGGGGCTCGTCGAGCACACCCCGCGGCTCCTCGAAGCCCTCGGTGGTCGCGTCCTCAAGCTCGTGTACTTGTCGACGACCGGCGTCTACGGCGCCGCAACCGAGGTCGACGAGCACACTCCGACCGCGCCGCGCACCCCGCGTGAGTCGCTGCGCGTCGCGGCCGAGCAGGCGATCGTCCTCCGCCACCCCTCCGCACTCATCCTCCGGCCGGCAGCGATCTACGGGCCGGGCCGCGGTGCACACGCGTCGATTCGCGAAGGGACTTGGCGCCTCGGCGGCGATGGTTCGAACCTCGTCTCGCGCATCCACGTCGACGACCTCGCGAGCCTCGCGCTCGCAGGCCTCCGCTCGAGCGTGACGGGCGCCTACCCCGTCGCAGACGACGAGCCCTGCAGCTCGCTCGAGCTCACTCGCTTCGTTTGCGACCGCCTCGGCCTTCCGCTCCCGTCGAGCGTCGAGCCTGCGCTCCTCGATGAGACTCGGCGCGCGAACCGCAGCGTCGATGGGCGCGCGATCCGTCGGCTCCTCGGGGTCGAGCTCCGCTACCCGAGCTACCGCATCGGCGTTCCGGCATGCCTCGACGAGGAAGCGGGCGGGTGACGCGAGGCGGCCATGGGGGCCGCCGCGGGCTCGCGCCGCCGGCTCGAGTCACCTGACGCCTGTCAATTGATATTCGTCATTCGAGAACGCACGAGCCGGACGGTGCGCGTCGCGCGGGGCGAACCGCGTCGGCCCTCACCCGATCGCGCGGGCCGACCGGAGCGCGTCGATCGCCGCGTCGTCGAACCCCGCCTCGCGAAGGATCGCCGCCGTATCGCGCCCCGCCGGCGCTGCCGGTCGATGCTCGAGGCCGCGCGGCGTCACCGGCGTACGAAGACCGGGCAGCTCCGCACCGTCGACGCTCATCGTGAAGAGCGCCCCGCGCTCGATGAGGTGCGGGTCGAAGGGCAGCTCGTCGGGGCGGAGCACCGGCTCGAGGCACACGTCGGTCGCCGCGGCGAACACCCCCCATTCGGCCCGCGTGCGGCTCGCGATCACCTCGGCGACGCGTCGCTTCCACGTCTCTTGGTGCGGGCCCGGCACGAGCGCGCTCGGGTCGGGCTCGAGCCCGACGGCGCTCGCGAACGCGGACCAGAACTTTGGCTCGAGCGCCGCGAGAGCGATCGGGGCGCCATCCTTCGCGAGGTAGGTCTGATAGGCCGCGATCCCACCCGTGAGGAGCTCGCGTCCGCGCTCTCCAGCCGCTCCGGTCATGCCGGCCGCGAGCGCGAGCGACGCGAAGCCGAGGGCCCCCTCGCTCATCGCCACGTCGCAGACCCCGCCTTGGCCGCACAGGTCGCGGCGGCGGAGCGCGGCGAGGATCGCCACGACGGCCCAGAGGGCACCGCTCACATCGGCGAGCTGAGGGCCCGGCACCTGGGGTGGACCTTCGGCTGGCCCGGTCGCCCCGAGCAGCCCGGCGCGTGCGAGGAAGTTCAGGTCGTGCCCAGCGCGCGAGGCGAGCGGCCCGGTTTGCCCATAGCCGGTGATGGCGCACACGACGAGCCTCGGGTAGCGCGCGAGCAAGACGTCGTGACCGAGGCCGAGCCGCGCGAGCACCCCCGGGCGGAACTGCTCGACGAGCACGTCGTAGCGGCCGAGCAGCGTGAGGAAGGCCTCGCGCGCCTCGGGCTTCTTTAGGTCGAGGACCAGGCTCCGCTTGTCGCGGTTCAAGAGCTGGTAGCCCGCCGACGTATCGCCGGCTTGCGGCGGGAAGAAGCGCAGGTAATCGCCGACGCCGGGATCTTCGAGCTTGTCGACCTCGGCCCCGAGATCGGCGAGGACGAGCGTCGCGAACGGCCCCGGGATGAGCCGGGAAAGGTCGAGCACGCGGATGCCTTCGAGCGGTCGCATGCGCTCGAGCCTGCCCCCTCCACGCAAACGCGTCTCACAAAATGCGTCGCGCCGGCGACCTCTCGGGACACCGGCGCGTCGGGTTCGGAGACTTCGCTCGCGGGCGAGCGGGAGGCTCAGCCGCGGAGGTCGAAGAGCTTCTGGAGCTTCATCGCGAGCATCTGGTTGCCGCTCACCTTCAGCTTGCCGCTGAAGAAGAGCTGCATCCCGGCGCCCTGCGGGTTCTCAATGAGCTTCTGGAAGTCGCTCTCGTGAATCTCGATCGTGCAGTCGGCAGCGCCTGGGTTGGCCGCCTCGCACTTCGGGCCGGAGGCGGTACAGTCGATGAACCACTGGCCACCGCCGTCACCGCCGATGTTGAGCTGGTACTTCGCGCTGATCTCCGTCGCCTTGCCAGGGTTCTTCTGGATCGCGGCGGGTAGCTCTTCATTGAACAACTTCTTGATGTCGACGGCCATGTTCATTCTTGCCTTTCCTGGCGTGGAGTCCCGCATCTAGACGCCTTTTGCCGAGCGCGTCAAGGCGAGGGGCTCGGTCGCGCGCCCCGAGGCGTCAGGGCGGCGCGCCTCGCGGTATCGCAGGGTGCGTGCTAAGCTCCGACATGTGGTGGGGAGGGAGGCATGTCCGCACTGTGGGGTCGATTGTGAGGCCCACCATCGTTTCTGCGCGACGTGCGGCTTCCCGCTCGACGCCGTCCGCCGAGACCAAGGCGATCCCCTCGTGGGCGCCACCCTGCCCGGCGGCCACACCGTCACCGAGTTGATCGACGTCGGCGGCATGGGCCGCGTCTATCGAGCCGAGCAGAAGAACCTCGGCCGCAGCGTCGCGGTCAAGATCATCCACCCGCACATGCTCGGGGATCGGATGGTCGAGGCGCGCTTCGTCACCGAAGCGCGCGCCGCCAGCAAGCTGAACCACCCGAACTCGGTGACCATCCTCGACTTCGGCAAGCACGACGGCCGCTTCTACATCGTGATGGAGCTGCTGCGCGGCCGCGACCTCGCATCGGTCGTCCGTGAGGAGGGAGCGCTCGCACCGCGCCGCGCCGTCGACATCGTCTGCCAGGCGCTCGCCGCGCTCGCCGAGGCCCACCACCACGGCATCGTCCACCGCGACGTCAAGACCGAGAACCTGTTCCTCGAGCCGCTCCGCACCGGCGGCGACTTCATCAAGGTGCTCGACTTCGGGCTCGCGCAGTTCCGCGGCGCGCTCCAGAGCGGATCAGGCGGCGGCCGCATCACGAGCCCGGGGATCGTGTGCGGCACCCCCGAGTACATGTCGCCGGAGCAAGCCCGCGGCGCTGCGCTCGACCACCGCAGCGACATCTACTCGATGGGCGTCGTCCTCCACGAGCTCCTCGTGGGGCGCCTACCATTTCGGGCCGACTCGCTGCAGGAGATCGTCCGACTCCACATGATGGAAGCTCCCCCCGACCCGCGGGCGCTGCTGCCCGAAGAGCTCGCCGAGGACCCCGAGCGCCGCATCCCCGGCCCGCTCGTGGACGCGCTCATGCGGATGCTCTCCAAGTCGCCGGATGAGCGGCACCAGAGCGCCGAAGAGCTTTACGCCCAGCTACGCTCGGCGGTCACGACGGTCGAGCGAGCCGCCGAGCTCGCCTGCGCCTCGTGCGGCGCGCCCGTACCTCGCCTGCAGAGCTTCTGCGGCCATTGCGGCGCCACCGTCGCCCGTCGAAAAGCGCGCACCGTCGCCCCCCCGCCGCGCCACCTGTCGGAGCCGCCAGATCTTCCGCTGCGCGGTCGCGACGACGAGCTCCGCTGGCTGTACTGGCTCTCCAGCCGCGCGACCGACGCGCTCGTTGCGGCCGTCGTCGAAGGGCCGCCCGGGATTGGACGAACACGCCTCGCGACCGAGTTCTTGCGGGAGCGAGAGCGCATCGGCGATCGCGTCGTCACCGTCGGCCCGGACCCATGGGGCGCGGGCGTTCACTGGCACGCGCTGCGAGAAGCCATCGTCGAGCTCGCCGATCTTCGCGACGCTCCGATCGACTCGTCGAGCTGGTTCGGCGCCTCGCCCGAGGCCCGCGCCGGGCTGCAGCTCTTGCTCGGGCGACAGCACGCCGTGCCGACGCTCCCCGAGTTTGGACCTTGGGAAGATAGCGTGCCGTTCCTCCCCATGGACAGCGAGAAGCGCGTGCTCGTCGCCGAGGCGCTGCGCTGGGCTGTGGGTGTCTCGGTGGGCCGCGCGCAAGGGCGCGTCCTCTTGTTCATCGAAGACCTCCCGTCGCTCGATGGCGCGAGCCGCAACGCTTTCGCCGACCTCGTCAACGAGCCACCGCTCGCGTCGCTGCTCATCCTCGGCGCGGCTGTACCGGGCTTCGACAGCGGCTGGACGAGCGCCGAGCATCGGCGCCTCGACGGCCTCCCCGAAGACGAAGCGAGCGCGATCGTCGAAACGCTCGGGAACCATGACGCGAGCACGCTCGACAGCCTCGCGAGCGCAGTCGCCGTCGCGGGAAAAATCGCACCACTGTACATCGACCAGCTCGTGCGCTACGCCGCCGAAGGAGGCAAGGCACCGCCAGCGCGGCTGCTCGAGCTCGTCGGCGCGAGGCTCGCCGGGCTCGCGCCCGAGACGCGCCGAGTTCTGCAGGCAATCGCCGTGCTCGGGGACGTCGCCACCTCGACGCACCTCGTCGCGCTGCTCCCCGAGGTGGCGAGCTTTGGCGAGCACCTTGTCCGCCTGCGCGAGCTGCACCTCATCGCGACCCGCGATGGCGAGCACCTCGTCTCGCACCCGCTGCTCCGGGAGCTCGTCCTCCAGGCGACGCCACCCGCGGCCCGCGAGGAGCTCCACGCGCGGGCGCTCCATGACTTCGGTGACGAGAGCCTCACGTTGCCGCTCGAGGTACGCGCAAACCACGCCTACCAAGCCGGAGACACGCGCGCGGCGGGCCCGCTGCTCGAGGAGGTCGCACGGATCACGGGGGAGCTCGGCGATCGTGAGGGCCGCGTGACCGCGCTGTCGCGTGCGCTCGACATGGCGCGTCGAGCCTTCGCGCGCGGCGACGCCGAGGACCGCGTCGGTCCGCTCCTCGTGCTGTCCGGGAAGCTTGCCGAGGCCCTGCTCGCCGCAGGTCGTCCGGCCCACGCCATCGGCATCGTGCGCGAGGCGCTCGAGCTCGCCCCGCCCAACGCCGTCGAGCGTCCAAGGCTGCTCGCGACCCTCGCGAACGCCACGCTCGAGCAGGGCCACTTCTCGGCGGCCCTCGGTCACCTCGGCGAGGCGGTTCGAGTCGCTCGCCACGCTCGACGCGAGGATCTCGCCGAGTCGCTCGAGCGGATGTTGGCAAGCTGGACGGCGTGAGCCTATCTTCCTCGGCCGTGTTCGTCGCGCGCTGGGACCTCGACAAGACCTATCTGCGCACGGATTTCGACACGGCGCGGGACCTGCTCCGCACGGCTTTCGAGCGCCCCGACCAGAAGCGCACTGTCCCTGGGGCCGCCGCGCTCATGCGCGAGCTCGGCGACGCGGGCGTCGACATCCACATCCTCTCCGGGAGCCCCGAGCAGCTGCGCCGCCGCATCCTCGAGAAGCTCGAGCTCGACGGCGTCCGGTTCGCGAGCCTCACGTTGAAGCCCAACCTCCAGAACCTGCTCCGACTGCGGTTTCGGGCGGTGCGAGGCCAGCTCGGCTACAAGCTCCCGGCGCTCTTGCGGCGGCGCTGCGAGATGCCCTCGACGACCGACGAGTCCGGCGCGCCGATCCTTGAAGCGCTGCTCGGCGACGACGCGGAGGCCGACGCCTTCGTCTACTCGCTCTACGCGGACGTCTGCTCGGGCGAGGTGCGCGGCGAGCGCCTCGCCGCCCTGCTCCAGGCGGGCCGCTGCTACGACGACGACATCGCCGACATCGCACGCCTCGCCAGCTATCTCGAGCCGATGCCGACGGTCGAGCGGATCTTGATCCACCTCGACCGTCAGTCGTCACCCTCGACGTTCGACGCCTACGGACCGCGCGTCGTACCGTTCTTCAACTACGCGCAGGCCGCCTTCGTCCTCCTCGAGGACGCACGGCTCACGCCTCGCGCCGTGATCCGCGTGCTCCGCGACCTGGTGCTGCGTCACCACTTCGATGGGCCCGCGCTCGCGCGAAGCTACGTCGAGCTCGCGCGCCGGGGCCATGTCGACGGCCGCGGTCTGAAACCGCTCGTCGCCGAGCTCGACCGGTGGCTCTCGGAGAGGCCCCTCGTCGGTGACAGCGAGCTCGCCGAAGTGGCGCGGGTGCTCGGCGAATACGGGTCCGACCTCGCAGGGCCCCCAAGATCCCTCGGCCGCGCGATCGATTACGAGCACCTCGTCGCGCACCACAACCCGCGCCGTCGCCGCCGGCGGCGCTGACGCGGGGCGGTCACACCCAGGCGTTGTTCAAGAGCTCGCCGACGCCACCCGCGCCCGGCACGATGTACTGGGTGTCGGTGAGGCCGCGCTCCTCCGCGGGGTACGTCCCGGGCCGGGCTGCAAGCGCGCGCTCCGTCGAGAGGCCGCGATCGAGCCGCAGCGCGTAGATGACGACGTCCGGGTGCGCCGCCTGCATGTTGCGCACGAACTCGGGCGTGATCATGAGGTGCATCGCGATGCACTTCGCGGGCGTGCCGTCGAGCGACCGCTTGTAGTGATCGATCGCGCTGATCATCGACGAGCCGGTCGCGCCCATCGGGTCGGGGAAGAACACGTACCGGCCCTCGATGTCTCGACCGATCTTTGCGTCGTGCCACAGCGCGCCGGTGACCTCGCCAGCCTCGTTGGTCTGGCGGCTCATGAACAGGTGGTCCTGCCTCACCACTTCGGGGTCGAGCACCTCGTTCAAGAGCTCGAACACGACCTGCGACGGCGTGGTTCCGGCGCGCGCGATCGCCACCGTAACCGCACGCGTCCGCGGATCGACGACGAGGCCGCGATAGACCGCCTCGCGATGGTTCGCCGCCATTCGCGTCGGCGCATCGACGCGCTCGCGCGGCAGCTCGGCGGCGACGGCGGCGCGCGCGAGGCCGTCATAGAGCCGGTTGACGAGGCGTCCGAGCTCGGGCTGCGTCGTCTCCGGCGAGCACACGCGCGTGAGGAGCGACCAGGCCACCGGATCGTCGAGGAGGTGGACGCTCGGCCCGTAGGCGTGGTCGATCTCGAGCGGTCGGTACTGGCTCTTCAGGTAGGCGATCTCGTTCACGGGCGCGTCCTTGCACCGGAGGCTCGGGGAGATTCTCGGCTACCCCTACGGCGCGGTCGCATGGTAACCTCGACGGCCTTCTTTCGGACAGCACTTCGAGCACAGGGGTACCCGTGGATAGCGATCTCGCCGAGGCAGTGTCGTCCTTGCAGGAGGTCTTCCAGCAACGCCGGATCGGTGCGCGCTTTGGGAAGAACACGGACGAGGTCGTCCGCGCCCTCAAGAAGGCGCTGGCCCTCCCGCCGCGCTATGTGGCGTTCCTCAAGGCCGCGGACCCGCTCGATGTCGAGACGCGCACGCCGACCGAGCGCATTCGCTTCATCCCGGCTGCCGAGCTCGAGCGCGAGCAACTCGGCTACGGCCGCGGCAACGCCGACACGCCGGCCTCCGTGGGCTGGAAAGAAGGCTGGATCTTCGTCGCGCACAGCGCGCTCCTCGGCGACCCGTACTTCCTCGACACCACGCGCCCCGACCCCGAAGGCGACTGCCCGGTGATGACCGTGATGGTCGGGTCGAACCGCAAGCCGACCCTCTGCGCCTCGAATTTCGCCTGTTTCCTCAAGATCCTCGCGACGTCGATGGAAGTGGCCGTGAACTTCCCCGCCGAGGCAGTCGACCCCGAGGACGACGACATCTTCCGGGAGGCCCTCGCGCCGAAGCTCCGGCTCGTCGACCCGGCAGCGCTGCGCGAAGGTCACTGGACCTGACCCGCCGACGCACGGCATCGCTCCGCGGGTCGCCGCGGAGGGGATGACATCCGTGCAGGAAGCGGTCGACGGACGTTGACGATGGGGCAGGATCCGAGGTATGCCCCGAAAGCCGAATCTCCATGTCGGCGTCGACGCGGTCGTACGCGCTCGGCCTGGCGTGACTTAGGCCTTTCCTCCTGAAGTAACTCATCGAATCGAAAAGGCCAATTCCGTGACTTTGCTCCGCATTCGGCGGGGCAGCCACGGGGGCAGGATGGCTACGGAAGGTGGACGTGGTGACTTGTAAGGAGGTCCTTCGATGAACTGGAAGTGGTTGCGAACCGGTCTTGCGATGGCAGGGCTCGGCGCGCTTTCGATCGGCTGTGCAGAAGAGCGCGCGCCGATCAACCGGGTTCAGGCCAACGCACTGTCGAAGTCGTTCTTCGTCGGCGGTGACCTGAAGGATACTCAGGACGACCCTGAGTTCTGGACCCAGGGCACGCTGGTCGATGTCGGGTACGGCGCGTCGCAGGACGGCCTGTTCACCTCGACGTACGCTCAAGCGGTCGCGCGAGTGAAGTGGCAGGTGACCGAGAACCTGCTCGTCGCGCGCCTCACCTACGAGCGCATCGAGAACAGCGACGGAAAGGGTGCCGGGAAGGCCTCGACGGACGGTCAGGTGGTCGCCGCCTACCGCATCCAGAGCCACTTCGACATTCGCAACGCCTACAACCCGGCCACGGGCGAGGAGTTGAACGTCGTCGAGGAGAACCAGTCAGACCGCGCCTGGTACGACCGCGAGTACTTCCGCGTCGACTGGTCGGAGAACCTCAACACCCACGCTTACGACTTCGACACGCTCTCGCTGCTCGGCCTCTACGGCGGAGTCGAATACACGTCGCTTTCGTATTACGTCAATGACCCCGTCGACGAGGATGCGCCTCACTTCGACGTGGAGAACGGCTACTTCGACGTCACCACGAAGGCCTTCGCCACCCCGAAGATGATCGACCTCAGCCACCTCGGCTGGGGCATCGACAAGTTCCCCGCGTGCTACCTGCCCGACGAGCTCTTCGGCGGCAGCCAGCCGATCGGCAACTGCAACGCGGTCGAGCTGACAATTCGTCAGTCATTCCGCAAGGTCGTCGATACCGACTATCAGCCCGAGGACTGGGACGGCTACCGCTTCCAGGCGTTCGGCGCGTTCTACACCGAGCGCCTTGGGTACTCCCGCAACTACGGGATGACCGACAACGACTGGCACCGCTTCATCAACCGCTACAACATCTGGGAGCGCAGCCACTACTACGCCGACCCCGCGGCGATGAAGGGCGAGGTCGAGTGCTTCACGCCCGCCACGCTCGCGTACGGTGAGGACCCACACGCCGACGCCAACGGCGACGGTACCGAGGACCGCTGCGGGCTCGTCACCGTGAACCTGGCGATCGAGAACGGCGAGTGCGCCGCCTCGAACGACCCGGCCGCGCTGAGCGAGTGCTACGACAAGGTGAATTTCAAGTACGGCGGCTCGAAGTGCGACACCTTCCGCCAGGCGTGCACGCTCCCCTACCGCTTCCGTAAGAGCCGCCCGCTGGTCTGGTATTTCAGCAACGGCTCGAACCCCGATTACTTCGAGGGCAGCGAGTGGGCGACGCACGACCATGACGTCGCGATGCGCCACGCGATCGTCACCGCCAAGTACGCCGAGTGCATGGCGACGACCGGCAACAACAAGGCGTTCTGCCTCACCGGCACGTCCGAGGGCACGCAGGTCGCCGAGGCCTTCCCGGTCTACTTCGGCCAGCAGGACGACCATCAGGAGGCGCGCGCGCTGGCCGAGGAGGTGGATGACTGCCGCCACGGCCTGACCTTCCCCGAGTTCGGCCCGCTCAACAGCGCCGACCGCGAGGCCAAGTGCGTCGCGCTCGCGAGCGAGGACGCCGAGTCCAGCGTGCTCGTGGCGCGCCGCAACGCCGGCGCCGTCATCGACAGCGCGATCGGTCACCTCGCCCGCATGCCGGAGCAGATCGTGCTCTGCCATAGTCCGGTCGAGGCGAGCGACCCCGCCATCTGCGCGGCCGCCGACAAGCGCCTGCCCGCAGGGATGTCGTCGCGCGAGTGCGCCGACGCGACGAAGAGCCGCGACCTCGCGACCCTCGAGGTCTGCCGGGCCGCACTCAACGTCCGCAAGGGCGACCTTCGCTTCCACGTCGTGAACGTCATGCAGACCCCGCAGACGCCCTCGCCTTGGGGCATCTATACGGACTCGCACGACCCGCTCACCGGCGAAGACTTCGCGGCGTCGATCAACGTCTGGTCGCACGTCAACGACCTCTGGAGCCAGGGCGTCATCGACCGCATCCGCTACATCAAGGGCGAGCTGTCGACCGCTGAGGTCACCGACGGCACGTTCGTGAAGAACTGGGCGCAGCTCGCCGACGTCGCCTCAGGCGGCCAAGGCATGGCTCCGCGCGTCACCCGCAAGGAGCTCGACCAGCGCATCGCGGGGATGAACCAAATCCCGGTCGAGCAGGTCGAGGCGCTTCGTCTTCAGAAGGACAAGAAGCTCGACGCCCTCATCCGTCAGATGACCAATGAAGTCACCGGCGTGATGGCGGCGGTCGATGCCCCGAGCACGCACAGCCCGATGTACGACGCGACCCGCAAGGCCGCGCTCGGCAGCGAGGTTGAGGCCGAGCTCCTCACGCCGCAGATCCAGCGGATCGCCGGCGCCGAGGGCCTCCCGCTCGACGGCGCGGTGCTGAACAGCGCATCTCCCCTTCGGGGCCTCTCGCCGCATCGTCACAAGCACATGCACAACGTGATGCAGAACGCGCTCGCGGAGCGCGGGATGTGCATGATCCACGAAGCGCCGGCGCCAATGTCGATGACTGGTCTGGCTGACATTCTCGAGCGCAAGTTCGAGAACGCCTGCGCAGTCAAGGACGGCGACGCGTGCAAGTACACCTGGGGCAAGTTCGGCACCACGCCGGACGACCCGGCCATCAACCCGGTGGACTTCCAGCAGTCGCGAGCGGAGGCGATGCGCAAGTACGTCGCGCAGCGAGCGCACTACGCGGTCATTGCACACGAAATGGGGCACTCGGTCGCGATGCGCCACAACTTCGTGAGCTCGTCCGACGCGTTCAACTACCGCCCGCAGTATTGGCAGCTCCGCACGGAGAACGGGGCGAATACCAACGAGTGCACCGACTACGACGCCAACGGCGACTGCGTCGGTCCGCGGTGGTTCGACCCGATGAACAAGGACGAGCGCGACAACCTCATCTGGATGTGGATGCACTCGTCCGTGATGGACTACGCCGGTGAGTACTCGCAGGACTTCCTCGGTCTCGGCGCGTACGACTTCGCGGCGCACCGAATGTTCTACGGCGATGCGGTCGCGGTCCAGGCCGACCCGAGCTACGCGCTCGGCAAGGACCGGTCGAAGTGGCTGGTCGCGAAGATGGATAACTTTGGCGGTCTGCTCGGCTTCCGGCCGCAGTTTGACGGTGAGGACATCCACTACTCGCAGTACCAGAAGAACTACGAGCTCATCTCGGCCTGCAACACGATCACGAACACGGACGCCTGGCGCCCGGCGTCGTGGGACGACTCGAAGCAAGGCGAGTGGGACTCGCTCCTCGACGGCATGATGGTCACCGTGAAGAACCAGGTCACGAAGTGCCGTCAGCAGCCGGTCGACTACGTGCAGTGGAAGGCCCTCCGGCGACCGAGCAAGCAGGAGCTCACTCAGGCGTTCGGCTACCCGGATCCGTTCTACCGCGGCGGGCCGGCCGTCGACGTCCAGAAGCGCGTGCGCGTGCCCTATGGGTTCGCGACCGATCGCTGGGCCGACCTTGGAAACGCCGCCGTCTACCGCCATGACAACGGCGCCGACAACTACGAGGTATTCGACTTCCTGCTCACGCAGCAAGAGGTCAATCACATCTTCGACGACTACCGCCGCAACCGAAACACGTTCAGCGTCCGCTCGGCTTCGAACCGAATCCTCGGCCGCTACAACGAGAAGGCTCGCGACGGCGCGAAGGGTCTCGCCCTCCTCCACAACATCTACAAGGACTACGCGAAGGAGACCGGCTACACGTTCACCAGCCTGTGGTCGTACCTCGGCGCGCAGTCGTTCGGCGACCAGCTCCTCGCCTCGAGCGAGGTGTTCGATCACTTCACCCGCATGTTCGCCCGCCCGCAGGCTGGCTGGCACGGCCGCGTGAACGGCGTCCTCGTCTCCGAGGACGACGCCTACGCGGAGGTCCCGCGCGAGCTCACCATTCCGGACGGCGCGAGCCTCGACCAGTTCGAGAACGTCACCTACAACGGCAAGCTGCTCGAGAACCGTCTCGCCGAGAACAAGGGCGAGTACGACTCCGAGTACACGATGAACGCCGGCTCGTACTACGACAAGATCACGGTCCCGTACCTGATCGCGGAGTCGGCCGACAACTTCGTCAGCTCGTCGCGTACGGACTTCCTCGACGGTCGTTACCGCGCGGTGTCTCTCGCGGACCTGTTCCAGGACGGCTACCGCCGCTTCGTGGCGAACATGCTGACCGGCGACACGGCCTTGAAGGGCTGGGCCGTCGCGTCGAGCAGCAACAAGCCGCTCATCGAGCAAGACAAGGATGGCAACAAGTGGCCGAAGCAGGGCCTCGGGCACGTCCAGTGGTGGACCCCGAACACCCGCACCTGCTTCCCCGCGGCCGGCACGGCGCTCTGCACCGCGCCGGGTAGCGATTCGGAGTTCGGCAACGAGGCCCCCGTGCAGACCCTGCCCCTCGATGGTCAGGTCGGCTGGGAGCAGCAGAAGTTCCTCATCGCCTACACGCTCATCTACATCCCCGAGAACCAGAAGCAGACCTGGCTCGACATGATGAAGCTCTGGCAAGAGGGCTCGGACAACAACCCGGGCATCCCGAACCAGATCCAGTTCCACGATCCGCAGGGCCGCATCTGGGTCGCGCAGACCTTCGGCAAGGAGACCCTCACTCACGTCACGCCCGCCCGCACCGTTCAGCGCGGCATCGCGGCGCGCGTGCTCGAGTGGGCGAACGAACTCCTCGTCAAAGCCTACGAGACGACGGACGGTCCGGATCTGGACAACGACGGAAAGCCGGACTGGTACTTGCCGAAGTTCGTCGATGGCAAGCCGCGCGTGAAGTTCGACCCGACGCTCAAGTCGGCCGACGGTCAGCTTCCCTCGAACTGCAACGCCACCGACAACAGCGGCTGCACCTGCGACGACAACCGGGCGTGCGATGACCTCACGCAGTACGTGTCGGTCCCCGACTACCTGCGCAAGGCCGGCCACACCTTCTGGCAGTTCCCGCTCGAAAAGAAGGGCATCTACGAATGATGTCCTGAGGCACGAGCCGCCCTGACGGTTGGTTCGGAGAGGGCTCGCTTCCCCTGGGAGGCGGGCCCTCGGCCTTTTGGGGGGCTTCGGAGCACATGCTCGAGGCCCTCAGGCCTCGCATCCGCGCGTCAGCGCTCGATGCGGACGAGGCCCCGCGCCGCAGAGCGCGACTCGACATGACCGTCGAGGTAGCGAACCTCGACGTCGGCCGAGCAGTGAGCCCCGAGACCGAAGTGGAGCCGCGGGTCGCTCGACCCGGCGTAGCTCCCGCCGATCACCGCGTGCTCGACGAGCGACCCCTCGGGCGTCGTCGCGGACACCCTCGCGCCGACGTCGCCCGTCCCAAGCTCGACCTGCAGCGCGTGCCCCGAAGCCGCTCGGCTCGAGAGCACGCGCGCCCGACCTCCGGCGACCGCGAGCGCGAGATCGACCGCGCCATCACCATCGAGATCGCCGAACGCGAGCCCCCTCCCCGTGACCCGCCTCGCGAGGGCCTCGTCGGGCCGCGGGACGCTCTCCAGAAACTCACCGTTGCGCTGGTAGAAGAGGCGGAGCGGGCTTCCGTCGAGCGTCGCAACGTCACCGCCGGCGACCACGACGTCGAGCCACCCGTCCTGGTCGACGTCGACAAAGCCCGTCCCCCACTTGACGTGTGCCAAGCTATCGGGGACGACCTCGTTGCTGCACGGAAGCTTCGAATCGTAGCAGCGCAAGAGCCGCACGGGACGGTCCGAAAAATCGCTCATCACCCAGTCGGTGTTGCCGTCGCGGTCGTAGTCCCCGACGTCGACGCCCATCGTGTCGCTACCCTTCACGCCGAGCCCGAAAGCGCTCGCGGCGTCAGCGAAGGTACCGGAGCCATCGTTTCGGTAGAGCCGGTCCTCGAAGGCGAAGCCCATGTCGTTTCCGGCGTAGATGTCGAGGTCCCCGTCGCGGTCGATGTCGACCATCAACGTCGCGAGGGTCGGCTCTGCGCCGGTGATGCCGCGCGCCGCGCTCTCGTCACGAAAGACCCCCCCGTCGTTGATGAGCAGCACGTTGGTGTCGGACTCGCACGCGATCGGGAAGAGCTTGCACTCGGCTGGGCACGTGTCGAGCTTCACGACGCGACCGACGAAGAGGTCGAGGTCGCGGTCGCCGTCTACGTCGCCCGCAGATGCGGAGACCGCAAAGCCGCTGATCTTGGAGACGGCCGAGGGCTCGCTCACATCCTGGAACGTACCTGCGTCGTTGCGGAGCAGCGTGAGCGGACCGTTCGCCGTGACCAGGAGGTCGAGGTCTCCGTCCAGGTCTTGATCAAACGCTAGGCATCCCATCCCATCGACGCCGACGAGCTCGGCGCCGACTTCGGCCGCCACGTCCCGAAAGTGCCCGCCCTCATTGCGGTAGAGCGCGTTGGGGTGGCCCGCGCGCTCGACGAAGTAGAGGTCGAGCGCGCCATCGCCGTCGTAGTCGAACGCACACACGCCGGGCCCGCCGGTGGTGTCGGTGAGCTCGCAGAGGTCGGTCGCGAGGTGATGCTCGAAGTCGATGCCGAGGTCGTCGGTGACGTCGAGGTATGGCGCCGGCCCTGGGGAGGGTGCCGCAGGGCATGGCTCCGAACGCTCACCACCGCAGGCGCAGAGCATCCCGAGCGCGAAGGCCCCGCGTCGAATCACGCGCTCTCCTGTACCTCGGACCCCGGATCGACGAGCGCGCGGATCCGCTGAACGATCGCGAGGTAGTCGGCGCGAGCGACCTCGATGCAGTCCCCTTCGCCGCCGACGAGCGGCAAGCCAACCCGCTCGTCCGCGTCGTCAGCGAGGGTGCCGAGCTCGAGCAGCGAGGGGCTCCCGGGGAGAACCTTGCGGGAGCGAACCGAGATCCGCCGCTCGCGCCACGCCCCCAGCCGACCGCTATAGAGGTCCACGAGGCGCTCGGACACCTCGGCGCCCTCGAGCAACACGCGCTGCCCATAACCCCGCCCCCACAGCCTGAGCTCCCCGTCGGAGGTGATGTCGACGACGATGCCGCGCGCGTGCGCGCCCCCCCGGCGATGCCGATGGGTGAGCCACGCGGTCGCGAGCCCGGGCAGGAGGAGGCCGAGCGATAGCGCGATCGTGGCGCGCTCACGTCGATACGCGGCGAGGAGCTGCACCCCCTCGTCGGTTCCGCGGGCGCGCTCGGGGATGCTTGGGCGTCGGTAGGAAGCGACGACCACGGCGAGGAGCAGGAAGGCGAACCAGAGCGCGAACACCCGCGCCTGCCGCCCGGTCTCACCCGGCACGTCGAGCTCGCCGCGGACCTCGAGGATCACCTCGGACATGCGGAGGGAATAGCACCGAACCGCAACGAACCCCAGCGCCCGCGGCCCGGGCGGGCATCATGCCCGACGCAGGTAGCCTTGCTCGAGCAGCACGAGCAAGCGCCTGACCGCGTCGACGTCGGTGAGGGGCGTCGCGTCGAGGATATTGTCGAGGTGTCCGTGGTTGTGCGCGAGCTGCAGGAGCGTGAGCTCGACGTCGTCAAGGTCGGTGAGCGGAGGCAAGAGCGGCCTCGGGATCGCGAGGACCTCGCTCGCGTCGGGCAAGCGCTGCCGCAGGACGTCGAGCTCGTCCATTGCGCGCTTGGCATCGATCAAGAGCGCAGACACCTCCACGTCGACGCGTCGCTCATCCGGCGGACTGCTGCGGCGCGCATCCACCTCGCCGCGCGTCGCCGCCAGCATTCGCAGGAGGACCTTCATCGGCGGCGCGGTCGGCAACGAGTCGAGCCCGCAGTCCCAGATCCTGCCGCGGTAGAGCGCGAGGAAGCCGGAGGCACCATCGAGACGCAGCTCGAGGAAGACATCGGTCCCGTCGGGCAAGGCGACCTCGCTCCCGGGCACGTACGCCTCGAGGAACGCGGCGAGTCCTCCCTCGTCGAGCAGATGGCGATAGCTACGCTGCCACTCGGGCTCGAGGACGGCCTCGACGACCTCGATCGTCGGCTCGGTCACGGAGGTCGCGAACGACGTCGAGACCTTTAGGATCGTGGCGCCAATCAACACGCGGTCCCCCTCGGACAGCAGCGTTCGCGCGAGGATCTTCCGGCCGTTGACGAAGGTACCGTTCACGGAGCCGAGGTCCTCGACCACCACGTCCCCGCCCTCGATCGCGAAGCGAGCGTGGCGGCGCGACGTCATCCCGTCGAGGAGCGCGAGGCCCGCGCTGCCCGAGCGACCGACGATCAGCGGTGCGGCTTCGGTAAGCGAGACCTCGCTTCCCTGAGAACGCCCGGTCAAGAAGCGAAGAGTGTGGTGTCGCTCGCCCAAGGATTCTCCGCGACGCCGTCGCGTCGAGCTAAAAATACTAGTGGGCGCGTGAAGCGCCGGTCAAGCCGACGAGGCGCTCCCCGGCGCGACAGGCTCGACCGCGGGCGGCATCGGGGTCCCGAGGGCCCCCATCGCCGCGGGCAGGACGAGCTCGAAGGTCGTCCCCTCGCCCTCGCGAGTCCGCACCTCGATTCGGCCACCGACGCCCTGGACGATGCGCTGCGAGATCGCGAGGCCCAGGCCGGTGCCTCGCTCCTTCGTGGTAAAGAATGGGAGAAACAGGTTCTTCAGGACCGACTGAGGGATCCCGGGGCCGGCATCCGTGACACCGACCACGACGTGACGCTCGGCGGCGAGGACCGTGGCGCCGTCGTCGCCGAGCTGCGGGCGCTCACGGACCCGAAGCCTTGTTCGAACTCCGATCCGCCCGCGACCGCGCATCGCCTGCCCCGCGTTGCGGAGCAGGTTGATGAGCACCTGCCTGAGCTGCTCGGGAGGGATTGCGACGCGCGGCACCGACTCGTCGAGCTCCTCAACCACCACGAGGTCCGCCTCGCCCCACTCGGCGCCGAGCACCTGCAACGTGCGGCGGATCACGCCGTTGACGTCGATGGGAGGCACGGCACCAGGGCTCTCGCGCGCGAGGTCGAGGACCGAGCACACCACGCGATCGAGGCGCTCGACCTCCTCCAGGATGATCCCGACGAACTCGCGGCTCGGCCCCTCTGCGCTCGAGCCATCGGGGCCTGGCTCCGCGAGGAGCTGCGCTGCACCCTTGATCGCGCCGAGCGGATTCCGGATCTCGTGAGCGAGGCCCGCAGCCATCTGCCCCAGCACCGCGAGGCGGTCGCGCTCCTTCATTTTGAGGTAGACACGAGAGCTTACGACCATCGCGCCGATCTGCGACGCGAGCTGCTCGAAGAGCGCGATGTCCTCGGGGCTGAAAGCGTCTCCGATGCGCTCGTCGGCGAGGATGAGCACGCCGACAAGCTCACCCTCCTCGGCCCGAATTCCGAGCGCGACGGCCTGCTCCGAGAGCGGACCGAGCACCGCCGCAGCAGCGAGCACCGCGTCGCCTGCCACGTGGTGACGTGGCACCGGACGCCCCTCGCGCTGCCCCCGCGCGAGCTCCTCGAGGACGACCGGCGTCTTGTGGAGCTGGTCGAGCAGCGCAGAGGCCGAAGCGACGTCGATGCGCGCCGGCGTGCTCGTGCCGAGGGCCGCTCGGCGCTCGAGCGTCGAGCCGTCGTCCGAAAGGAAGTAGAGCGCCGCCGCCGTCACGGAGCGCGACTCGTCGAGCCCACGCATGACCACCTCGGAGAGCTCATCGACCTCGAGGACGTGCGCGAGCCTGCGCCGTGCCTCGCCAAGGGATGCCTCGAGGTTTCTGCGCTCCCGAAGCACGTAGCGCTGCACCTGCAGCTCGGTCCAGTCTCGCAGCGGGTTGAACAGCACGAGCACCACGATGGCGACGACGATCGCGTTGAGCCACATGGTGTTGAACTGACCGACCACCGCGACGAGCACGTAGAAGAGACCGGCGATCAAGAACGACACGGCCGTCGCGACGACGAGCCGACCGATGAGCTCGTAGAGATCGAGCAGCCGATCGTTCCGAATTCCCTGCGCGAGCACGAACAAGAAGACGATCGAGAGCACCACGCCCACCGGCGGGGGCTGCGTTCCGCTCGCGTAGCCAAGGACCCATCCAAGGTCGACGAGCGTGAAGGCACCGGTGAACGCGCCGGTCATCACGAGGAAGCTCACCCGCCGTCGCGTCGCGCGTGAGCGGCTGTTGCGACCGCGACGCGAGAGCTCGACGAGCCCCCACGCCACCACGGCGACCGAGTACCCAACGAGCAGGCCTCGCACCCAGGAGCGCCCTGGGTAAGTCGCGAGCACGAGCGCCAACGTCGGGATCGCCAAGGCCAGCGTGAGGCGTCCAGCACGAGACCGCGCGGTACCCGCGCCTTCGTCGGGAACCACCGCTTCGAAGAGGTTCACGACGAGCGGCGGCAGCAAGACCGGAAGCGCCATCCGAAGGCGGGCCCAGAGCGGCGCCTGGTAAAAACCGAACAGCGACTGTGAAAGGTACCAAAGCCCCACGTCGGCCGCGAACGCCGCGAAGAGCGCGTGCCTCTTCCGAATGCGCGTGCCCAGGAGCGAGCTTATCGCGATCGCGAGCGCCAGCGCGCCGCAGACGAGCGTCGTCCGGAGACGCAGATCGACCGCGATATCCATCGCGCCGGTCAGCTCCGCTTCCTGGTGCGCGACCGCAGAGGTGCCGAGCCCTCGACGACCGTTGCGACCGCGTCGAGCGCCGACCGCGACGCACGCTTCCCCTCGGGGAACCGACGCGCGAGGGTGAGCTGGGCCGCGACGAGCTCACGAAAGAGAGGGACCGCCGCGGGTGCGTCGCGCTGCAGCACGCCGAGGTGACGAGCGATCGTCGCCGCGTCGCCGCGCCGCACCGGACCCGTCAGCGCCTCGGGCAGCCCAAGAACGTCGACGTTGCGCGCCGTGGTCGCGAGGAGCGAGCCGAGGGCGGACGCGGCCACGCGAGCGTCCATGCCCGACGACACGAGAAGCTCGGTCGCCGCCGCGACGATCGCGACCGCGCCGTTCGAGACGAGCGCGGCGGCCGCGTGATAGCCCGTCGCGTCGAGCGGTCCTTCGAGCGGGACCATGCCAAGGAGACGACACAGTCGACGCCCGGCCGCGACGGCCCGTCGGTCACCTGCGAGCCGCGCCCTGACACCGCAGAGCTCGGTGCCCCCCGGGCGCGCGAACGACGCGAGCGGGTGAAACTGCGCGACGGGGACCGAGGCCTCGGTGAGCGGCGTAAGCACCTCAGGACCGAGGGCCCCCGCGCAGTGGAGGACGCAGCGCGGACGGCGCTGCAACGGCAGCGCAGCGAGCCGCTCGGCCGAGCCGAAGACCGCACCGTCAGGGATCGCCAGGACCACGATCTCTCCCGCGAGCGGCTTGCCCGTACGCCCCGCGAGCAGCCGCACCTTCACGCCCACACGGCGGAGCGCGACCGCGAGCGTTCGGCCGACTTTGCCTCGCCCGAGGACGACGACGTCGAGACTCTTCATGGCGCTCGGTAGAGCCCCTCGCGAGCCACATAATCGCGCACCGCGCGCGGGAGCAGAGCGCCCAGCGTGTCTGCGTCACCACGCGCGACCGCACCGCGCACTTCAGAGCTCGACACGTCGGGCAACACCGCGCGCGGCGCCTCGGGATGGCACACGCCGACGCGACCGAGCACGATCGGAGGCGCGAGCTCGACGACGCGCTCGAAGCGATGCCACTTGTCGCGATCGTGGAGGACGTCGGCGCCGATCACGAGACGAAGGTGCCAATCCGGGTGCCGCGCAAGCAGGCCCTCGAGCGTGTCGACGGTGCGACTGACTGGCGCGTCGAGCTCGCGCTCGATGGGGCTCACGGTGACGCGCGGGAGGTCTCGAAACGCGAGACGCGCCATCGCCTCGCGGTGCTCGAAGGAGCAGAGCTCCTTGTGGAACGGGTGCCGATACGCGGGGACGACGAGCAGTTCGTCGACCTCGTGGACCGCGAGCACGTACGCCGCCGCGAGGACGTGCCCGACGTGGGGAGGGTTGAAGCTCCCTCCGAAGATCGCGACGGTTCGACTGGTCACCGGCTCTCTCTCCGGGTGTAGGCGAAGCTCAACCGTCGATCAACGGCGCGAACAGCCCGACGCCGCCCGCGATGAAGACGAAGCCGAAGACCCCCATGAGGGCGAGGTAATCTCCGAGCGACGTGAGCGGCGCCCCCGCACACAGCTCGCGCGTCCCGGCGACGGCGGCGAGCAGCGTGGGCGCGAGGAGCGGAAACAACACGACCGCGAGCACGAGGTCCCGCGCGCTCGTCCGCGCGGTCATCGCCCCGAACAGCGTCCCCGCAGCCGCGATCCCAGGCGTCGCGACGGCGGCAAAGACCGCGAGGCCCAAGCCGATGTCCCCCTCGAAGAGCGGCAGGTCGAAGAGCAGCGCCGTCGCAGGGAATACGAGCGCCTCGATCGCGAAGGTGAACGCGAGGACCCCGAGCGCCTTGCCAGCGAAGATCGCGCTGCGGAAGACCGGCAACACGAGCAGTCCGGCGAGCGCGTCGTGCTCGCGCTCGCGCTGCCAGGTTCGAGAGAGGGCCAGGACCGACGCGAAGGCCACGGCCACCCACAAGACGCCTGGCGCGACCTGCGTCCTCGACTCAGGTCCCGCGTAGAACGCGAGGGACGATATGACGACGACGAGCAAGCCGAAGAAGCCGCTCGTTGTGACGACCTCGCCCGTCGAGAGCTCGATCGCGAGGTCTTTACGAAACACCAACCACGCTTGCCTCGCCCAGCTCGCACGAACACGCGCGAGCCCGTCCGACGAGGGAGCCGCCGCGGCTCCGCTCGCGGGCTGCGAGCGACGCACGTCGGCAGAGGTCACGCGCTCAGCCGCCCGACTTCTTCGCAGCAGCCTTCTTCGTCGCCGGCTTCTTCGCAGCAGCCGCGGGCTTCGCGGCGGCAGCGGTCTTCTTTGCGGCAGCCTTCTTCGGCAGAGCGCCCTCGGCCTTCGCGCCCGACTTCTTCGCCTTCGCGGTGTAGAGGTCGTAGAGGCGGGGGACGGCGTAACCTTCGAGGCGCGTGCGGTAGCCTGCATCCTTGGTGCGACCCTCCGCGGCGAGCACGGCGTCGATCAACTTGGCGCGCGTGCCGAACTTCTCCTTCACGGCCGAGAACGTCGCGTGAAGCTTGAGGAGCTTTGCGCTCGAGACCTGATCGAGGCCCTTCGAGCCGCCGCGGTCCTGATTGAGACGCGCCACCCACAGGTCGTCGGTCGCGAGCGCCTTGACGGCGGCGACGAGCTTCTCCTTCGTCTCGAACTTCGACTTCACCTTGGAATTCGGCGTGCTCATGGTACGTATCGCCTTTCGGGAGCGCGCGTTTTAGCAAGGACGCGGCAATCGCGCAAGCCTTGCGAGGAGCAAGGTCAGAAGCGGACGACCGCCGCGCCCCACGAGATCCCCGCTCCAAGCGCGCACATCAAGACTTGCTGGCCGGGCTGGATTCGCCCGTCGCGCACGGCCTCGTCGAGGGCGATCGGGATCGAGGCGCTCGAGGTGTTGCCGTACTCTTCGAGGTTCAGCACGAAGCGCTCGAGCGGGTACCCCAGCCGCTGCGCGACCTGCGTGATGATGCGCATGTTCGCCTGATGCGGAACGACCCAGTCGATATCGCGGCTCACCAGGCCTGCAGCCTTCATGACCTGGGCGGACGACGCTGCGAGCTGCTTCACGGCCGTGCGGAAGACGTCTTGGCCGTCCATGTGCACCTTGTTCTCGGCGGCTGCGAGGACCTCGAGGGTCGCGGGACGCGCCGCGCCACCCGCGGGGATGCACAGCGCCTCGGCGAGCGAGCCGTCCGTGAAGAGCTGCGTCGCGAGGATGCCGGGCCGTGGAGCATCGGGCCGATCGCTCGGCCGCGTCATCGACGAGGGGCCGAGCACGACGGCGCCCGCACCGTCGCCAAAGAGCACGCAGGTCGTGCGGTCGTTCCAGTTCACGGCGCGAGACAGGAGCTCGACGCCGACGACCAACACGCACCGCGCCTTCCCTGTCCCGATGAACTGATCGGCGATGGTGAGTCCGTAGACGAAGCCGGCGCAGGCCGCGGAGATGTCGAAGGCCGGGATGTCGGTCGCGCCGAGCTTCTGCTGCACCAGGGTCGCTGCCCCGGGTGACGGCTGGTCGGGGGTGACGGTGCCGACGACGATGAGGTCGAGGTCGGCCACGTTGAGGCCCGCGGCATCGAGCGCCCGCCGCGCCGCCGCCGTGGCCATGTCGCTCGTCGTCTCACCGTCCGCCGCGAAGTGACGGCGTCGAATCCCCGTCCGCGTGGCAATCCACTCGTCGGAGGTCTCGACGATCGCCTCGAGGTCAGAGTTGCTGACGACCCGCGCGGGGGTGTAGCACCCCGTGCCGAGAATTCGTGTCCGCGGGTGGGTGTGCATCCTCGACTCCTCGAGCCCCTCACCGACTCAGGCGAGTCGGGCTGCGTCGCCCTCGAAACCAACCTCGGCGACGAGCGCCGCGAGGCCCATGCGCTTGACGACGGTAAAACAGCGACCGCTCACACCCCCGTCAGGATCAGTGGAGTGGCAGGACGCGAGGCGGCGCACGACAGGGCCGCCAATGAAGCTCGATCTTCGCCAGAGGCTATAGCTCGTCCCGCCCGAGGTGGGGCGCAAGCCTCAGGCGAACCCAAGGCTCAGCGAGTCTTCGCGACGACTTGGCGACCTTTATAGAAGCCGCAGGCGCCACACGCGCGGTGCGGGAGCATCACTTCCCCGCAGTTGGGACAGTTGATGTACTGCGTGGGGATGATCTTCTCGTTCTGAGCGCGGCGCATGTCACGCTTGCTCGGCGTCGTCTTTCGCTTCGGTACGGCCACGGAAACACTCCTTCGGGATGAGCGTCACTTCTTCTTCTTGGACGTCCGATGCGCGTTTTGACGCAGCACCGGGCGCCCCATCGCGGCCGAGCGTTCGGCCGCTGCCGCCATCAGCTCGTCGAGCGTGACGGCGCCCCCCAGCTGTTTTCGAAACTGCCCCAGAGGGGCTAGCCGAGGGTCCACGGGGGCCGGCGACTCCGGCCGCTCGTGAAGAACGGGGGCCGGACGGATACCTGGACACGCCTCGGAGCACAAGGGGAAGTTGGGCATCTCGAGCAAAATCGCCTCGCGGACGAACTCGTCGAGGACCACGCGCTCGCCGTCGAAGGTGTCGACCTCGGCCTCGTCCGCGCCGAACTCATACTCGTCGTCGGATTCGTCGGTCCGCCCTCCCCGCGCCGAGCCCTTGTGCCCGTGCGCCGCCGTCGGCTTTGCCGGCTGCAGCAAGAGCGACAGCTCCGCCGTCACGCGGAAGTGCGTTGGCCCGAGGCAACGGACGCAGTCGGCCTCGACGTCGGCGAACACCTTGCATCGAACGACGACGTCGTCATCCGAGCGCGACAGCCTCCCCACGAGCCGCCCGGTCTTCCCCGGCTCTGCGCGGACACCGGCGTCGGCCAGGGCGCGGTTGAGCCATGCCGCTTCGAGCGGGCAGTCGACCTCGATTCCCTCGAGGCGAATGTCGTTGGCGACGAACTGCAGAGCGGCGGTCATGGTGGCCTGCGCGGGGCCAAGGACCTTATCGGAAGCCCTCGGTCCTGGGAAAGGGAATGTGTCACATTCCGCAGCCGAGCGCCGCTCGCCCGGCTCAGTCCCGATCGAAGGGCTCGACCTGGATCGCGTCCCAGCGAGTCGTCGCCCGTAGGTCCTCGACGAGCTTCCCGTCGGAGGCCACGACCGCGACCCAGAGGGCACCTGGGTCGAGCCGGCGGCGCACCGCGGCGCTCGCCTCGCCGGCGTCCACGGTCCCGATGCGCTCGAGGGTGCGACGGTGAAAATCTTCCGGGAGGCAGAAGAGCTCGCAGTCGAGCCGCTGCTGCAGGCGCTTCTTCGCGGTGTCGATCTCGAACGCGTAAGAGCGGCGCAGATACTCGCGGGCGAAGCGGAGCTCATCATCGGTCAGCCCATCCTCGACCAGCCGCTCGAGGAGCTCGAGCTCGACCCCGAGACACGCGGCGGCATCGTCGATCGACGGGGCCGACCAAATCGTGAACGCTTCGCGCACGTGACCGCTCATCAGGCCCGAGCTCGCCCCGTAAGACCAGCCGCGCTTGACGCGGATCTCCTGCGTGAGCCTCGACGTGAACATGCCGCCGAAGACCGTGTTCGCGAGGACGAGCGCCGCATGATCGTCATCGGAGAGGCGCGTCCCAAGCGTACCGACCCCGAGCTGGCACTGACTCCGCTCGGGCTTCTCGACGATCACGAGGCGTCGCCCCTTCGGCAGGGTTGGCTCGGGCGCCGGATAGCTGACTCGCTCGCCCTCGGGGAGCCCAGCGAGGAGCTTCTCGGCGATGCGCTCCGCGTCGCTCGCCTCGACGTCGCCGCCGATCGCCACGACGACGTTCGCGCGGCAGAAAGCTCGGCGGTAGTGCGCGACCACGTCCTCGCGCGTGATCGCGCGCACCGACGCTACCGACCCCTGGACGCGTCGCCCGTGCAGGTGACCCGCGAACAAATGTCGGCGCAGCGCACGTGACGCGAGCGCGTCGTCTTCGTCACGCGAGGCCACGATCTCGGCTTCGATCTGGCGCTTCAGCTTCTCGAGCTCCACCTCGTCAAACGCCGGCTCGGCGAGCACCTCCGCGGCGAGCGCGATGGCCTCCTCGGACGAACGCACGACCGTCTCGACCCCGACGCTCGTCGCCGAGAGCCCGACGTTCGCCGCGAACTCGGCACCGAGGGCGTCGAAGCGCTCCTCGAGCTCGTCGCCCGTGCGTCGCGTCGTGCCGCGCCGCAGCATGCGCGCCGTCACCCGCGCGAGCCCCTCGAGGCCGCTCGGATCGTGCGCGCCGCCAACGCGGAAGGTGGCGACGACTTGAAGGATCGGGAGCTCGCGACTCGGCTCGACGAGGAGCTTCACGCCTCTCCCCCTGCCGCACGATCCCGGTCGTCCTCGACCTCGTCGTCCTCGACCTCGTCGTCCTCGAACTCGTCATCGCCGTTCGGAGAGGCGACGACCACGGTGCGAAGCTCGGGCGCGAGGTAACGACGAGCGGCTCGAAGCAGATCCGAGCGCGTCACACGCGCGAAGGCGTCGAGCCGCGTCCAGAGCGCCGCGGGATCGCCGAGGACGAGCTCCGAGAAGCCAATTTGCTCGGCCTTGCCGCTCGACGACTGCATTCCCTGGAACGTCGACAGCTCGTTGCGCGCCTTCACGCGCTCGAGCTCCGCCTCCGTGGGCGGCTCGCGCCGGACCTCTTCGAACAAGGCCTCGAGCTCGGCGAGAAAGCGCTCGACCTCGACGCCCTCGCGCAAGGTCGCGCTCACCTCGAAGAGCGCCGGATCACGGAAGTGACCGACCTGCCCTCCGAGTTCGCTCGCAAGCTCGGCGCCATGAACGAGCCGACGATACGCGCGCGAGGAGCGGCCGCTGAACAGCACGTCGACGAGCAGCACGAGCGGCGCGTGGTCGACGTCCCCCATCGCAGGACATCGGTACCCGACGGCGAGCTTCGGAGTCGGGGTCGGCGCGGCGAGCTCGACGCGTCGCTCCTCGCGCTGAGGCGGCTCGGGGCGTACGTCTTCGACAGGCATCTGCTGAGCAGGGATCGCCCCATAGCGTGCGGCGACGAGCGACAAGAGCGCCTCGCGCTCGACGTCGCCGACCACCACCACGGTGGCGTTGTTCGGCGCGTAGTAGGTCTCGTAGAAGCCGCGGCAATCATCGGCACCGAGCCGCTCGATGTCTTCCATCCAGCCGATCGTGGGACGGCCGTAGCCGTGTGACTCGAAGGCCGCACGAAAGAGCGCCTCGGACACCGTGCCGTCGACGTCATCGTCGACGCACTGCAGCCGCTCGTTCTTCACCACCTCGCGCTCGGTCGCGACGAC